>Ga0065711_1000263_pt1 | contig 77653 bp, 51 predicted proteins | sample Hoacrofraction12_FD_59098 | JGI IMG/M metagenome (GOLD analysis project Ga0065711, IMG submission 59098) | Hoatzin crop microbial communities from Cojedes, Venezuela - Epithelial fraction 12 v2 (version 2) | ecosystem: Host-associated > Birds > Digestive system > Esophagus > Crop | place...
CCCCTAGCGGCGGCAGCGCGGCACGGCGCGGCGCCCGGCCTGCCCGTGGCCGCGGGTCCCCAGCCCCGGCGGAGAGGGGCGAGCAGAAACAGCGCCCGGGCCTCCGCGTCCCCCCCGCGACCTGGGTCGTCGAGTGCTCTCCCCGGTGCGAAACGAGCCCGGGCGGGCCGTGGGTACTCCGTGAGTACGGGGTACTCCTGTTTTACCTTAATTTTCCATAAAGCATCAGGATACGGAAGACACAAAGTGATGGGCAGCCCACACTTGCAACATTCGTGAAGAATAAAACCAAACCCTTTTAACTGATTGATCTAATTTTATATCAACCCGTTAGACTCTGTAGAGCGCATTCACTAGATTTGGGCAGGACAGCTTGCTCTTCGTAGTGGTGTCACCGTTGCTCAGCAACTTGTGTACCTGGGACTGTTTGACCTGAGAGGCAATGACTTGGCCACATGCGATGCAAACAACAGGCTAAAAAGGAACACGGAAACGATTTTCATTTCTTCTCTACCCACGCCTCCTTTTGGTTGTCATTAAACTTCACAGCTGGTGGGAATTTTACTTTTAAAATGACAAATGTGAGGCAACCTCATAATACAGGTCATTGTCAGGTGGCTTCTGATGCCGTATCTCATCTTTCCAATTTCTAAGTCTCCTAAATTCTTAGCAGAATTAAGATGACATTCTGTATTTCGTGTTAAATTTAAGTCTACTGCTCCCAGCTGGAGAAAATATTGACAAACCAGCAAGCCTGTGAGGGACAGCAGGGCAGAGAAACCTGTGTGAAGCGACGTGCCCGCTGTGGATCCTGCCGCATCTCCTGCTAGGAGGTTGCCCGCTGTGTATTTGGATTTTCCTTTTCAAAGAAGATGCTGTTGCCAGTTATGACCATTGTGGAGGTAGGGTTGGGGTGTAGGTCCAGATGCTGTTGTGGTTTGACAGGTGGGAAGACTGAGTAGGCTCAAGTGGCTCAAGGAAGTAAGCGACATGTCTGTCTGTCTGTCCATTGCTGAAGAGCCCAGATGGGCTCATCGGAGAAGAGGCTGGATGAGCTCTCCACAGCTCTCCACTGAATGCACTGCTCTTTTAATGACTGGCAAAGTTACTGGCAACGTGTCTTCAAGCACTTCTCTGGTAGGAATTTCCATTCCGCGTTATCTTCATTCCATTTGTCACTTTACTTGCCATTGTGAGCGAGGACTGCTGCTGCAGTAGCCATCATTTGCTGCCTCAGGTAGTCACCAAGGTACCGAGAAATGGTTACTTAGCAGGGCAGATCATCAAAGGGAATAAATCATTTAGGAGTAGATGAAGGCATGGTATTTACCCTCACTGAGAACTTGCTCCTCTCTGTGTAATCGGTACCAAAATGTACCTGAAAGGTTTTTATGGACTTGTTAGGAAACACCTTATGGCATTTAAATTAATATTAAAAAAAAAATAGATTTTGATATAGTAAAGGTTTTCAAGCATGACATCTCACCACATATTTCATCTTTTTAGCAGCAAAAGTTAATTGTCTCAAGAGGATAAGAGCCTCTTGGGGAAGGAGACCAGCAAAACTGGTAGCAATAATGATGAACATTAACATGTTATTGTTGAATTAAAGTGTATTTTCTTTTTCCCCAAATGTGAAATAACTAAAACATTAGATTAGTATCTAATCTGTTACTTGGAATAACAGAGGGAAACTACAGCTTTTGTACTGAAGCATGACAGCACTTATCTTTGTGTTGACTCATGGTGGAGCCTTAATTAACCAAGTGATTTATTAGGGGAAGGGACTTTAGATGAATGACTTGCATTACATCATGAGAAACACTGAAGCAGTTTGTTATGGTATTTTTCTTTGACTTGCCCTAGTTTTTCTTGAAGAATTAGAAGTCTGCTTAAGTATAAAGTCCACTGGCTTGTGAAATTTGTGGAAAAGTGACTAGGGTGAAATGACTCAGAACTGAGTTCAGAGATCCCTACTGAACTATATGTTTAACTAAAATAAATGTTTTGCTTTTATGTTGGTTATTTTGATAAAATAAAAACCAAAATACAGACCTCTTTAACTTTGGCCCTGTTTTTTTTTTATTTCTTATGACTCTTTGGCATAGCTACTGACATAAAGCCAAAGAAGAAAGCCGAGGAAGGCTCCAGACTAACTAATTTGGTGTTGCAGAATAATGCCCTTTATAGTCGCTTTGCAAATGCTCCATCTTGCAACCACCTGGTTTATGGGAGATTCTGGAAAAATAGCAAAATAGCAAAACAAGGACACAGATACTTTTTGCAAATTAAACCTTAACTGAATTTCTGTATCTCGAAAACTTGTCACTGCTGGGTGTCAATCAGAGCCCATAGTTCATAAGTGTGCTACACCTACTTGAATAGCAGAAGGTTTGTTCAAGCATTTCTCTTTTATTGAGTGATAGCTTCATTAATGAAGGTAAGTGCTTCTCAGGAAAGTATATCAATCTGTACATAGCTATAGGAAAGAAAGGCTGAGGTCACTAATTCTTTTCTGGGGGGTTTGTGTATGTTATATTGATAGCAGTGCTGTAAAAATGTTGGTAGTTAATATTATATCCAGAGGAACAGGTTTAAATTGCTCTGTTATCTTTAGCAATTAGTTAGTGTCCTCAGATTTCTGCTCATAAAGCTTTTGCTTATGAGTAGGCCCTAAAGCATGTACAGACCAGACCTGCTTTCTATAATATTTCTAAAATGTTGTTGCAGGCCTAGTTTCTTGGATGTTATTTGCTTGTTTTGGACATTTGGAGTGCCATGTGAAGTTTGCTTTCTTCCTCTGAAATGACATGGTTCAGGACTTTAGAAATAACAGGTACGCAAAGTTTTACCTTCAAATATCATGATTTAAAAATGCCGAGCAGTTCCGTTTGGTGCCAGAAAGCTCAATACTTTACAAAAATCAAATTACTTATTTTTCAACCTAAATTTAGGCACTTCTATTAAAAAAACCCTGATGAATGTTCCAAAGAAATAAGTTAATAGGAAGTAATTATCAGCCTAACACTTTTCTTCAGAAAGAAATATTTTGTCCAATGAGAAATTTGGTCAAAAAATCCTACAGATAAAGGTATTTTCAACTGTGAAAATGATTAGAAACCAGTGTGAAGGCCACCTGGAAGCATTTCTTAACAGAGATAGATACAACAAAAAGCCAGACGTTAAGAGAAGACACCCAGATTCAGTGGCAAGGCTCAAGTGGTTTTTCCTAAGCAAACAGGAATTCTTCAAAACATGTTTATTCTGCCCAACTGAATGAAACAAAGAGGACAAAAAGATGAGAATTCAGAAATGTGGGAACACAGAGACCAACGAAACTGAGTCTTCAATGAAGTGAAATCGGAAAACCTGCAAGTTTGCTGAACTGTAGTTAAGGAGAGCAAGTATTGCAGTATGGTGAAAGATTTGTCTCTATCTTCATCACATGGATTGTTGGGAAATACATGTTTCTGAAACCTATTCTTTCTAAGGAATGAAAATAAAAGATGCTGAAACATCAGGGTGCTGACACTACTGAAATAATATTCAGATATTTTTAAGCCAGATTGTGTTTCATTTGATAAATCATATCTTCTCTCTAAAAAATCCTTGAACAAGTTAACAAAAATCTAGTGAAGAATGGGATGACATTTTAATTGAATTCTCTTTTCAGAAAATGTTTCATCCCTAATGAGGAGAGTAGATGTTCATGGAATGAGAGCTGAAGTGCTGCGCCATCCTGACTGAAAGACAGCAAACCTCACTAAAGTGGGATTAAGTGGTTAACTTTTAGTACGGGTAAAGGTTAATACGGAAGTGCCTCAGGCTCCCTTTCTGAATACACACGTGTTTAGATGCATATTTTTCTTGAAAAGCAGGTGAACACTGAGATGAAATATGTGCAGTAGACAAAGTGATCCAGGTTAGCTTGGACGAGAGATGGCTGAGGAACTCAGAAGGACAAAAGCAAGCTAAAGCACAGTACAGTGGAAGCTGAAAAACATTACTGACTAATGCAAAGCAAGGCACACGGAAAGAATAATTACAAAAACAACCCAACAAACCCTCAGCTGCTCAGGAAAGAGGAAAAACTTGGTGTTACTGCTATTTTAAGTGGAGGTCAGTGTAAAAAGAAAGATGTTAGAAATCTTGAGGGAAAAAAAACCCTAGGATGAACCAATTCAACAAATTAAGAACTACTCTCAGTCTCAGTTATGGGTGAAATTCTAGTAGTGCTGGAGAAGTAAGCAGAAGAACATTTCCTGCTGACAACTGTGGTGGCAGGAATTCACTTGTTTTCATTTATAGTCGTGCTTTAATCAAAAGAATATTAAAGAAGGCAGCCAAGTTCAGCATGCAGCTGCATTAACGCTGTGTTTGCCATGAATTTCACCCGGTGGACCACTGGTCCAGTCCAGCATTATTATTCTTCTGGGAAAGTAAGCATTTGCTAAACCTCAGTTTTAAAAAAGGAATCTTATGCAAACATGTCACAGTTAGAAATGTTCAGTGAAGGTGTATGATAAATATATTGGAATGTGTGGAAGATTTTATTAATCTGTCATTCAGTGTGCATGACAGGATCGCATATCCATTCTTTATCTATTTTTGAACTTAAATGCATGGTTTTAGTTGCATTTACCATATTTCTATTGTTTTATAAAACTGGCATGTTTATAAATAATGGTATAGCTTGATATTTGTGAAGTGCGAGTTTTACAGAAACACAGCACCTTGGTAGCTGTCACTAATATTACCTCAGTGCGAAAGCAGATCATGTAAAGTACTCCAATTTATTTTTAATGTAATAACCACGAGGCTGTAGGTGTGGAGCTGAACACAAAGCTGGTGAGTCATTTCAGTTCCCGAGTCATTTGTATCGTCTCTCTGTTCAATACTGATCCCTAGCAGGCTGTTGCTTTACTTCTTGCTCTGTGGTGCGGTGGACACAGCTCATAACAGAGTTCTTAATGACTCTGTCAACTTTTACCAAGGGATAAAATGGGCACTGTTTTGGCCTTGATCTTGGCAGTGTTGCTACTCTGGCAAGCAGAGTTAAACGTAGGCACCACCCGTCTTTCCTCTAAGGCAGCTCTCCGAACAGAAAAAGGAGCGTAGCTACCATTTACTTTCAGAAAGCAGAAATGGCTACGGCATTTTAGCTTAAGCAAGAGAGGGATCACACCTCCCTCTTTCTCTTGGGGGTGCGAAAGTAAGAGATAAAAGTTAAAAAGGAGAAAATGTAAGCATACATTGATGCTGTCAGACCTTGGGAAAGCTAGCAGTGCTCTCCGGCGAGCCAGTTTCCCTCGGTCCCCTTGGTCCCCACGGGAGAGCAGCCTTTGATGCCAACCAGCAGAAAAAAGGTGCTGCTCTGCTTCTTCATCGGGTGAAAGCAGTGCTCTGGGGGAGAGTGCGAAGCTCAGCCAAAGAGGAGCTTGTTTATCTTAACATGCATTTCAGGCTGCGGGTTCACCAGCGTAATGGCATCCACTGGTTTATGTTTCTGTAAAGTTTGTAAAAGCCCCCAGTGTGCAGTTTTTGAACTGATTTCAATTAGCGGGGAGCTCACTGCATGGGAAACCCGACTCCTGGTGAAGTTGGACAATGCCACGTGCAGAAGTCATGTTTTGCAAGAGGTATTTTGCCTATAAAATTTTCAGTCTTCACTTAATATAATATCTAGCACAGTACAAAGGTTTTTATTCTTTTCAGGACTTAGAGGATAGTCTGTGGGGTATAACGTACTCTTAGCTACCAAAACAAACCACTTCACTGGTTCTGAGGAGAGGCTGGTAATAGCAGCATTTGTTCAAATAGTGGAATAAAAGTAAAGCAGTTAATCTAAGGAGTACTGACAGACAAAAAGCAGTAGCAATAAAAGCTAATTGTCTGTTAGCTCCAGGTATATTTTTATTGAGTGTTTCAATCCTAGCCTAAAAGCATATATTAAGAACAGGCTCTGCTATCTTCACAGATCAAGCAGCAACTGCAGCAGACTGAAGTCTCGTTTTTCTCTGTACTTTCCTCCCTAGCCCATCCCTTCTTCAGCTAGCTGCCTCCAGTTAGAGCAGCTTTTAATGCCTCTGTGTGGGTCCCACTGAAGCTCTTCTCGGTAGCCATCAACCCACAGCAGCAGAGTGATTTCCTTACGTCCCCACTTACATTCAGCAAAGCATAGATTTCGAGAGGAGGCCACTATAGTTCGATGCAGAAGAAGGGAGCAGCTCATCATCTCCGCATGAGTTTGATTTTTTTTTCAGTGACAGAAAACATATTCACAAGGTCAGTAGCATAATCAAGACTTGCATTAGTCATTTGACATGGTTTGTGTATAGCACACATTAGACATTTGGTCGATGTGTGGAAGACCTGCAGATTTGCTGATGTGGACTTGTGTCTGATTTTGTTGGATGCAGCCTTTCAGCCTGGGCACCAAGAAATCAGATGACCTTTCAGATGCCCCAAGTCATCTCCCATCAGCTGGGACTCGAGCCCAGGAGCTGCGGCTTTATGTCATTGGAACCCTCTCAGATTTTCCAATAATTTGTTTATTCACCCAACAACAACAAAATCCACAGGCTACAATGATTTTATGCTCCATCCCCTACCTTGAAATAACAGGGCTTTGTTTTTTGTGGTATATTTATATTGATTATTAATAACAAATACATTAATTGTTGTTGCCTTCCAGTAATGGGACATGACCAGCAAGACTGTGCACAGATAAAAAAACCACGTTACTTGCTATTTCAAGTAAGGCTTATGAATCAGCTAACCCTTGGCAGACCAAAGATGGGAAATCTTTTTTGCCTTTAAAAGACTCTTTGTCATAACCTGCATTGATCAGCACAGTTGTGACTGTACTGTATTTGGTTATTTTTATCTAACACCTGGCAGCAACTTGTGCATCTCGACTGAAACCATCAATTGAGCTATTAAGAAGGAAGACACATTTAATAACCCCTGCAGTTCTCATCACAGCAGGGCTAAGTCTAACGGTGATGTTCTTAACATCAGCACTGAATTTTAGTGCTCTTTATTACGTTGGCCTTGTTTCATTAGAATTCAGCATTCTTCAACCTACTTACAAAACGTATAGGTTGTATTCTGCAAATTTTTTTGGCTGTCATGAGTGGATTAGTGTGGTTGGAAGACCAAGTGACAGTCTTCACAGAATAGAGGGGAAAGTCAATTGAATTTTAAAATATAAGCACTTATGGAGGCTAGAGAGGAAATAATGGAGGCAGGCTCTTCTGCCTAACATGACAGTGGGATCTGAAAGTAGAAGATATGGAGGAAAAACAGGGGGAGCAGCTGGAATGAAATGCCGTGTTTGTTAGGCAGGAAATCAATAATCTTTGGTGGGTAAATCTTATACAAACCTTTATTCTGGGCCTGCTGTGTTTGGAAATTACAACAAAAGAAACAAAAGCTTGTAACTTGGAAAAATCCAACCCGAGGTTATGCGTGTTTACCAAGCTGAAGGGGTGCCTGGAATCATTCTTTTTTAGAGGAAAAACAAGTGAGAAGAATTTTGCTGGCGAGAGCTGAATGCGTACTCCTCTGGAAGCAGAAAACACGTGGATTTGATCACACCTCTTTCTCCTGCTTCCAGATATCTGTACTTGCCTGAAGAATGCTACTCTCTCTGGGATAGCTAAGAAAACCAACGAGACCATGAACTTTTCCAAAGACAGCGACAGGGAAGCAGGGGCTCCGGCAATGCAGCTCATTGTGTGACCCTCTGGATCGAGCAGGAGTCCCTGGTGCATCCCAGAAGAAGGACATTTCAGGAGATGCAGTCTGGTGGGGCAAGTGGGAAGTGACCCCTGGGGAGCAGCTGGATTGTAGGACGATGTTTTCCAACCTGCTTGGTCAGGCTGCAGCACTGCCAATCCCAGATGTTCACAAATCACGAGGAAAGTCTGAGAAAGACCTGAGATTGGTTAAAAACTTAAAACTGAGATTTTAAAAAGAAAATAAATTTAGGGTGTGGTTTATTGCTTTCAGGCTTCTTAGCCTTTAGAGTGCACTTGAGTCATGTTTTTGAGTTTCTCTTTGCTACCACAAGGTCTAGGAAACTTACTTAAAACCATAAGCCAAGATTCTCACCTAATCATTTGACTGTGGGAGCTGAAAAATATAAAATTATGAGAGGTGCAGCACTGACTGGTGGGGCCAGGCATATGGCAAGTGCTTGGAAAAGGCTCTTTGAGAGGGAGAGGAGGCAGCCTGGGAAGCGGGTGCAGTGGAGAGGCTTGGGAAATCGGTAGAGATGGGTGTTGAGAAGCAGGCAGGGGGAGAGGATGCCTCTTGAGAAAGATGAAGTTGTCACGGTAAATGTCTAGGGTGATACAGCAGTGGTATGGACATCAAGCCTCTCGCTGGGGCCTTTGCCTCTTTGGGCATGCCAGGTCCAACTTCCAAAGGAGACGGGAAAATGTTTCCTACAATAACCTCCATGAGTTAACCCCTGCGAGTCCTTGGTACAACAAAACGAACTGTTTACCAGATGAATTTCCCTTCCTGCAGAGACTGAGATTATTTGGTTGATTTACAGATAGAATATCACAGCACTAGATTTCTTACTCAGAGAAGGGGGTGCTTTGCCTGCGCAGAGTGAGTGAGGTTGATCAGTGGCAAGTCCAGACCAGATTAAAACTAACTGAGAAGGTGACCTGTGGCAGCCCTAACTCAGCTATTCAGTGTGGTAAGAGAGTAAAAATCTTTAGAGCATAGAGAAAGCCAAAGAGCAACTGGTTTGAAAAGATGAAATAGTCTTAAGGTTGTGAACATTTACATTTTGCAATTTCCGTGTTTTAAAAAATCAAGTCAAGCCAGGAGTGAATTAGGTTGTTGAGAGCTGTGAAAGGCCTTAGCTTTGAATTAGCCTCACTTTAGCCGTGGGATGCTTCCGAATTCAGTGCAGAAGTGGAGACGAGACTGCCTCGCAGTTCAAGCGCAGGGCGAACATTTAGGAAATTGCAGTCCTGTTGCCAACTCAGCTGCTGCTGAGGGGATGAGTATACTCAGTGTGAGCAATTTTATAGGTGAATGTAGGGAGCTATGTATGCAGACCTTAATGACTCTTCAGTATCCTTCACTTTCGGAACAAAGAAATGGCACAAAGCACGCCATGATGTGTTTTCCTCGCAATTTAGCAGTCCCTGCGTCCCACCAGAAACCCCTCAGCTGAACGCAGAGATTGCATTTGCATTTCTGCATGCTCTGTGGACCATTTGCACTAGTCAGCATTAGGCACATAACTTGATGGGCTGGTCTCCGACAGGTGGAGCAGAGAAATTCTTGCAAGTGGCGAATGCGAGCCAGTGCAGATGGTGCACGGGGACTAGCTGGCCACTTCAGATAGCCACATCTGGGTGTGTGAATACCCCTTTTTCTCTGTCCAGAAGCATCCTTGGATGACTCATGGCATTCACAGATGGAAGTTCTGTCTGAGACATTGTTAAAAAGAATTACTCTTAAAAAAAGCTCCCAAAAATAAGTAAAAAAAAACCAAACAAAGCATGTTGTTTTTTTTTCTGACAAATACCTACTCCACTGGATGATGTTTTTATTATGCTTACTGCTGTATTGAACAAACTCCTTGCTGCACTGATTGCTAGCTGGGGTTTTGGGCTGACCAGCTCATACTTACACGTGTCTTCACAGACTCTGCAGTGGTGCTGCATGCTGAAAAAATTGTGCAGATTAGGCACTTTTGAATATCCTGTTAGAAGTATCAGTTCAATACATTTTGTTAAGAAACTTGAACTAAAATAGAACCATGAAATCAAAGCCAATCTAGCATTAATATTCCACGAAAGTAAAAGTGGAGCATTACAGACATCAACTCAAAATCAAGTTAACAAATTGACTGCTACACTGGATGAAAATGAAACCAAATTGCCAACTTGATGAAAACCCACAGTGTTTATGAACTCTGACAATCTAAGAAAGCACGTCTGTTTAGCTAGGAATTTCAAAAAGCACATTTTCTCAGAGCTGGACACAAATGTAGCGCTAAGCTGGGTTATGCAATGGTGAAACCATCATTTCAGAGCCAATTATCCAGCTTAGCTCTTCGGATGCTGTTCCTCCGCAATTCCCATTCCCACCCCCCACCCCCACAAGAGCCATCGTATGTAGCACAAGCTTGGAAGAGGATGCTTCTGATAAGCAGAATTTTGACAGGAGTTATTTAGCAGAAATTGAAGATGACAATTTCAGGTCTGTCAGGATTAAACAGAGGCATCAGAAAATACATAAAAGAGCAATTTTATGCAATGTTATATATAACTTCTAAGCCTTGGGAACTTTCCTTCCCACCTCTTCTCTTTTTTTGAGAGATTTGTGCACATCTGGAAATATAAAGCTACACTTTAACACTGGAAAACTGAACAGTATAAAAAGACCTGGACATCTTCTAACCAGCAAACAAAATAGGAAAGGTAAAAATAGATGACTAAGACAAATGTAGTGTAGCTATCTTTTGAACTCCTTCACTCCTTCACACTTATGGAAGAGAGGTGGGGACTAGAGCTGAGGAGGGAAATGGCAGTGGTCATAGCCCTCGAGATGAGGGCTTTCCTGATTTAGGGAAAGACTCGTGAAATCCTGACGCTGCTGGCTGGTGACAAAATTCCTCTTAGTCAGAGATTTTAGAGGATCTGCAACTTCAGTCCTTTTCCAGTGTTACAGGCTGCTGTCCTGGAGTCAAAGGATGTTTGAATTTTCAGATGTCCCTCAATCAGATTTGCAGCCCTTTCCTCCAAGGATGAGCCATGAGTCTGTGCTGGCCTTGCAATTTCGTCCGACAGGACTCAAATTCACTCTTACACAGCAAATATTGTTAAAGAAAAGCTGTTTAAATGAGAAGCATATTGTGTTTTGAATGCACAGAAAAGGATACCTTACTGGGCTCAAACTCATCATATGGATACATAAGACTGAATAACAGGAGCACGTGTGACTGCTTCTGAGGGAGCTGCCATTATCTTTGGTGAGGCAGAGTCCCAAGATAACACCATCCAATTATTTTATGGAACGTTCAACATTTATAAGATTTTTTTTTTTTTAAAGTAGCTGTTTGGGAAAAGTAAACTACAAAATAACTTGGCAACAAGCAGTGTTGACACTGTCTGTCAGCAAAATTAAGAAATAAAAATGTACCATGTGTCTCATCACCTCAGCTACTTTTCAGAAGTTCTTGCTTTCTGTTTTGGAAATGAGCTATAAATCAGACAGTTTCTCAGCAGGAGTCTTTCTCTTAATGTGTTTTATACAATAATATTTATTCAGCTGAAATCTACAGTAAAATCTTACGTTTTATCTGTGGTCCACATATAAGTTATTTTTTTCAAACCTGTACTTGAATCCCATATTTTCATAGTACATTTTAAAAATTTGTTTACATTTTTGGTTTTTATTGCCAATTTTTAGTTTATTTTTTATTTTTTCATCTTGGTTTTTATTGCCAGAGTCACTGCTAGATCTTAAAATCCCAGAGGGACCAACACATGACCTAAAGGGCAGTATGGTTCTTGCCTGAAATCTAGCAATTTGACATTGTGTGTGCCCAGTTTTGAAATGTAAAATTCTGTTAATTTTTCTATTTGTTTTCCTTTTGTTTGGTATGGTAGAAAACATTGTGTCAAGACTCTGTGGAAAAAAATGTGCAACTCCAGTTTGTACTCTTCTTATAGGTAGTGTGTTTGCACACAGAGTTGCTTCTCCCTTTGAACGAGCTCTTACATCATAGACTTGTGGCTCCTGTCTGTGTAACAATACACATTTATCTCATAAGATCTACTGCTTTAATATTTAAGATTTAAGGCAGTGTGTATATAAAACTTTATTAAGAATAAAATTAATTTTTAGATTTTAAGATTTTTTTCAGTGGACAAACATATGTATTGTTTTTTCAAAACTGTGCAGAATACCAGAGAGGAGGAGAACTGGAGAACTGTATGGAGAATCTGTGTCTAAATAAGGGTAGCCGAAAGAGAATAATCTTTGGGTCAGTAATCTTCATTCTGATAAAGTTCCTTGCAAATTAGGAAAGTGTGAGGTTTTCTTTATTGGCTTTAATGCTTTGAGTGAAAACTCCAGATTAAATTCAGCCAGTAAAAGAGAAGCCTGCCTTGAAGAGTCATTTACTTAAGACAAATTTTATCCACATTTTCACGTGGCGTTCTGAAGCTCTTAAACCAAGTTTACAATTGAAATTATCTTAGAGTGCACTGGAACGTGAAGGAATCTTTAACATAAAACCATCTCCAACTCAGAAATCTCACAATCCGGAATTGTTTTGAGGGAGAAAGGACAATATTCTGAGATTATTGGAAGTCTAGGACTGCCTCCAACTCAGAACAACAGTTTTATCTTTTAATAAAACTTGAAAACTACGGAGTTGATCTCTTGCTTTGTAGAGATCAACTGGAAAAAGCCCCCACCAAACTGTGCCCAGACTGAGTCTTCAGGTTACAAACGTGATGCTGTTGTTTCTTCTACACAAAGTTTTGCATTGGAAATTGCAGTCATGTATAAAATGCTAGTTCAAAAATAGTTCTCCATAAGGGAACATATCTCAGCATAAATACAGAGGAGCAAGTTAAACTGGAGCTTTCAGGTTAGCATTTTTGGACTGAATTTCCTCTGTGGCAGAAAGAGGCAGCTGAGATGAGTGATAAAGTGACTGGATAAAAACTCTCCTCCCAGTCTGTGATCCCAGCAATCATAAACTAAAGAACTGGGATCATCTTTGTAAGCCATCAGAGCCTTCCCCTATAGCTGCAATTATGCTGCTTATTTTAATAAATGCAAAATCACTGTAATAGTTGCCTCTAACGAATACAAAGGCTAACTCCAGTGCTTGCTTCCCATCAGAAAATATTTTCAGCTATTTTAATAGCAGAATTCAGCTCATATTTGCATCCATTGAAGCTAATGACCAATTTCCCATTGGCTGCAGTGAGGAGCAGGACTGATATTTGTTACTTTTAAGACTTGTCTTTTTAAATCCTATTCAGCGTAAGGCGCAGTTAGAGATGAGCTTTCTTTTTGATCAGAGAGCTGTGAGTCTCTCTCAGAATTAAACCACAGGCCGGGTCATCTCCTGCCTCCCCATACCCTCACCTGCGTAGCTGTCGCTCATGTCATCCCTCTGATCAGAGAAACAACGCTTGCAGTAGTTATTCAGGTTTTAAAGGATTTCTTTAAGAAAGTTCTATGCTACAGATTCACTAACGTTTCTTTAGTTTGGATGAGGGATGTCAATCAGCAGCATTGCCAGTTTATGAACTGCTCCTGTTTCCAAAATCACTTCTATTGTTACGGTCTGACAAACTACCCAGAGTTCAAAAAATTGCTGGCTGCAGGGGCTAATTCAGCTCCTGTTTGCGGCTTTTCATTCTTTCCCCCCGCCATGATTACTGTCCTATTTTTTTCTGACGGTTGTTAAATCACCAACTAATTATGTATTATCAAAGCTGCACAGAGCAGTGGAGTTTGTCTCGCGGCTGATGTACTTAAAAACAAGCCGGGTGAGTCAGACAGTCGGGGTAGGGACGCCGGTGCCGCTCCACCCGGTGCCTGTGCTAGCGCTTATTCACGCCTTCCCTTTGTTCTTCTGGGCTCTGTTCACTTTGTACCGCTGCACAGCGAGAATAGGTACTGACTGCTGCACGGTGTATGCTTTAATGTTTTTTTTATTATTATTACGAGAGAACAAAAGCGCTCCTAAAGGTGTGTTTTCTTTCTGGGAGAATTTCTCCGTAATGCAGTGGCTTGTATGTTGAGGACCTTGAACCTTGAAGAATGTGACAAAGATTACTAGATGTCAACTTGGTTTTGCTGGTAGCTGCTCAGACAGTTATTTGGAAGAAATGGAAAAACCCCGAGCCTCCTTCCATGCTGGAATGGGTTCAACAGTCTGCAAATATCAAGGCAGACATTTACACGCTGATCTCTTGAGAAGCCTGTGCACATATGGTATTCTTTTGCATATTATTTAATTAAAGCTCTAAAAGCATGTGAAATCTGGAATGCTCACTTCCAAGAACACCTACCACGTTAAATCAGACTCCCCAGGTTGAAACACCGAGGTATATTCTAAAATGTAATTTACTTTTTGTTTCTGTATTCTTATTTTTTCCAATTCCCTTGCCTTAAGCAACGAGAGACCTACATTCTCTTTGGTGTCTACTCAGTTTCACCTGGTGAACCTATGCAATACTGAAATGTGTAGGTTGCTACCTTGCGTGTCAACTGTTTTTTAATATAAAGGTATAAGGAAGGGTTTTTGCTGTCTGCAGAGTCTTGTTCATGTTGGTTTATAGAAATTCTAAACTTTCAGGTCTCAGTGTGACCCGACAACATTCCTTTTAACTATTATATTTGTTCAGTACTTGGCAGTTAAGGTAATATGCAGCAAGGGAAGATGGAGATTACCCACTCTGGGGTAGGAGGTTGGGAATTGCCTGCTACATTCAGCTGCCACTACTTGGAAAGAGATACTGTACTTGCCAAAGCGTGCTGCCTATAATTATCAAGCCTGTCAGTTTGATTACTGCTTTGAAAAAATTGGAAAAGAGAAAAAAGGAAAGAAAAAGCCCAAACAATTGGTACTGAGATCGTAGCTGTCTTTCAGACCAGATGGTCTTTCATACGACAGGGTGCTTACCTTGCTGCCCAAGAGCACTGGGAACAAATCCTGGATTTTCCATGGGTTGTTCTCAATGGAGAACGTGGCAGCATGTGGAGACATTGCTGGCTTTGGAACGAAGCGAGAAGGTCACGCAGCCAGAGCCCCTCTCTCTGCAGCGTGGGGGTGGGCTGATGGGTTGCCACATGTCTACACCCCTGTCTGCAGTGTGCTCTACCTGGCCTCCTACTTTTGTAATAACCAAACCAGTTCGCGAAGAAATGGGATCAAGCCATACTCATTTCTTCCGTTTCATTTTGATTTTGCTGTCTTTCGTACATGGTTAGAGAGGATTAACGTTTGTCACCCTTGGCATTTGTAACTCAGTGTTTTTAACAGGGAAAAAACGGTGTCGTGTAGCCACGCCTGCTCTCTTGCCAAAGCTGGTCGTGGTGTTCACGTGGGCATACCCAGCCTGGCTTGAAACAGATGATAGTGTAACCATGGCATTCACCTTCCTGGGCAATCTCAGAGCTCGCTACCATGGCTCGCTGCCTGACAGCAGTTGAAGCAGGTGCCTTAAGACTACCCGCTTTATGGTACACATGAGCTTTTGTCACAGCAGCAACAAAACAATGCCTACATACGTAGGGTTATATCCGTAAATACAAGAAAGCGCAACTCATTGAAAGCTCCCAGTTCCACAGGACACCTCATTCCCCCGCCTTGCTTCCCTCCCAGGGCGTCCCTCTGGAAAACATGCAGCTAATTGTAGCTAGTTAAATTACTGGAGAATCTCAGATAGCTTAGGCAATTAACAGAAGCTTCATTTTGATTACTTTTGTGCAGGTTTTGTGCGGAAATGATGCTCTGAAGGCTCGTTTTAGGGAGAACACTATTATATCAATGTAGATGGAAATTTCTCTCTGATACAGTAACTTTTTTTGTTTCAGTGAGGACAACACCAAGACTGCCTCTTCCAGCAGTGAGATCTGATGACCCTTAAAATCAGAATGGGAATGTGAGAACTTAATGATCACCTTCAGTTGTAAACAGCGCTAACTGTAGAAGTAAAGGAATCATTAAAAGCTGTAAACAGAGGGTTCTGGTACTTCTTTTCCGATTATGTGTGCTGCAGTGGGACAGACCCGTTTGGTTCTGGGGACCCGGCAGCCGAAAACGCTGCTCTACAACATTCATCCGAAAGCGATGGCCCAGGGAGAAATAGGTTTGAACTTGCATGGACAGTCTTTGGATTATTTTCATGTGAATGGCAGAATGAAATAATTTGTGATTGCAGATAATGCATGAAGCAATTACCAGAAATGCGGTATTTTGGCCCAAGGAAATTCATGTTCAGGCAATAATTTCAAATGTTTTAAATTCTACACTTCTATAGTAGGTGACACAAAATCCTTTTTTGGTAATGATTGTATCACCAAGTCTGTCCTTGCATGCCCTTCCTTGTTAGCTGTTCAAGCATTGAAAAGATTTATGAACCTTGTCTTACTTTCAACAGCCTCTTTTTTTTCTGCTTTTTTAGTTTGCAGTATTTGACATGCAAAATGTTACACTTTTTTAAACAAAGTGCTCCGAGTAATAAACTACTGCATTTAAGAATAAATATCTAACTTTATCTCTGCTCACTTAGACCTGGGAAAGGCTGTACAGTTACAGAAACCTCAATATTTCCATTCCTGGCCAGACTAGTCCAGCTGGTAACTTAACAATAAAGCTGATATTATTAGATGCTCCAGAGGTATAAGCAAGATATTTCAAGATGAACAGTGTAAAAAATAATGAATTGTTGAAAAAATGCATTAGATACAAATGAAACCACATTTAAATCTATCTAATGACTTCATGAAAATTTTACAATGTAACTTAATAAATAAACTTTCACCAAATATTGAAAGAAATTCTAGTCCATGTGGTAGTATCTTCTTTCTTTTCTATTATGGAAGAAGGATGTATTGAATTACTTTCTCTCAAAGTACATGGTTAGATATACCTATTGCATATCATCTCTTACTCATTTTGCTCTCTAAATCTTTACAGTGTCTCTTCTTATGGATATTATTCCAGTTTATTTATCCTTTCAAAGTATATTTTCAGAACCCTTCCTATATCTACTTTTTTTTTTTTTTTTCAATAACATGAGAAATACCAAGTTCCATATACAACACTGGAATGAAATAGAATCAAAATGTCAATATTTTTTCTCATTCTCTGTGCTGTCTGCATTTTGCATCCTTTTGTGACTTCTGGGTCACACAGGTGACTCCCAGATCTATTTTTTCTGAATACTCCTACTTAATTTATGTGCATAATATTTGAGGAAACCAGAACTGAAATGAATCCAAAGTAGAAATTGAAATCAGAGGGAGAAATAAATGGAGCTACAATAAATGACCAGAGAAAATAAATAAGAGATCACCCAACAAGAACCAGGCTTTTCTATTATTTATACCTTCTGGAATAGAAATAAATCGGCTTTGAGGTGGCATGCATCAACATTTTCATCTGGTGTAAATCTTTGCGTGGTGCCCTCCGTCGGGACCGGGGGACCTGTGCAGTGGGATGCGTTGGAAGCGGCCGCCTGGGCAGCCTTCTCACCCAGTCGCAGGTGGGGGACGGCTGCACTCTGGCTCTCAGCAGAGCACCTCAGGGCGGAGGGGGAGCGCCAGCCATGACGGGCCTTCCCCCATGCCCTCTGGGGCAAGGCTGTCGTGGGATGGAGGAGAAACCCTGGTCCCTGAGGCAGGTAGCTGCCTTCAGCCCACAGACCGGGAGACACCGCATGCTCCTACGGTCCCAGCAGTGCAGGGAAAAAGCAGTTTGGAAAATCAGACACTAAGGACACTCCTCCTACCCCAGACGGGACGCTAGCAAGCACTATAACAACACAGGCTGTAATACAGCTGTCTGCTCCCAGTTCACGCGGTGTGCCTGGGTAGAGGCTTTTTTGTGCTGACTTGATACCCTCTGTAAATTTCCTTTGGATAACAGGAGTTGAGGAGCCATTCTCCTAGTCACAGATGAAGAAAGAGCCAAAAATATGTGCACATGTTGCTTACGCGCTGCGGGTGTGTTAATGTGCTTTCTTCCCTCCCAGGAGTGATGCAGCGTGACAGGGTGGGGATGCGATCAGTCACTGTTAGCTTTACAGTAACGATCTTTTGATATTTACTCTTAAACTCCGTCACATATTTTTATTCCATCTTCAACAGGTGTTAACCTCTTTGCAGAAACAGCTGAGCATTTGGCTCTGCTCAGCAGTTTCTAATCAGAGCCAAAGGCAGTCCTGAAGCAATCGTAGTATTTCCCTTTTTAAATTGACTATGAATATTTAAAAGGAAATACTGCATTTCTGTGCAGCCTCGGCTAAACGCATTGCTCCCCCTGCCTCGGTAATACCTGCTTATAATGATGCAGAGCCAGCACGAGGCCAGTTGTCCAATTTTGCTCTTTCAATACACACTGAAACGTCCAGGGGACAAGGAGGAGGAGAAGAGCTGGCTAGTGAGCCTGCCCTTCACTCTGAATTGCTGCAGGGACTCTGTGCTTTGCAGAGTGGTGGGGATGGACGGGCAAAGTCCCTGAAAGATGGAGTCATCCATACCAGTGGTGGTGGTGGCATGCACAGCAGCTACAGAGCTGGGCAGCATTGCTGGCTTTAATAACTGGAGATTAACATAGAGCAAACCACCTCTAATATCCTTGAAAACTAATTATCTGGAGAGTAAAGAATATATTGCATATCTCTGCCACAGAAACACATTCTGCAGGCAGAAGCTTTGGCAATATTGGTGCCTTGCTGGGCTTGTGACTGACCTCGGATGTGCCACTGCCTCCTCTCCCTGCCTTGTGGGTTTATCAGAGAGAAGATCCCTGTGGGACCCATCTGGGGTGGCCTTTTGGGATTTGGCCACAAGAAGAAATTTCATCAGGCTGCACCATGTGTTTGCTGACAGTACGTTAAATGAGTTTTGGCCCTTGGTGTAGCTAACAACTGGTGGATTTTAGAAGTCCCATCACACATTCATGTTCACCATGGTTAATGTTAACCAACTTGCTGCATGACATTTGTGCGTTTGAGCACCATGTTGTAACAACATTTCCTGGCTCTGCTAGAGGGGTATTTGACTATCTGTAAATCTCAAATTGCGTTATAAAGGAAATTCCAGAACATAAATCCAGGAAATTCACAGTAAATGTCAAACCCGGAAAAAATCCAAACACGTAGTGGTGTTAAAATGCGCATACCTAAGAAATTTTATTAATCTGGGTTGCAAAGCAGAGCATGCCAGTAAGCAGTCAGTTAGACAGTCCCCTCTATTGATCAGCAACCATCCCTATGGAAAACCCTTGGAGCAAGGCTACCTTGCTGAAATGGTTTGTGGTCCTGTGGCAAACCAAATCCTCAGTTCTTTCTCTTTCTTGCTGCAGCTGCTCTGTCCCTGCCATCTGAAATGCCTTCATCGCTTTCCTTGATAACGAAACCCTGAGCCAGTCCTGGTGGCTGCAGAGTGCTGGAGCTGCCTGCAAGGAGCTGGAGAGGAGAAAGCAGTGACCAGGGTGCAGGAGATCTGCTGGCATTGCCCAGTCACTGCCTGCCATGATACTCAGGGAATTTGCCCGTTATTCCTCCATACCAGGTGGCCTGCATAGAAAATGTAACATCCAGGAAATCATGATAGTAAAATTTCTTGTGTTTGTGTTGCCTCTCAGTCTGACAGTAGTCCCTCGGGGTGGTTGCAGACAGAGTGACTTACAGCAGCCCCGGGAGTTTCCTAATGAGTACAACAATTTCTCCACATCTGGGTTTTTTTATACCAAATAGGTATGGGTGCAGTCAAAGCCCCTGTTTTGTGCTGTTTTTTTATACTTTCTGTCACACAGGGAAAATCATACTCCAGAACCGTCTGTTGTTGTTTCATATGAAGTGCAGGAAGGGGGCGGGGGGAGGAGGATACTCTCAGAAAGCCCAGAGAGGCAACTTGGGTATCATGACAAAAAAAAATAATAAATCTTATTACAGCAGCAAATGTAGAGAGTCCATGGCTGAGATGTGCTCAACAAAACCAGCAATGTCCCCACTGAGCTTCTGTGTCTGCAGGTGGGTTACGTGCTCCATGGCCACCAGCTTCTCCGCATCCCCCTGAAACTTGGGGCCCAGAGCCGAAGCTGGACCCCCGGCACAGCCTCGCTGTTGCTGACCAGAGCAGGGCAGTAACTTCTCTCAATCCGCTTTACTATTTTCCCCAGCACCCGCTTAGCTCCCAGCCCGTTTCACAGTGTAGAGGGAGATGTTTTATCTCTCACCAAAGCAAACCCATCCAGCCCTGGTATCTGATCCTGATGCCCATGGAGGAGGCTGCATTCTTCTGGAAGTGGGAACTGAAAATAGAATTTTATTGGTTTATCACAATCCTACTGCCTGGTGGGAAGCACTCTGTATTATTTAGAGTAAGGTGGTGGGCTGTGCTAGGAGGGCTGCTGAAGAGTTAGTGCGTCAGTGCACTCAGTATCGGTACTGGAGAAGCCTGACCTAATGTAGAGCAAACTGGTAGTTTGCTGCAAGATGACGGGCTCTGTGTGGCAGCGTGGGAAGTACAGACCTTTGGGCAGGGCTTGTTTGCCCTTGACTCTGTTGCCTGCCCGTGTCTACTCTCCATGGCATCATTTACTTGTGAGGATCCTGCTGAACAAGTCACTAGGTAAGGTCTTGAAGGGGCAGGGAGAGAAAGAAAATTTCAACCTTTTGACAAATGCAGGAAATAAAGAAATGTGACTGGGGAAGCTTTAAAGAATTAAACAGTATTTGCTTGGGTTTTTTCTTCAAGAATTATTAAACCTGCCAGTTTAATCATTTCACTTTATCAGTTTGTAGATATGGAACAAATAGGTAAACAATGAAAGGCATTTTCAGTGGTATTAAACCAAAAGTTACTTCTGATCAAACGTCAGGAGAAACATGTTACTTACTGTATACTGTCAGAAAGAGAATTTTCCCATGCTTATTTCTGCTCAGATATTGTACTTGCATATACTGCACAAAGTAAAAAATGAAAGTTGGACACCGTGGAGAACACAATGGGTTACTTTCCTACAATAGGCAGCCTATTGGAAAAATCAATGTCTGAGTTTCTATTTGCTTTCTCCTCCTCCTCGGATCAAATAAAGCTATTAATTAGTGTTATTCGTGGTGCTGTTGCCCTTTGCAAAATATACTCATTAAAAATGCTTCTTCGTTCAAACGGTGTTTCATAAATTGTTCTCAACCACAGTTTACAAATGAGATCGAGTTTGAAGAAAAAGTACATAAAGTCCAAGAGGTAATCAGACAACAGTAAATAGAAAAAGATTTATTTGTAGAACACATGTAGCACAGTAGCATTATTATACTTCAAGCCTAAACATTAAAATGTAGAAAATCATTACATAGCTATTAGGATTACCTAGAGCGGCTCTAAAGAGTTGGATCCCTCATTTAAAAAATCAGCATCATAAAATGGCACCAAATTCCCCAGCTCAGCCTGAAGTTCATCACGGACCTTATTGCTCATGCCCATCTGCGAGTTAAAAAGAGGTCTTGTGACACACCCCTTTGTGCTGGAGAGGTCTGGTCGTGCATCGCCTCAGAAATGCGGCCGGGGGCACATGCCCTGAAATCTGTTTCTTTACCGCTTGAGCAGCTGTCTCGAGGTGGCTAGACACAATGAAGTGCTATACATAATTATTTCACCCGTGGCTGAACGACGGCCAGCTTTGCTCAAAAGCCAACAGCTGTTTAATAACGTATGGTCACATGCGGTACCAGTCTATTAAGGGAAAAGATAAATATATAATCCAGTTGATGTTTTAGGTCATCGTTTAATAAACCAGTTTGGAAGTGAGTCAAGACAGAGGGTGCATCCTGATGGGTTCAGAAATACCGTGGGACCTTTGATAGCACCAGGGGTGCCCAGGCAATGTCCTTCCCCCAGGTGGTGCCTGAGGAGCATAGTGTCTCGGAGCAACATCGTGCTGAACACTCAGCATGGGGCCACTTAACAGCTGTGACGCTCCTCTGGGTATCCCACTGAGACTCAGGCGTGTTTTATACAGGAAGTCTGAGAGGCTCTGTTTGTGTTGCACTGTGTGCGTATCCTTAGATAGGCTCCTCGCTCCGCGTTTTGAAAGTACTAATATATGTTCCCCAAATCTGGTCAGTTCTTGCTCCTGCCTCAGGCATGAGGGGTTAAGGTAACTGGGTTTATTAACCATTTCCCAGTTGCTCTTCCCAGGTGGCGAAGACGTCTGCAGCGACCACAGTCGTGGGAGGGATATGAGCGAGTCACATCTACGGTCTTCCTGCAGGATAGTCTCTGTGCGGGACCCCAGAGGTGAAGGGGGCTGAGCCTCTCCCCCAGCTGTGCCTCCTCCCAGAGGGAGGATGAAGAAGATGAGTAGGGCCATCTGCCGCCGTGTGGCTGCCACGGCTGCAAGGCTGGATGCCCCCCTGCCCCCTGGGCAAGGGGACAGTGGTGGGGATGGCTGCTTGCATGCCCTGCAACACAACAATGTGGGGCTTAGGACTGCAGCTGCCTCTTTGTGGGACTGTTTTGGCCTAATAATACCATTTTTTGCCTGTTCTAAACTCAGTTCTGTAGTCATTCATATATCCTAGTCTTTAAAGTAGTAGTGTAGATCAGGTACAGGAACAGCCACAGTCCTCTCTCCCCAAGAACTTGAACAGCTTATGGCAGCAAGAGCCAAATGCTGCTGTCATCCTCCTTCCCTTCTCCTGGTGTTGCACTTGGTCATCAAAGCAAAGCAGAGGAAGGCCAGCCAGGTTTCGAACACTTTTAATAATCTGATGGTTCTACTTCTAATAAAACTTTACTATGTCAGTAGAGCCTAAAGGAAGGAAAAACCTGACTTTCTTCTGTCTCTTCTCTTTTACTCTTACCTGTCCGGTCTCAGGTTTCCTTCCTGAAGCCAAGCAGTTTGGATCGTAATCCTGTCCTTCCGTCCCAGAGGGTGCTGGCTTCGAGGAGGGAAGCTAAAGCTAGCTGACTAGAAGCTGCATATGTATTTCATTTACAAGGTGCAATAAGTTGCCCCACCACTGTCAGTTGGTAAGTCGGGCTATCAAACTGGGCAGTCGTTAGCCTGACAGAGGAGTAGCGCAAAATTAGGCTCCCCAAGTGCTGACTGAAGTTGCGCTTTTTTCTGTCGAAATAAAAAATAAATTAACCTTCAAGAAACGAATCTTTCAGAATCCATAAAAGCTATTCATCGAGTAAGAACCGTGCACCCAGAAAGTAATGAAAAGTCACCTTTCAGAATTGCCATGGAACTGTAGTACCTTGTAACACACAAACAGACTGTGTTTCTCATAAATGATTTTTTTAAACTGGAACTATGAAATATGTTATGTTAAAGCAACTTTAATGATAATCTAAAACCTAGGCTCCTCTGTTCTCAGAAATATCCTTGAAAAATAATGGCATCTTGATAATTCCTTGTTATGCTTACCATCAGCTAAGACTATCATATCAATCAGTGTTATCAGTGTGAATAAAATGTCTTGCCCTTGAAAGAAAGGATTTCAAAACTATGATTGGTGCTTGAGTGTGACAAACAATGGGAAAAGACAATCTTCACCATCGTCATTAAAGACAAAAAAGCACAGCATTGAAAGAATAAATTATTCTCCAAGGAAAACGTTAGGACAAATGGGACAAATGGCCTTTATTTTGCAAAAGGAACATTTGAGGTCTTTCAGTGTTGTAAACTACATTAGCTGATAATAATAGTTTGAAGTAATTTAGTCTCTTTCACGTGTTCTTTAGTGGGGAGTAGTTTATAGCTCTACACTCCTGGTCCAGTATTGTGTTTGAGAGGTGATGTGAAAATACAGATTGTGTTCATCTGCAAACAAAACTGAGAGATTTGTTACCTGAGCAATGAATTAACTAAAAGTAATTGATTAAGATAGTCTAAGACACTGCAAATGTACCTGCTGCTGTAGAGCTTTACGTCAATAGAGGTATAGGACTGCTTTTAATTGGATGTCATATTTCTATGAGGATCTCTTGCAGGCAGATCTTGTGTTAACATTGTACTCCTTTACATTAGCATAAAAATGGATGACTTTTGATCTTTTTTTGTGCAGCCTACAGGAGCATTTTCACAAAAAACAGGATCCAGTCACTGAATCATAGCAGCAAATAATTAGAAACGGAAATGCCCTGCTGGGTTATTAAGTTCTCTCCTCTTGTAATGCAAAAATATTTCCTGTGATACGTATTTTTTTTTATGAAGTTCACTCTCAAATGATGCATCGTGACCATTTCATCATTTTCCTGTGCGTACCATCCCACAGATTCAACTATTAAGTGCCTTACTTATGTCTCATTAATCCTGGTTTTATCTGTTGGCTGTATCCTTGTTATCATATTCTCTAAGAATTAAGGAGAGCTGTGGGAAAATCTGTTTGTATGGAATGACATTTAGGTTTCTCCAGAACCACAAATGTAACATTTCTGAGGTACAATGCGCTTTGTTAACCTTTCATGTTTGATCATCCTTTGAATTTTGCATTTCTGATCAGGACAAGAATCAGAAATAGCAAAATACATCAAGAAAACTGTTCTTATGGTGTTTAGGAAAAGAAAGAGAATGAGTATCTCATAAAAACTCCCTTTCTGTAGAAGGTTCTAGGCACATTTTGAGAACAAGAAGGAAAATTAATGAATTTTGTGTTCTTCTGAATACCCGTAGAATTATTCCAAGAAGTGTTTCGTTTGGTGGGCTGTTCCCCATATGGCAGACATTAAATATGACCCGTTCTTCACAGCAAGCCTGAAAAATGGAAATAAGAACTATACATCTTTAATCACAGACATGAAGATTATTCAAAATGAACGTTGTCCTCTTGGTTTGGAGATTCTCACTGGACAGAGCAGTCTTGGAAGATGATATACTAATAGTCCAGGAAACAATTAAGAGAGTACACTAGAAAATTACTGGTGCACTTTCTTGAGACTTTAGTAAAATATTTTGATGATCTTTCTATGTAGCATAGCTGTAACCCTAATAAATCTAAGTAAGTACTTCAGTGGGTGAGGATCACTGTGCCATGCCTCTGGGCGAGAAGTCCTCGAAGTGCAGGCAGGCACAGGAGTCACCACCTGGAGCTGAGAGGAGGTTCAGAAGGACCTTGCCATGGAGACCTGGTCTGGTGGGGACTGGGCAGATTTTGTGGCTGCTCACGAAGTCACGTGATCACTAAGAGTCAGCAAAAGCAAGTGTCAGCCCTGCAAGAGTGTTGCCTGTGGAGAGTAAAAAAGGATTGTTGTCAGCTGCTTTGTACACGTTGTGAAAAATACGGCTTTATCTAGAAATCCCACAGCTCTTCTGTGGGCAAAACAGCTATTCATTTCAGGTCTGAGTAGCGACTCCAAACTCAGGTCCTGTCTCTGAATTATTCATCAATGCTAGCTTTATTTCTCCAGCTCCCTGTGAACATCTTGTGATCCTGGAAGGGGAAGATTTAACATGCCAAGGTCCTACCTAGCCCTCAGTGCAGAGGGCTGCCTTTCATTTCCTTTTGTCCTGAATGCAGCAGCTCACTGGGGAGGTGTTGGGATGCCAACTCTCATCCTTTTGTCCAGCCACACTTGATAGTGAATCAGATAAAATTTAATGGAGGTGATAATTACTTTTTCAACTCACTGTATTCTTATTTTTAATTTCATTGTTGGCTAATGATCTGTCTATCCTTTCATCTTGCATGTCTGTAGGGCTGAAGAACTGCTCCTCAAATTGCTCTCAGGTGAATACATCAGCAAGTGGCTACTTCCTAGCCATTTTATGATACTCCACAACTAATTAAATCTATTGCAGGAGATGTAAATCAAGAAGGATTTTTCTTACCAAGCACTTTACAGCTCCATATCTGAAAGCTCTTTACAAACAGAAGTAAATACTTTTATCCCTTCATGACCAGTGAAGCTTTTGTTTTGATGATTTCATTTGTACCTCAGATGTGTGCCTTGTAGGCCATATTGACATCCCTGTTCTTGGCCTTGCTCACAGGTACTGTCTTTATCCATGTTCTGGACGCTTCTGGGTTGTGGACAGGCTCTGCAAGCAACACAGATTGTCATTATATATAATTTACAACTGAAGACACAGAGTTATTGCATGATACAGAAAATCCATTGGACATCTAGGAATCCTGACTCAGGCTGTGCTTGACCCTGACAGCTTTGCTTTTGGTCTGAGCCCCGGTACAGACACAGAAAACGTATAGAGTCATAATAATTCACAGATGATGAGCAATACTTTTGAAATTATGCAAGATGGACTTCTGCTTGCAGGTTTGAAGAGGACAAAGTGCTCTCCCGTCTAGTAATGGTTTTGCCAGCTTTTCACGGAGAAAACCAGTTATTACAGACCATAGCTTTCTTTTTTTTCAGGGTTGTGCTGCCTGAGAGCGGGGAGATGGCAAACTGAAATCAGTAGATGACAGAAAAGTGTGCAGGGGTGTCTAATCAAGTTACTGAAGCCCTGGAAAACCCAAAGAGGGGCTTAAGAAGGCTTTGGAGAAGAGACAAGGATTTTTCTTGCCTTTGCAGGAACAGTCTTGTGGTCCTTCATCATTTGTAAGGAAGGTGGAGCTCATACCTTGACAAAACCATTCCTACCTTTCCATTTCCTGTCTTCTCCAGCTTCTCATCAAAGGGATGCCATGCCACTCATTCACCATTTAGGGTACCTCAGTGGCTATTATGTGGCTATTATTAAACACCATGTGGCTATTATGAAATTTGGAAGGCTTATGTAAATCTTAAGAAGCCAAACTTCTCCAAAAAGCTGTTAGCCCACTGTCCCAACAGCTGCCTGTCTTCCGTTCGATCTTCTGCGTTCATGTGCAGATACAGTCCCTTTTTTGTAATTGATCACTTCATGTTTAGGTACCTAAAAGAGATGGATGTTCTCATGAGATGATAGATGCTTTCATATGTTTGCAGAACCGCGGTGCAGGCTTGCTTGCTTTTCCTGATCAATCTTCTGAAGATGGAGAAATGGGAATGCAAATTATTGATAGCATCTTTTCTGTGTTTGCATGTCTAGAAGATTATTTGTAGGAGAGTTTGCTTTGGTAATGAACTCTGAACAAAATTTTGTGGTCATCAAAAAGTAAGGAAACTTGGGATGCAAGAGGCAGAGAGATCAGACAACGACAGCCTGATTAGGGAACAGAAAGGGCTGATACTAAAACATCCCTTTGCCCTCTAACTTAGCCAAGAGGAACCTCTTTCATTAGGATTTGCAGAGTAGCAAGTTCATTATGCAAATAGTTTATACTGGTTTACTGCTGTTTTCTTCTAATTCTTTCTGTTCTGACAAAAAGCTCCTGGTATACAAACACAAAGCTGAAAGTCCTGCAGTTATCAAAACTATAATTTGTTTTATACCTTTTTCTGTGGGACAGAGACATTTTCTTTCTTCTCAGATTAATTACACATTTAACATCCCTTTGGTTGTGCCAGCTCAAATGTTAGGGGAATCATGCTGAAGAGCAGATCAATAAAATGAGAAGTCAGCAAGGGCAATACCATGTCGGGGCTTCCCCAGTGATCCCCAAACCAGTATGATTAGTTTCTGCAGGATCACCCCAAATGAAGGGATCAGTGGTAGTGGGGAAGAAGGATTTTAATGATGCAGCCATCCAGGAATACAAGGGGCAACTAATTAGATGGAGAAGACTGAGAAGAGTTGGTGACTTTTTTTAGAAGATGCAGAAAGCAGAAGAGGGGACCCTGTTTTTGGATTAAATCCTAACCAGCGGGGCAGAGCAGGCTGTGAATGCCAGGGAGGGAGAAAGGGTGGAGCTCCTGACTCTTGAGGTGAGAAGGAGAAAAAGCAGCAAAACAGAGACCATGGGTGGTCAGAAAGCTGGATTCAGCCGTGCCAGAGGCCGGCTAGCTGAGGTCCCTCAGGAAGCAAATCTGGGGAAAAGTAATTGAGGTGAGCTGGCTGTGGCTTGCAGAAACAGTATGAAGAGCACAGCTGCAAACCATCCCTGCGTGAGGAAGGTGAGGAAGGGTAGCAAGAGACCCACTGGCTGAGTCACAACCTCCTTGCTGACTCAAGCCCAACAAGGATTTGTACAGAAATTGGAAGCTACGTTGACTTACTAAGGATGAGTATAAAAAGTTAGTACAGACAGAATAAGAAGTCTGTATCATAAGGTTATATGGTTGCAAAGACCACCTTGCAACTGAGCAAAAATAGGATGTGTATAAAGCTCACCAGAAGGAAAAAGGATTGTACTTGCCTCACCCTGTCCCTTGATTATTTTTTCTGTTATTCTGGAATATTTACTGAGCTTATTTTTTCTACCTTCTCATATCCCTACCCTTTTTAGAAAAAGGAACATTTCTTGTCATATTGCTATATTAGTTTGGGAGCAGTGAGACAGACTGTGGTACAATGAAGGGGCAAAAAGAAGCCAGAAATGACAACCACAGTGAGAAAAAAAAGATTCTTAATTTAAAATCCCAGAGGAAGTTGGGTTATTTAAATTGAGAAGCACTTGAAAAAGCAGTGCTCCTTTATAATCTACCCTCTGAAGGCATGAAATGTGCAATATTGACCCCTTATAAAACTTCCAAATTCCCCAGAGAAAAGCAAACATCTGAAATGCAGACATATTTGAGCAGCTCAAAACTCCCAGCTGTAGCAAAAGCCTGGGAAAGATAAAACTCCCACCCAAGTGTGCTCCTAAGGTAAAGATATGAGAGAAGGGATGGGAAAAGGTGTTCTCCAAGGGACTTCTGTCTCATCTAAAGTGTGACCCCTTTCTCAGAGAGTAGGCGTTAGGGTTTCTTAGCCCTATTGCCCAGCCATCTGGGTGACCAGCCCCATCACCTGGCCCATAAAGGGACTTCAATTAAGACCGAATTTAATCTTTCCAAGAATCGACTCTGGGTCTTCCCACCTGTTAACGGTGGCCTCCTTCGCAGCTTTCATCTACTCTCCTGTTATCTTGCTTTTGCTCAGCCCTACTGCTGCATCTTTTTCTCTCCTGACTTGTCTTCACCACTTCCTCACTGTAGTGGCTGTCTCTCGTGCCATGCCTGCTCATCTCATTGTCTTCGACTTGCCTGGGTTGGTCTCTCCTTGATGCCTCTTTTTTTTCTATAAGATTATGTATTTTCTTCATTCATCCTTCACCTTAGGTACATCTTACTCTTCTTTTTTTCTAAGCGGGTGCTTAGCAGGTAAAGTTCAGTGGTAAAAATTCACACTGTGTGAAGAGAGGCTTGATTCTTCCCAGGTAAGGCTATGCAATCAGCTTTTAAGCCCCGGTTAGGGGGAGAACTTCAGCTTGTGCCCTATATCCATCCTTGTTCAGCAATAGAGCAGGTTCTGAACCTCAAGCACATATTTGTATTTGAAGTCCACATAGAGACTTGCATCCTACACATTAATGATATTTCAAAATCTTTCCTGCTATCTACATTACCAGGCCACTTTTTTCAGTGTTCGGTGTGGAAGGTGCATTTTGTGGACTTCTTAGTAATTTCTTTGTGTCTGTGTACAATAATCTATTCATGCCATTGATCTGAAGATTTTGGGGGCTGAGAAAATGTTTTAAAGTATTTTTACATCAATGACAATGAAACTGAAGCACACCTTGTGACCAGGAGTCCTTGTCCTGGTTTTATGCTGTTTTTTATTTTAACAAGAGCATGAAAAAAGTGACTGCAAGTGCAAGTGGAGTGTTACAATGGAAGCGCCCTTTCTTCACGCCTTCAGAGCTTCTGATTATGTCTCTAGCAGCACATGTTAAAACCCTGCCATATATTTCTTAATCGCTGTTCTACCTGCTGTGGGGAGGGGAAAAAAAATCTCATCAGATGAATCACACACTCTGAAAATATAACAGTGATTTGACTTAGGGCAAACACTTCTTTTAAATGCACTCTGGCCTGCTCCTTCGAGCAACTCATTGGTTGCTCATTATTAGATGACTGCATGTATGTGAATGTATGTGTATTTGAATAAAGTACGGAGTGTATTCAAATAAAGTACAGATGGCTTGTGGACACCTGCATTCAGTTATACATTCATTTATACAGTTATGATGGTGCTGTTCATGTAATTCTTGGCTGTGATAATAAAGCTGTCTTAAACAGTATTAAAAAAAGCTAAGGGCAAAATAGTGAAGAGAGAGAGCGCTACCTTATGATCCACTGGTGATCTGGTTGATGCTTTTGGCTAAAATCAGAAGATGAAAGAAAAAATCTTGAAGCTCTTGTTTCATTTGTTAAGAGCTACATACCAGGAGGTTGCCACAGAATGGAAGCAAACCCAGTCCCAAGCACAAAAAACTGATTAGAAAGTAGATGGAAACATTGTTAATAATAATCCAAATCCGTGCAAAACACAGGTTCTTAAGAGACTATCTTTCAACATTTTGCACCATTTGAAGCTTGAGGAAGAAAAACAATTCACAGTTAAAATAAATACAAGATAGTAAGCAATTTACTGTGTGACTTCAGTTCATAATTGTATTACAACGACACGACATACTAATAATCTGTTTCTTGAAGGACCCTTGTCACATGGTTTCTTGTAACTTTAAGAATTGTATAGTAAGAAACATGAAAAAACAAAAACCAAGTCAGAAGCTTGGATGTCAATTCTTGGGCTTGTTTTGCTGGACACATTCTTTTTTTCCTTTTCTGTTATACAAACAAATGAATGTACAAATTGCTGTTATTATAATAAGAGTAAATTACTCCATCTGAGGCAGGGTCCCAATTGTCTTACCAGTGGTCTCCATCAGAAGAAAAAACAAACTTTTTCTACTATAATATTCATTAAAGTGAGACTAATGCTGAATTTGACTTCCATATTAAGCAACACACAGACACATTTTAAGAAGCAGTCCTTGTCTCTAGAGAGGCAGGAGGGACAAAAGGCAGGCTGAGTGAGTGGGTGAAATGGCAGCAGGTCTGCAGCACAGCTGACGCTCCTACCCCAAAGCCTTGTGGCTCAGTCCTGCACCATTTAGCTTCTCAGGATAGCATAAGCCTGCCAAGATCTCTGGGCTCAATGGCAAAATCACACCTTGCAGTAAACCAGTGAGTTATCTTATTCTGCCTTACCTGGCCCTGCCCTAGAGCTGTTGCTCTTCCTTCAATCTATCTCCAGCATAATCTCTTTCTCGCCCCTGTCCAGAAATCAGATGTGTTCTCTCCATAACTTACATGGTCTAATGTACGCTTCTGATTTTTGTGCCTGTCTGTGCTGTCTCCCCTCTTACCCCTCAGTGGGTGCCTACTTCCCTCTGCCCTGCCGCTGGCAGGACACCGTGCTTTCGGCAGCATCTCTGTGCCATCTTCTCATGTAACCCCCTCTAGCCTCCAACCTCCAGCACCTCTAGTAACTTTTCCCAGCAGGCTTCCTGTGCCTTTTCTCCATGAAATGCCTCTTAATGAGGGAAGGGACAGGGACATTTATTTCCCCTTGCTGTCATGTCTGTTGCTACCTCTGTGAGTCTTCCGAGGCTGGAGAGGCAGAATCATCCCCCTTTCCCCCCCACCCCCTTCGGGGCTACTGTCTGCCTTTCATATTTTTTCAGTTTATATATGATCCTTTTTCCTCAGATCCCCCAAACATTAAAGTGATTTGCAGTGTTTCTTGGGAGATTGCAGGATATTGTCCTAAGACTGGAAATACAAAGGTTTTGCACTAAACTTACTGAAGAGCCCATGGGATTCCTTTCGTTCTTTGAAAACACTGAAGATCTAGCCTCACATTTTCCAAATTTTTTGGATTAAGTTGTTTGCAATGCTGTGCTGTATCCTCTGGAATGTACATCTTCAAAAATGTGGCCTATGTTACTTAGGATAGATGAAAAGGTAAAATGAAAGGAGTTTCAGTCAGGTTTGTGTGTCATGAGGGATTGCAACCAGATTGTTTGGAAATTAGCCTGGAGTGAGGATAATTTCCACATTTCTGTTAATTGTCTTTGCCTTTTCTACACACTTTGCTAATTTCTTAGGCGTGCTTTTTTTTCCTAACATTAATAATTTACTCAAAACTTGGCCAAATGACAACAACTGCACAGGCAATTTAACCACACTATTTTAAATGAAACTTACAATTTGCTGTCTAGACTAATATTGTGGTAAGAGAAAAAAAGAAATATTTGGGCATCCTGTTAGTAATGGCTAAACTAATTTCAGTTCAGTTGCAGAAACATTTTGAAGAATCTTTTTTATTTCATGGGATTTACGGCATGGAAAATCAGTATCTAGATTCCCTTTCATAAAAATAAGTCCAATCGAATAATTTAGAAACTGTCTGGTGTAGCTGAGAGAAGAATCTAAACCTTGTATTTCTGCTGGATTGTGCACTGGCAGAGAAGAATGGGAGTAAGAGGGAAAAACAGACTCAATTTACTAACAATCTGCATGACACGATTTCCATAAATTGTGCTAATAGAGCAATTTATAAAAATTGTGGTAGTATATTAAGGAGACCAATTTACAAAATCCATTTAGAATAATAAGCTGAGCATTGTTGGTAGTGCAGCTATATTTTCCAGCAGTGTTTATGTATAAAACAAATTGACTGTCTGTTCTCATTCACTCTACGTTACGTTAATACCAAGTATAGACAAGTGCAAATAAGAAAATACTCAGATTTTTTGTTTATCTAGAGATTGCATTGATGGTCACCACATATTTTAAAGGCATTACACTTTGTTAGGTGAAAAAGATTTCTCAGCTGGACCATTGCTGAGGTTTTCTTTTTTTGTGAGAATTACTGAAAAATGGTTTTCTGAAACTGTTTAGCTTGTCACTCAGAGGTATAGCTCTGCATAGGAGATAAATACGTTAGAACTGCACTAGAACAATCTCAGCTAAGTGAAATGCTTTAAAATCCATTTGGAGTTTAGTTGTCCCTCCCCACATATCAATGAAGATTTAATAGCAGATGCTATGGTGAAGTTTTACATGGCTGACACTGTGTGAGGATTTAATACAAATCCTTAACGGACAAAAAAAGAGAAAAGGCTGCAAGACGTGCTGCTTTGTCCCTGAACATGGATGGATAAATCTAGCCCTGTAGTTCCTCAACTCCTGTGGGTGGGCTCCCTGGAAGAACGGCCATGGTTTCCCAGGTAACTGAGAGGAGCAGGACAATGTGACGAGGTCCCAAAGGCACCTGAGTTTGCACCCCAAGTGCAGGGGACTTCCCCTGGCCGAGCACAGAGCCAGCTGAAGACCTGGCTTCACACTGCCAGCCTTCTGCTGCCTCCACTTCCCTTGCCCCCTTCTGCTGTACCACCTTGCTGTGGTGCATGGTGCTTCTCAGCATGGGCTGAAACCTCTGGCTAAGGTTGGTCAGATGGCACTGCAAAGCTTTGTGCACATCCAGCTGTGGATTTGGCTGAAAAAAACAAGAAGAGGTGATGGTGGGGACAACTCCATCTACTGCTTTCAAGGAATCGGTGTGCATGGGATTGCCCAGGGCTTGTGCATAGGTTTTCCCCCTTGCCAAGTTCAAGGGTGCCCAAAGCTCACCCCAAGCAAGGACTGCTCCATGGCGTGGGTGAGTTAGGGGTTGAAGGTGGGCCTGGACTTATTTAAAAGGAAAATGGAGAAGCAGTTGTAGGATTTTCTTTCATGATGGTTTAGGAGGGAATGATAAACAGCAGGGCAGAGGAACAAAAATAGGAATTGAGGTGGGTTGACGTGCGCACATGTGGATGTTATAAATACGATGATGTGCTCCAGGGGTGGGGGTAACGCTGTTCTGCTTCCTGTCCCTGACACACCAGGGTGGTGGAAACAAGTCTGGAGCTGCAAAGGCCCCCAGGCAATGTCTTGCCCCTCCCTGCAGGGAAACAGCGTGTATAGACTCTCACTGCTTATGGATGCAGTCTAACTTGCTCTCTAAGATCCTCTCGTGGAGGGGGCTGCACAGGTCTTCCTCCTAGTCTGCATGTTCTGCTACCACAAGACAAATAATTTAGTTAAAGCCCTGGGGCAAGGAGTGAAGAGTCACTGTATGATTCTTAGTGGCTTTGTGGTGACTTACTGACCTTTAAGAAACCCTAAATCTACTTATAACTGTTCAAGGGATTTTTTTTTTTATAATAGAATAACATTGAAATATTATCAGAGTAGTCTTCATTCTGACGCTGTTGTAAAGAGCTCTACATCCAGCTCCGCCAATACCAAGCACCTCAATATTCAGAAGAAAATTTAATTTAATTATTTTTAGAAGGCATTGTTCAGTTTACTTTAACCAGGTGGTGGAATAGATGACCAGTCCCTCACAATTCAGAATAATGAAGACAGGTATATTTGCATATTCTTTTAAAGCACAGCTGAGAATGGATTTTTCAAGATAGTATTTGTAATATAAATTAGAATAATTTATGAGCCAGTACATATGCCTGAAAACAATCCCACTATACAGTGGCAAGAAGAAATGCATAAAGGTGGCCTTTTCCAGTACATAATATTTGATTTTGTGGTTTTCCAAACTTTGGAGTGCTGTTTTTGAACACTAATAATGCCAATTTATCAATTAATTTTTTCTGTGACTACAAACACATAGCACTCCTGCAATATCTGTTTTCATGCTGACAGAAGTAAAGTATCAATATACCTTTAAAAGCATTCTTTGCTCTTCCACTGCCTGCAAGCTTATTTTATTTTGATTCCTTTCTTCTCTTGCACTTTGGTGTTTAAGAGATTTCTGGGCTGTTAGCTTTCCTGTCACTGCCCCCGCCAGCTCCTGCCAATGACTGATAAGTGGACGTCCCTCCAGTCACTGCTTTCTTCACGCCGAGTGGTGCATGAGGGGGGAGCAGAAATCACACCATATGCACACTGTGCACACGCTGAAGCAGTCTCCAGCAAGAAGGCGTACTCCAGCCTTAAAGCCTGAAAAAGAATGTGAAGATAAAACAAAGATGTAGTGGGATTTTCTTATTAACTAAATGCAAGATGTTATTTCAATAGAACTTTGAAGAGAACATAACTCTATTGCTGAAAAGTACAGCTTTCAAACAAAAAAACCCTAGGACTTGTGCTGTCTTTGACTGTCAAACCGTCTACAGAAAAAATAATCAAGATAGTACATGTTATATGTTCAGTCAGTGTGTTCATTTGAGAAAATATATTATACTGATACAGTTAAGAGCCTTGTTTTCTCTGTGGTGAGAGTTACAAAATGATCTATTATGGAAGCATCTGATACAGGAAGGCACATTCTTCCTAATCACAATGCTTTTTCAGCCGGTTAATGGGCAAAGGTATCTGAACAGACTAAGAAGCTTGGGCACTATACCTTAGGGAAATGATAATTAGTAATCTGTGTGTAAGATTACTGTTATTTCTGGAGTTGTCTTACAGTTCATGTCAACGTACCTGTCTGAAACAAGTGGTGACCATGGGTAGTTGTCATAGCATGTCCACAGGTTACAGAAGAAATAAAATAAGGATAAAGCATCCTTTATCTATAATGGTTTTGGGGAAAGGACAGGTATAAGAATCTGAGTTCTTGGCTTTGTGTGGACATGGGCAGGCAAAGTTCAAGACTGATAGTATTAACTAGGACTAAAGTATTAGATTTCAGGTCTATTGATGTGGTCCATGACTGTTGGAGGAGGTTGAGGTGCTTGTGACAAAACTCTCTCTCTTTGCTTGGTGTTATTTAGTAGAAGCCTTAACAACAAAGATCTTGTACCTATGAACTGAATTTCAGATAAAGCTCCACCTTCACACATAGCCTAGAAAATGAATCAGATGGTACTGCAAGACCTATTTTGATAATGCCATTTGCGTGGATAACAGAGTATAGAGCATAGGGCACTAAACGAGAAGGCAAAGTGCTTATTTCCTACAAATAAACTAAATTGAAGGAATTGCTCTTTGCCACTACTGGGCTGAACAGAGTCTGTTCTTTCAGTTGGAGATAGATTTTGTCCTCAAAATATCCTTAAAGCTCTAGATGAAGTGTCAGACTCCTTCACTGGTATAGCACTGCAGTATCCAGGGCAGTCACATTTTCTGGCTAGGTAGCAGGACATCTGTGTCAGCTCAGGATCCCACACTTACTGTAAAAATATCGCAAGAATTTGTTGGCTCTTGCTATATGAACTATTTACTCTTGAGAGAGGATTGGAAGTCAGGCAACCACAAGATGTTAACCATACCAAAAGTTAATAATTATTTCATGTAGCTGAGGTAGGATTTCTCACTTTTAGTGGGAAAATGGACATTTTTTTGTAATGTCTTTTAAGGAAAATAATTGATTCAGCTTAATTAGTTTCAACAGGTGAGATGGAGAGAACCAGTAAGATGGTGTGGCAGGGAGTAGTTTTAGGGAGAGTGACTCACCTTGTGGAAGCATGACCAGGTACGTCAGAAACACAGCCTTCAGTCTGAGTTTTCAGAGGGCAGGATAATGTTACAAGGGGACAAAAATACCAAATACTCTCCCCATAGCGTAGATCAGAGATGGTGAGAGCTCACACACATGTGATCATAACTGCTTTCAAACAGCTCTAACCTTTTGCTTGGAGAAGGCATGGAGGGTATGGCTAGTCAATAGTTTCCTTTAGCTAATGGTGCTGTGAGCCTCTTCCGTGTATGGACACTTTGGGAAAGGAATTGTGGATAGATGGGCTATTTTGTTTTCCAGTGAAAGGATGATTTCTCCTATTTTCTCCTACTAAAATGAGCATTTAATGAATGCGGTGGTAATTGCTGCTAGCTTTATGTTTATAAATGGTTTAAAAGCTAGGCAAAGTGTTTGTAGGAATCTTTGTCTTATCAAGAGAAATAAAGGACTGCTTTCTATAAAATCTACCAGAGCTGACTGCAGGAGGCAGGTGGCAATAGACAGTGGTGTAGGTGGAAGGAATATGAACCCAGTCATGACGCATGCCGCATGGTGTTTTCAGATCAGAGACAAAAACCCCCTGTTTGCTCTTGAAAGGAGGAAACACAGCCACAGAGTGTGTATATCCCTATCTTAGATATAATGAAAAATAAAATGCAGAAAATCTGAATTCTGTTCTCAGCTCTCAGAGACTTCCTGAAATAACTTGGGGAATGCTTTGTTCTGAAGTAGGCAGAAAATAGGTATCTGAGACAGGAAAATGTCGTGAACATCTTACCAGATAGAGAGAGTGACCAAGGGAAGAAGTAATAGGGAACTTCTGCCAGATCCTTCAACTTGTTACAAGAACCAATGACATAATTTATATTTCTGTAAGTAGGTGCTGAAATAACGGCCAAACCAAAAGAGGATGGGATTAAAGTGGAAGGGTGGTAGCCTTCAAACCAAGCATACACACGCAACTAGAGATGGGGACTTTCTAGCAGGTGATGAGAGACAGAAAGATGTAAGACTGGTGCATGCTGAAGACACAGGGCTCTGAATGAACGTGATATCCCGAAAACATGAGAGGTTCAGCACTGGGAAATGAGGAAATCGCTACAGTGATGACCAAAGCCTCTCAAGGGATGTCGGCACCTCTAACATCTCCTGCATGCCCCATATTCCTAAACCTGCTCCTTTCCCCTGGGGCTGCCCTAGTAGAGCCCTTGCATGTGTTGCTGGGATGGGAAGCGCCTGCGTGCTTCCCAGGGGTTCTCCTGCCAACCTTGCCATGGGCTGGTGGTGGGTTTTCTGTGCAGGCACTAGCGGTGTGCTCTGCGCCAAGGGAGACAAGGGCATCCCTGCTGCTGTGAACTATGCATGCAGTACTGGGAGCTGCAATCACTCATCTCAGATATATCTGGCTAGTGTTGGCTCATGTTTCCTATTAATGCAAAATAATAAAAATATTATTATTACGAAAGTCAGGCTCAATGACAGCCTGAAATAATGAGGGAAAATTCTTGGCTGCCTAACAAAGTCCTCTTCTGAACATCATAAAAGTATTTTTATTTTAGTTACTGTTTTATTCTGAACACAAAATGTGCCCTGGAAGTAAAGGGAATGTATTGTTTTGCAGTGACTCACTATCACATTAGCTGAGGAATTCTTTTTAATTTCTAGAGGAAAAATGTCAGTTCAGACTTTGAGAAAAACAAACCGAGAGCAACAACAACAGCAAAACCACCCCGAAATACCACAGTGTCACCTTCTGGATTTCTGTGGTGTTTTTGCTGAGTACTCAGCACCTTGAATTTAATTGTCAGTCATCAGCAATCTATCTCCCAGCCTTTCCCTCAGCTAAAAGTTCTCAGTGTGACTAGCAGAGAAAAGTTTCAACATTTTTTTTTCCTCCCTTTTTCCCCCCCACTAAACAGCACTGAAGGTCTACCCCAGAATCAGAGGTATTAGGTGAGTGTTGCTGTGGCTGGAGGGGTAGAAGGCACTGCTGGTGGAGAGCTTCCATGGAAAGTCCTGTCTGTATGCCGCTTATCAGGGTGATCTTGGCTAGGGCCACAGTAAATGCAGAGGACAGTTGGATCATTGTCAGCTCAGACATGGTGGTCTGAAGCTGAAATAAGTCAGTTGACTTCAATCCCATTTTGTCCAAGCAAAAGATGCCCAGCTTGGTTCTGCTTTATTTGAAACACCTGTAATAGGATTTTATCAGAAACCACATGCGTCTGAAGATGCATCCTCCTCACAATTGCAGCTGAAAGTAAGTTCCAACTTCAGGACCATGAATGAAGGAGACCTGAGAGTGAGGTTCATGTTCAAGAAGAGGTGGCAGTCAACAAGCCAAAACACTGACCCGACCTGTATGACTGGGAAGGGTGCAAAATCATCATTAACCAGTCCTCCCATATGCTGAACTCAGCTGGATTAGTGAACTGACCTGCTCCACCTTGCAAAGGAAGAAAAAGGAGTGAAACAAAGCGATGTGGAGCAGATAAAAAACAGAGGCAAACTTCCCTTTCTGTGGCAAATCCCCCAATGTCCCCTCCAGTTAGCAGGGTCTCCAGCCTTCAGCCACAGAGTTACAAGTCCCAGGCTGCCTCTTTATCTGGTCGTCCCCACGTGAGGTAAGTGCCCTGTCCTGTAGTCCAGCTACCCCACTCTTCCTCTCTCTTCTCTGTGGGATCCAGGGTACATCTGTCTTCTCAAGGCCAAGTTTCATGGAGAACGGAAAGCTGTGGAAGTTGTTGAATGAGCTTAAATTGTACCTTTTGGATAATTAACACAATCAATAAAAATGAACATTACTATTCAGTGGATTTCTGCGTTACTCCTGATTGGTCTTGGATGTTGTAGATTGGTGCAGAATTCAGAGCAGGTCTGAGGCAGAAGTCAGGGAATAGCAATGTGAAATGAAGCCAAAGCAAAATACAGTCCTGATAAATGGGTTAAATTCATTCATTTTGTTCCCTATCTTACACCTTGAAGTCATGTATTAGTGACTCAGGTACCTGGCCTTCCTTCCGATCTGTGGCTGTGACTGGAGGACCCTTCCCATGCACTGGGTCAGAAGGGTCATAGATAGACCAATCCAAAAATAATGACTGAAATACACAGAGAATATGTTCTACCTCATTCATATTTCTTGCAATGGAAAAGAAAGGGACAAATGGCACACATTTTTTACTGGAACTATTGTTTACCTGCAGCAGTGGAACCCTTGTGTTCACACAGATCTGTCCTCACATCTCAGAGCTGATAACTTGATGCTGTGCAGACCTGTATGAAGCTTTAGGTCAAGAGATGGTTTTCCCAAGCATAAGAAGGAAATGTAATTGTACTGTCAGTGCTAAAATTCAACCCTGTTCACCAGTGTACTCAAGTAATGAATTGAGAATCTCACCATCACAAAAGTAATTAATGTAAAGTTTTTCAGCATGTTTACTTAGAGAGGATTTTATGTGTAAAATCTCCAAACAAGACTTAGAAAAATGGGAAGTTCATCTCTGGAATGGATTGGGGAGCACAGGGGAAAATATAATAGTAAGAAAAAAATTAAAATAAGATAATGAAAATTGCTTCTCATAATTTATTTTAAATTAAAATATAAAAGCTTGGGACTTGCACTCTCAAATCTGCCACAGGACCTGATTAGCGTCTTCTGAAAGAAAAAAAATAAATCTGTTTCTTAGATAATACAGTCAACACATTATAATTAATGCATTTAAATACATGCCTTCCTTAAGGGCAGGTACTGTGTTAGCAATTAGGGTTTTAGCAATTTTTGCAAAGGAAGCTGCATCTCATTATACAGTCTTTTAGACGCACGTTATTCTTTCATAAAGAAACCAGTTATCTTGTTTATGGATTCTTGAGAGTGCAGAGCTGGAAGCATTAAGTATTTATGTAAACGCATGAAAGTACACCACCGGAAATTCAAGCTCCTTCTTTTCCTCCTTGTCTTATTTCCTTTTTTTAAAACTGTTTTTCTTACATACAGAATGTTACATACGTCTGTGAAAAAACAAACCAACTTACAGAAGCTATACACTGAGCCAAATCTTGTGCTTTTTACTCGGGCATAACTCCTGGCTTAGAATCTTTCCCTCTCAGGTTTCATAATAAGTACATTTCAATAATTAAAATAAGAAATCAGATCATTGGTATAAAATCAAATTAACTTTTTTAATATTAAGTATGAGAAAGGATGTCTCATGTTACAGTGTTAAATTTGTATTTAGTGTCTCCTGGCAGTTCAGAAGAGGATTAACTCTGTTCTTAATTAATTTAATGTGGTTTTTCAGTTACCTTCAGCAGAAGCAGAAAAATAGGGAAAGGCTTTTACCCATGTCTCTCAGTGCCCAGTCTCTGAATTATATCACATACATTGCTGACAACTCAGAATTGCATCTGAAATGATGCAAGTAGAAAATGCAGGGGCGGTGAAATCTGTTAATATAGAAGAGACACCTCTCTGCAAATGTACACCAGAGTGAGTTTTATACACTCACAGTCTTTGGACCAAGTTCATGAAATGGTCATGCCCTTGAGTGACTGCTGGTACGTGTACCCTTCCTTGCCCTGTGCTGGCCGTGGCCATCCTGTTTGTTGCCCATCAATCCTTATCTGACAGACAGTGCTGTGGGGGAACACTGAAAACTCAGAAGTGTCACTGGCTGCCCACAGGTAGGGACAAGTGGGGTGTCCTCTTGGCTCAGGGTTAGGGCATAGCTCTGCAGCCGCTCAAGATTGCCACAACTGCTGTGACAGGTCCTGGCTGAGGAGGTTATGTGTTGGGCTTGCAGAAGATAGCATCGGGTGTCTTCTGCGTAAAATGAGAACACCGTATTTTCTAACTTAGCTTATGACAACCTCGAGCTTACATTTAATCCATTTTATTAATTTAGATAAGCACTCACTTTTCTCCCCATCTCCAGAGATCTGTGTAACCCAGAACATACCCACTGGGGCACTCAGGGTTTCTCAGGAAGGAGCTGGGGGTTCCTTCCCCCTCCAGGTTATTCTGACGTTTTCCTCATCACAGGTACAACTGCAGAGACTGAAAATTCCCGTGTCCTGATGCACACCTGCACCGTGGTGCTACCTTGTAAGGGGTGAAAAAACCCAAATCCCTTTGGGAGCCAGAGTTTCCAGTTCCTCTCACTGAACTTCAGATGCCTGTAAAGCAGTCATTTGAGTCATGCTGTGATCGCTTTATAATCAATGGAAAGAAAGAGGAGCTCCAGCAGTGCGATTTATTCCATCCTCATGTAGAAGTCAAAAACTGGTCAGATGAGACACACCCTAAAGGAGCTATTTTCTTCCATTGACTATAAAGACGATTTGGCTGAGGTATAGCTATCTCTGCTTTAAAAGTCTAAAGTTAAAAGAGGTGAATGTCTTCTCAAGTGACGGTGGGCATTGGATCAGGCCTGCTATGTGCAGTAAGAATGTGCATTTGCAACCAGCATCCTTTCTTCAGATTCTCTCTTTTAATACCACCGTGTAGCTTCAGTGCTTTTGGAAGGAGGGCAATGTAACTGTGACTGCTTCACTGATGAAACTGCAGAGCAGATGTGGCTTAACCTAAAGGTCAGAAGGACAGAATGTGGTTCACTGTTTTCTGCTTCACAGTCTGCAGGTTAAAAGGATTCAGGGAGGGAGGAATCAGACATAGTATCATTTGTGATGTCCGGTGACCTCCATGAATAATATAGAGTACAAATAAAAATTTTTTATAACCACCCAAAGATTAAAAAGTGCTTTACTCAGATTATTTGGTAAATCCTCATGTTCCGATCAAAGTCCCGTTACTTAGATTTTGGACTATTTGAGAGCAAGCACAAATTAGAAACGTTTAAACTTCAGTAAATCTGCTCATGGGCAGGAGAGATAATGTTTGCAGGATCAGGTTTTTAATTTGGAAAAACAATACTATTCCCAAGGAAAAAATAAAGCATTTCTACTGATAACATTCTATTCTCCTGTTCACTGGGATGTGAATTCCATTTTACTTACTCAACAACCGCACAGAGCACAATGTGCTCTGAGGTAGCCATCATAGATCAGAACTTCCCTAGATAAATACATAAATGAGACTTTATCTTAGATACAGTATAGCAATTTTCATCCTGTATATAGTAGCATTTTCTTGCATTCTGTGTCCGTAATTGCCTTTTCTCTTTTATAGTATGTAATAAATTACTTTTTATAGTCAGGTACTTTCATTTAAGTGAATTGAAGTTTTATCATTATATTGCAAGTATTCATTAGCCTTTACTTTCCTACAGGTGAGAGTCATTTCTGGCCTTCCCCAAGAGAGGCTGAAAGCTGGTACCTATTGATTTAGGTATTTCCCTGAATTTAACCCTGCTTGCGTACATCCAAATGCTTTTAATTGGCTGCCTCCTTTGCACCCGCAAGTGGTGGTCCTTCACTCTTGGCGGGTGAGGCAGGCCTGGGTCCTCCTGCTATGTGTGGTGGCATCATGTACCAGACTTCAAACATGGTTTATTTTAAAGAAAGTGCTGATAAAAAAGCAGTTTGTTGTTGATGGACTAAATTCCCCTGCCAGTCTGGGAGTATATTTGAGCTCTAAATGAGATCTCTATAGTGAAGCTTGTGTGAGTGTATATATATATATATACGTACCTACAGTGTTTCTGAGGGTATGGAAAAATGTTTTCTCAAAGACTGGATTGGTTGGAATATGTATATACACACACATACATTTATACAAAAATAAAAATCTGCTATAGAGTCCCCTGTGAAGATGTATTTACTGGAAGTTGTACATCCCGCTTGTACAGTTCCCATGCTCTTTTCCGTTATCCCACTCTGTCCCAAAGAAAGAGGGAAGGAGAGATGTTTTGCAGCTATGACCTCCCTGCTACCTGAGGCGAAGCTGCTTCATAGCATCTGTTCAAGCTGAGGAGACAAGGATTTATGGGCAGGGTGAGGAGGAAAGGCGAGTCAAAAGAGCTTGCCCCCCAGCCCTTTGGCAGTGCACGCACCCAGCCATGTGCCATGGCTGTGTTTGCACAGACTGCTTGTTTGTATCATGGTTGTGTCTTCACACAAATGATGCCTGTGTTATAAATTACTTAGTATAATCTTACATATCAAGGCTCCTAGGGAGTCTGGTGATCATCCAGCACCCTTTATGTAGCTCTAGTTGCTAGGACTTTGCATTTTGGAGAAACTCAGTAAGTTAAAGCTACATAAACTATTGAAAAGCTGTTTTTCTGTGATCATCCTTTGAATATTCAAGAGAAATGAAGAAGTAAGTGCCTTTGCTAGTGATCTGCATAGATTTCAGGAACACAGAGTCTGTTCCTGAAATTGAGGAGCAGTTCCGTTGTAAACAGAGAGCTTAGTACCTCAGCATAGAAAAAGCTTAGTACCTTAGGATAGAAAAATGGATAAAACCTGTGTAGAGGATATAGACTGAGACAGAAGTGCTGATAATCATATCTTGTTATGTCAGAAAAACACGGTCCTAGCCTGACATTTCTGCTCAATACTGTCTTTATGAGGAATGAGGATATCTGTTTCCCCTAATGCTGTCCTGTTCCAGTCTTGCTCAAATATTCCTTTACCTGCAAACAGAGAAATGTGAAACTAGGGGATGATCATAACACTCCCTTCTGGCCTTAGAAATCTGTGAGGCTGCTTAACTGTGGTGACAAATCAACAGGGCATACTTGCTCTGCTCTCTTGGGACTTCCCACATTGCACTGCACTGGGCAGTGAGTACCACAGGGTTACGTATAGCAAAGAAATCCCACCATGTTGCAGCAATATGTGCTACTGCAGGCAGGTGCACAGATGCATGAAAATGCTAACAAAACATCCCCAGGAAGTCTCTGTTGGGAGCACTGTTGTACAAGAGGACATAGATGAAGTTTGCATTGGAGGGGAAAGGATCTTGGTTACTTAAGAGCTTCCTTTGATCAAATCCAACTTAAATCTTACCTACATAGTCTACGGCATCCATCTGTCTTTTCTTCTGTAGAGTGGGAGTTAGAAAGACATATCTATTTGAAGGATTACATACCAAGTTGGACATGGACTCTATTTATGTGTTTGAGGGGGCTGCATCATTCCTTTTTAAAACTGCAGTATCGGCCAAAAAAAGAGGTTTTTTAAAAGGTGGGAAGGCAATGGGGCGTTGCCAGGCTTTGAGATGCGCTGTTTGTCCTGTGGGAGTGTCTCCTAGAAGATTCCATCGAAGATTTATACTTCCATTCAAAACTTGGTAATCACCTAGATACAGAGCTGAGGATCTCAGTGTTTGGACAAAATAATGGTTGGTTCCTTCTCCTGTTCTTAAAGTCTCACGAAGCACCACTGATTTTCCCAGAACTATTAATTTTTTGTATTTGTTATCCAAACAATTTTAAACAAGATTCTGTGGTTTGTGGAAATTCATAAATTTGCATGCAGCATGTCTGAAATTCAGTAGTTTCTTTTAACCTGATTTGTGATCTGAATCATAGGGTGTAGGTTCCTTTTCCTAATCAAGTGTCCAAATTCAATGAACAGAACAGCTGATTAAGCAAACAGTTGCAGGTTATTCCAGCAGAGTGAAAACTGCTTGCGATATTCAGCAAAAGAGGCAGCTTCTCCAGGGAACTACAGATATAGATTTCCTTTATAAATCGTTCCTGCACTTCATTGTAAATGGAAATATTTTTCATAATACTCACAGATTTCAATTGTAAGTGCCCGAGCTTGACCCTTGCGGTCATCCCATTGATCCCGACAGTTGCTGCCCAGTTGGAGATCTCATTGCCCGGCCTGGGTCGCGTCCTGCCTGCCCCTCTCAGCTGGGTGCATGGAGCTGGTGCAGCGGCAGTAGCAGCGGCAGTGCTGGAGGACGGGACAGTGACTCCCTGTCCTTGCCTGCAGGTGTCAAGGGAAATGTCCCCAAGCCACATGTGGAGACGCTGCAAGGGGCCTGAGCTGCCCCTCCCTGCTGTTCCTGAGGACCAGACGCAGATCTGTATGTGGGGTCCTGTGCAGGGCGGGTGGTCTGACCCACTTGGTCCAGATTGGCTGCCTCTGACCTCAGGACCGGCCCTAATGGCTTGTGTAGAAGATCATTTTCTGGTGTCTGTGTGTGTGTGTGTGTGTGTATGAGAAACGGCTGATAAACTTCTGAGCCATTTAGGTATTTGATGAATAATTTAGTCTATCCACTTGAAAATACCTGCCCTTCTTGAGAGACAGAAAATTCACAGTCAGTCTTAGTGCCTACCTACCTGACTTTAGATCCTGTTTTCTTTTATCATTATCACAGTAAATAACAATATTTTACTACAGTTATATTAGTGGATTTTCTGCTCTGACTTTTATTTAACTTGTTCCATGTCAATATGCCAGGACTTTGGCCACTGGAAATAGGAAGCTGCTGTGCATTCCCTCTACAACCAAACACGTCTGCCACATATGTGGCTCTAAAAAGCCGGGTGACTATTTTATGTCGCTTTCTTATCTAAGCCTTTCACTTGATTGTGAACTTTATAAAGGGTCTGTCCAGACACTGCTGTGCCTTTTCCATTGATTTCTTTGTAACAGAAGCAATGGGCCGTGAGTGAGCTGGCAAGATTTTTGGCAGTGTTGTTTACTAGGGGTTGGAAATGCATTTAAAATAGTGTTAAGTCATTTCTTTATGACCAGTTCAACAGACAATGTTGAGAATGATTCAGATAATTGTGGAAAGTAGGTTTACTCAGAAATAAAATGTCTGCAGACCCCCTGAAAACACTCAGCTGCAAGTGGAGATCTGCCTGCTGCCAGGTAAGAGGGGAGCTTGTCCAGGAGAGATGTGGCTGCGTCTCACCCACATTTTTCTAGCAGCCAGCACTTGGCCATGTTTTTGCAAGTCCTGTAAATTAACACAGGTGCAAACTTTTGCACCAAATAATTTTATTAAAGGTGTCGTTTACTGGGATCTCCTACTGCTGTAAGGTGGAAAAAAAAAATAATGCAGCCTGTTTGCAATTTATCTTTTGCCTCTTCAAAGAATGAAGGAAAACAGTGACCCTTATGCTGACCCTTTCCTTAGCCTCATCAATCAGGACTGGAAATCAAAACGTCACAACTAGCTCTTAATAGCACTAGAGATTCATCACCTTCTTTTGGCTCGCTTCATCATTCACTCTCTGCAGTGTCTGGGGGGTATTTGCGGGCAGGACTGAAGCTGTCAGGAGTAGGATTGCATACCTGTCCGGTCTGTCACTGGGCTATTGCAAACCGTGGACCAGACTACAGTAGTATCTATTTTGTATGGCTCGCTGCTGTGTTAAAGGTAATCACATCTGGGATCACGCAACCTATAGCTCGTCTGTGGTTATTGAACATGTCTGTACACGTGCCAGTGAAGTCTTCGGGGTGGGATGCTGGCCTCTTTATCAAGAGCACCCAAGAGACTGTGCTATTAGGTAAGGATATACAGCTGTGACCACGGAGAGGCACAATGATGTATGAAAGCACAGGAGACAGAGCAAAAAGAGTAGACATGCAGGCAGGTTTACTGCCAGATTTGGGTGACTTACAGCTCTCCTGGTGTCTGTGAGCTTCTGGAAAGGGTCAGAAGGTTCCTTCTGTTTAGAAACTTGGACCCAGCACTCAGGAAAGAGCTTTGCATAAAGACTGCTGTACGGAAGCAAGGAAAGTATGGTATTTTAGTGAGGAGGCGAGGATGTGGGAGGTAGTGAGGATGATTTTAGTTGCTAACAGCAAAAATGTTCCATGGTATGAAATGAGGCCAGCAACTTTTGTGTGTGTCTTACTTCAAGGCATAGACTAAGCAATGTAACTGGTGGAATAGTTAGGGTGAGAAAAAAAACAAACAGATGCTTCTGAAAGGCAATGTATGTTTAGAGCTGGGGGGAAATCCCCCTTAAATAACAAGGTAAATGTAAAAGTGGTTCAAGAAATGCAAGTATGAAGCTATAGCTTTGGCATAGACTTTTCAGTTGTGTCTCTTCTTTTATGTCGGTATAGTGGCACCAGAAAGAAATTCTAACTTGAAGGAATTCAGTTAGTAGTGAAAATGTATTAATAATTTTGATTATTGTAGCATTAGATACAAATTCTATGTGCAAAATAATCTCTATTGTATGACTCAATGTGCTGTGCTGAAAATAAATCTGATTTGTCGGAAATTCTTCTTGACCTGAGCAAATATTTTGGGTGATGTGTGCATAGCTGCCTTTCTTGCAGGAGGCAAAACCCACAGTTGATTGGGAAGAGAATTTGAGTAAGTTTTGGTACTTGGCTTCGATATGATCTATATTTTCTGAAAACACACCTGTATAAACTTGATGCAATTGCTAGTGCTGTGAGATCTTGGATTTTAGATATCACCAACATAAAAATGAAATTTGAAAAAAGTAAGACTTTGGGAGGTTTTTTATCACTACTTGGTGTAAATGATCATCACTTGGGGTTGCCTGCTTTTCTAACTGTGATTAGATGTTTTGAATGCTCTCATAAACAAACAAAAAAAGGTCCTAGGCAAACTCTTTGTAAATTTATGTAAACACTAGGCACAGTTATTTCATTATTTCAGTGTCATTCAAGTTCTAATCTTTTTTGTGAAGAAGTGGGATTTGAGGAAGGAGGAAGAGGAACTGGTTTAATGTCCCATCAGCTTTTTACCGGCTTACAAAGGGACACTTGAACATGGGCTAGACAGAGAGCATATAGCATAGTATTGTAATGGTAACAGGAAGAGTAACAGTAATGAGTAGTAGCATTGCCACCCAAAAGTCACAGCTGAGGTCCTGCCGTCATCGTACTTGTTGTTTTATAAAATAGCAGAGCAATTGTATACTGCTCAGCTCAGTGAGCAAAAGGTAAGTGGCTATGATGAAGAGGTACAGCACATAATATGATTATCTGCAAAGAATATGGCATAAAAGAACCTTGCTTATAATTTTGAGTTTTAACTGAATGTCTACAGACATAGATTTTATCCTCTAGCTTCTTTATATATTACTTACCTAGCACTTAAATGTTCGCCTTAATATAATAATGCATCTAGAATTTTCTGGGGCATACAATCTTCTGATCAAAACCTGTTGTCTTTCATTTTAAAAAGAAAGTGTAGACAATAATTCTAGAGCTTGGACGCATCATCTGGAACATACTGAATTGTTATCTGAACTTGTGTAGAAGAGTGTATCTTTTAACATCTACTCCCTGTGGAACTATTAGCTTTAATTAACTAAAATACCATGATGTTCTGGGGGCATTTTCATTATTTGCCTCATTTTAAGGGTAAATTTTATTCATACACAATTAAAAGCACAGTGGTAATAACTTAAGTGAGGGAAAGTAACAACGAAAGAGAAGGAAATTAAATTACACTTTCTATATATAAAATCAAGAAAAGGAAAAGTCATAATTTAGCTCAGTTAAATCAAAGACATTTCTTCATAAAGTACTTCATAAAAGTAATTCATTTCAGTAATATAAAAATACAAAACAAGCACTAACATTCATTTGTGAAAATAGCCTAATCATTTAATGAATAGAAACCCTTCATAAAACCATCAGAACTCTCCTTTTTAAAATGTCTTTAAAGTTTGTTAATGGGATTTGTTAAAAAATAAAAAAAATACATGGAACAAAACTCTACTGATATTAAAAAATGTCCAAACTGTTCAACATATACTTGTTTTTCATCATACAGGACAGCCATTCATATTTGGCAAAGCGTTTCACCATGTGTTTACTTTCATGTATGTGATATATCAGCCATATCTGTCATATGGGGATGTATTTCAATCTTAAATTTTAAAAAATGTGTTGAAAGTTAATCATGTGCTTAATGTTTTGTGAAAGTGAGGCCAGTTCACAAGAGAAGCTTTGTCTGCTGTAATATTAAAATGCTCTTGTTGGATACAAGGAGGAAGAAAAGATATTGGAAAAAACCCTCACTTGCTGAGACCTTTTGGAAAACTTCTGAACGGGTGGAGTGGAATAGCCACTTGCTGTTTAGATGATACAAACTTGGACAAGGGCATATATAAGTTCTGAAGATCTAGAGAGTCAAGGTACAGTAGGATACGTTTTGAAAGGATTTCCTTTGCGCGAAAGCCAAGAATGTTAACACTCACCTTTATTATTTGCTATCCTAAATGAAAGTTCCACATAAGCGGCTAAGTAAAATGAAAATGCTGAGGCTGAAAAATAAATGTCAGCGGACATAAAATACCTGAATATGCAGATACATAATTGTATTTCCAGTAAATCCAATTATCTTCCCAAATTTAATACATTTATGCAGACTATTTGGATAGTTCTGTAGCTTTAAAATGTAACAGAGTAAGCATGAAGTGCCAGGAATCTCTATTTCGCAGCCTCTTAAAAATTGCCTAGAAGTATAATTTCATTTAAATGATCAAATTTTCTAAAAATCACCTTACAGTTGGGTAAAACTACATATTCTTTTCAGAAACTCTTCAGGGATAGAGGATCACTGAAAACATTTCATCACATATAACTATTTTTCAAACTTGCCCTGCTTTTAGAAATATTTCCTACAGCATTGCCTCAGTCTTTCCAAAACCACTAAAATTTTTAATATGGCGTGGTTTACAAAAAAAAGATAATAAAACGTTACCTCCATGATGCATCAACTGCTGTTACCCAGCTACATCAGGTTTAGGGAAAATAAAAAAATTCTAATTGTCTTGATCAAAATAGCAGTCAGCCTAATAATGATAAATAGCATTCTTGCCTGATATCTACAAATGTGCAAATAATATTTATGGAGAATGTTATGCCTGATTTATATCACTTATATCACTGGTTTTAGGGAGGGTGAGACAATCTAATTCTGATTCATCATTAGAGATTTGATCACCTGTGGTGGCAATGTGCAGCCTGTCCCCTAATACACCATGTGAGATTCAACCATTTCAATTTCTAACATCGTTTTGAGTCTGATTCTGTAGCTTCACATGAAAGTTTTCATCTTCACTGCTATTACTTCTTTAGGTGGATGGGAGATAGGACAACTTATAGCCTTTAGGTCTCCTGTCTCTGGTGAGAGTGCCAGCTTCATCTCAGAAGGATTAGAGCTCCTTCAGCACACATGCCTCACCAGCACACGTATACTTAATGCACATTTAGGGACATACGCAGGGTGGATTTCCTACTTATTTTCTGATGAGCTGTGAGGATACCTGAAAGGCTGACAAAAGCTGGTATCTGATACCTTATGAACTGGCTATGTAAGGCTTCCCGCAATGCCAGAGTCCAAAGACTTCTCGCAGAAAGTGTTGTGCTCCAGGCACATACATTACTTTCTAAATGGACAAGGCACTCCCTTCCTGTGTACGAAAAAGGTTTCCAAAAGACAATTAACAGATTCTTTCCTGTGCTGTGGTGTTCCCGGGAACATTCCCAGCTATTCCTCTGCTGGGACGCAGAGTTCTGCAGGAAGGTAAAGGCAGGAGTTTTCCATCCTACCATCACACAACAGCGTCATTTGCTGTGGAGTGAAACTTTTCAGCCTGCTTCATTCAGAGAACTTTCAAGCACAGATTAGATCATGATTTAACTGAATTTGCCCCATTTTTTTTCATGCATCTATCCACAGCTCCAAATTTATTTGTCCTTTTCTAGGTTTGCATGAGAACAGTTTTGTCCACAGTCTGTGGGTAGCCATCTGCTATTTAGACTATTGCCTTTCCGCATAACTTCTGTGTAAAGTACAAACCTGATCAAAGAGCTGAAATTAAATAATGTCACAAGTGGCTAAAGACGCGTGCTAGCGTTACAGGGGAGACACTTACTGTAAGGATCAGAGTATGTCTTCTCAGGTCATGGTGCAGGAAGAAGGCTGCGGTGGCTGTCTTGATGTTGATATATAGAAGGGTGGAAGGAAGTGTCCAGATTCCAGTTTCTAAATAGCATTGTTGAAAGTCACACTTTGTACTCAGTCAGACAAACTCAAGGTAAGCCAAGTGTTAAGTGTTTATCCTAGATGACTTCTAGATCTACTGGCAATGTTAGCCTCTCCTGAGGGAAATGGTGGGTGTTGGCAGGACTGAAATGTCATCCCTTCTTTATCTGAAACATTAGAAAATCATCCTGTTCCTGTTGCCTTGGCAGCAGATGCTGGGTGTGTGTCTGCATCCTAGCACATCTCATCTTTTTTGTGTCTAGCAGGCAAATAGGTCAGGCAAAGGGAGGGCCATGTCTGAGAGCAGCCCTGAAACAGTTGTTGGCTAGGACAGGGGGAATGAAGTGGACAAAGATTAAAGCCACCAGAAGACACATTCTAAATTTGAGATCTACTCTTCTGCAGAACACTTTCCATAGCAAACTGAAAAATCTTAAATGCTTTGGTCATTTAAAGCTGAATTTAACAAAAAAAAATTGTGTGCACACTGTTGGGATTGATTTTAAACTGTCACAGCTATGAACAAGATGACCTAACTAGTGTTTGACCTAAGTGGATAATGCACTCTTCAGGATCTTGTTGATAGTTACGGTCTATACTGTTATATTTGAAATTAAATTCTACCATGCTTACCTCTATTTGGTACTCACCTGCAGTGAGTAAACATGGAAGAATTGGTTTCTCAGTGAACACCGCTGCTGCTCAAAAGCATTTTTTAAAGTTTGCATCAAACACAAAAATAGGAAGGAAAATACTATAGCTTTTCTTATGCCAATTCTTCATAAAAGGGACAATATATGCACAGACAGAAGTGGCATAAAAAGATACAGAATTCTGTTTATTTAGCTGAGAATAAAGTGTCATGTAATACAAAGATTTCCAAAGGGCAAAGGTTAAAAGCATTAAAGCAGAGGAAGTAATTGTAAGCCATGGATTGCATTTAAAAAAAAAATTGATTTTATATACCAATTCACAGAAGGCATTAAGCTTCACATAGTGGGATACATAGGGAATACACAAACTTTATCTGTCTGCTAACACTGTTGAACTGGGAAAACAAAACTGCCAAAGTCACTTACAATTAAGGTAGCAAAAGAACAACTTAATCGGATACAGAGCAACACACCAGTTTAGCTACTCAAGTCAATTTAGTGTGTTAGATATGCACTACTGGGGCTGATTCCGTTTGTGGACATGGCAAACAGGATACTGGAGAGCCCCCGGAATTTCCATGATGAACTACAGATAATAAAAAGATGACTCCACTAATAGGATTAAGCAAGACCTTAGGTTTTAGTTAGTACTTGGAAAATAATCTCTATTTGAGATGAAGTGGGCCTCATAATTAGGAAGGAAAAAACCAACAACGAAACCCCTCAAACCCAAACAGTATGCGTGGGTTTTGTTGCTAAAAACAACAGTGGGAAGAAGTACTGCAATAGTAGGCTATTACTTTACTTTTTTTAATAGAGTACAATGTATTTAAAATGCAATCAATATGTTTTGAAGAGGTGACAGTGTAATTCCCGCTTTGAGAGGCTTCAAATCATAGTTTAAAACAACTGTTGAAATCAAAATGCATTTGTCTTAAAAATACAATCTAGTCTATCTGGAAACAGCAAGTTGATATTACACGGAGTAAATGTGATCCAGGCAAAGCCATGCAGCTGGATTTATGTCATGTCTGATCAGCAGCTGCTCTTACCAGCAGTGTGCAGCCTGTTGCAGGAGGCAGCTGGAGGGGTTAAGAGCCAGGGATGCTCCTCTGCCTCACGCCCGAGCTGTGGACTGGTGGCAGAGGCGAGCCTTCCTGGGAATGAGCTCCGTGTCCTCTCCAGGGCCATGCCCCGATGTCCCACATCTTCAGCTGCACTGCTTTGCAATCTAGTCTTGAATCTAACTTCAGGATGATGCTTGTAGATAAATAGTCCTTGGGGTCACCCTTGTTGCTGACAAAATGGCAACATGTTTTACAATAGTGGGGATGTTATCAAAACAGTCTGATAATGAATGGAGTGTCTCTCACATAAGCTTCTGCAGAAAGAGGAAGGAGAGAGCTGACTGGGAGAACGGGCTGGAAATGAGAGGGACCAAAGACATATGTGTCCCAAACCAAGGTTTAAGTAATGCCTAGCTATGCTCTGGCTGCCCTGCAAGGTGGAAGCTGACCTTGGGAGCCGTGATTTTTGGCATTATTCTCACTGAGAAACAACTAGATCAATTCAGTTCTGTACAAGCAATTTACTCCTAAGCTGGGGACCTACTTGCCAAGATTTAGCCTGATGTGGATAAAAATGGCCACATTATAAAACACTCTAAAAGGCAGGTCTTAGTGGGAGTGCTGAAAGACCCTATGACCGTTCATTGCAACTGCCCAGCTGGTTGCCACTCTCTTAAACAGCAAGAGAAAACAGGCCTTTTGGAAAAAAAAGCATCTTTGTAAAAAAACCTTAATTATAAAGACACCTGATGTAACGTAAGTGCCTTTGGAACTCAAAAAGTCATGTTTATTTTTCTTTTCAGAGATTCAAAGAAAGGCACCTGAGAGATGGAATGGAACAGAGCTCTCTGGGGGTTAAAATAAACAGTACAACTATTATATTGAGACCTAGATTATACATTTCCACTGCTTATGATTTTCAAGGAAAGTAAGCTCAGTTGTGTGTTATTGTGGAAATGTTCAGCTTCCGTTAGAGGAGAGCAGTAAGATATCAGTCAGCTGCAGCTTTCAGAGTAGCACAGTTACAGTTGAAATAAGGGTTGCTTTGTTTTACTTCAGTAATTAAAATCAAGATTTGTGCCTTCCTTCCCTGACCAGTGATGGCCACATTTTTAACATAAATGCAAATGTAAATGTTGTACCATTTACCCCTGAACCCCATTTCTACTGGAACAAAAAATTTAGGCAGGAAGACTTACTGTAAAACAGTATCTGAAAAATACAGTGTTTCAATTGTACTTGGAAAATATTTGTTTCCCAAAGTGTGAACATCCATTGGATTACCACGGGTATAAATTTACATATATATTATTCTACAATAATTAATTACTTTGGCAATCTTATATATAGTTTATAGTTATATAATATAGAGCTTTAGCACCAAATGTTAAAAATGCACATAAGTTGCATCTATAAGCCCTTTTTCCTCAACTAATAAATTATTGACTGATTCATCTATGCAGATCACACTTTCTTTTCTTGGCATCCACCCAAATGTATATTTTTGAGGGAATGAGCAGCAATCTTTTTATCTGTTTTTAGTCTGTCTAAGGAGAAAATCAAATACATCATTGTCCACCTCTCAGCAAAGAAACAAACTCCACAAACCACTGTATCATTTTTATACAAAATCCCTAGTCGACTATTTTGCAACAGGAAACTTGACATCAATATCACGTAGACACTTTGCTGTGTGTTGTTTGGACAAAAGAGGTAAGAGTAGCAAAAAAAAGAAGCTGGGTCACTGTCCATTTTGGAATGGCTTGCAAGAAATATTCTACTAGTAAGTTATTTGTAGACCCCAGATCAAATCTGAGCATGCACATTGTAATTTTGGGTGACTTTAACAAGCGAGTTAATAGAATAGAGAAAAAAATGCTACAAACAGTGGCTGTGATTTTCAAAGGTGTAATAACCAATGGATTTTCACTAAGTCTCTGAAACAAGCAGCAATATTTCATTAGACTTGATTTAGGTAAGCAGTGAGTGATGTTGCAGAAGAAATGACATTATTGAAAATAACCTTGGACCCAGTGAACGTGAACTAATCCCATTTGAGTTAAGTGGCTAAACAAACGCAAGTAGGACAACAAAGACTAATGAATTGAAAAGCTTAACTTTGATAAAATAAGGCAGATCCTTTTCATGAGGTTGGACTGGAAAATGTAAGGCTTGAATGCAGAGGAGGCTCACAAAGCTGTGTGTGTCAAAAGTGACACTGAAAGATTTTCAAAAAAGAAACACTGGATGTAAACAGATAAATAGTTCGTACAATGATATTGAGCCTAGGCAGGCAGACAGAGAGCCTCTAAGAAGCAGCAGAATTTTGTGGTGGGTGAAAAGAGCTGTGGGTTATAAGCGAAATATCGTGGTGCTGAGGTGAGAATTGCTAAGTCAAGCTGACTCATTACTCAGAACACTAAAAAAGTCCATGAAGTTCTTCAGCTACATACTTTTTTAAGAAAACAGTGGAAGAGAAAGTGACATGGATACAGATTCAAAATAGTCAGGTATTACTCAAAAAGCAAATAAACACTGTAACTCCCTTTTGGTAGAAGAAATGAGGCTGTATGTAGAGGTAAAGACAAGACTGATAGCAGGAATACATCTGGCAATGGATACTGGAGGTAAAAGTAAAACTGCAAGAGGCTTCTGCCGTCAACAAGGGGTAAATGCTTTCCCAGGATTCTGGCAGAAGATCTGCATGAACTTGCTAGTCCAACTGTATATTTCTCCAGGAAAAGTATGAAAATGAGTTAATATCATAAAGCTGTATATTAGCAAAGATAATACTTGTATTTAAGAAGGGGGGAAAAAAGGAAAGGTGTTGGCAAACCTGTTTCTGTGTGCATAGGTGAGACCTTTTGTGGAAACATTTACTCTTGCTGATGCCTTTTGGCTCTGCTGGGTAAAGTCAGAGGCGATTCACCTTTGCTGTCTCCTGATAGCAAGATGCATGGAACAACACAAGCGTCTCTTCTCTTCCCAACAAATAAGCACTCTACAAGATAAAATTTTAATAGTGCTTTAAAAAATGTTGAGGGCTTAGTAGCAATCGACAATAGTTTACAAAAATGTACTGTGTAGGTGAACGAAGCGAAAGACAGGATATCCGTAGGGGAAGGGAAGGTTCAGCTAACTTTCTCAAAGCTGGAAGAAAATTCTCAGAAGACTCAATAAATGCAGAAAGTTATTGGTCTGGAAAACAGGCCAAGGATAAAAAAATGTATGCTTTCATTTTCCCAAAGGAGATCAGAGAGGGTTAATCCCTTTGAGTTTTTTTTACCCCTTCATTGGTATATATTCCTCATGTAGGAATTGAATTTTACATGAAGGATGAGATCATCTAAAGTAAAGCTAATAGTGGTAATAAAAGGTTCCCAAGAGGCCTAAAGCTTCAAGTTGTGGAGAACAAGGAAATCTCTAAGACTTGGGAGCAAGGAAGAAAACTTCCTCTTTGCAGAAACGGATTATTTCAAGGGGCCTCTTGCACAGTTTTCTAAAGCAAACAGCCCTGGCTTACCTCGAGGAGGACACGTTGGGGCAGGAGGGCTGAGGGGTGACTTGGAGTGTCTATGAGCAGACACTGGTGTGCTCGTGGCAGCTGTGCCTGCTCTAACCACTATCCGTGGCGCCCCATTTGTCGCAGCACCAGCACAAATCCAATAGACCAGGACAGGAGGCAAGGAAACCTTATGTCACTCTACCAAGCAAAAAAGCATGGCAAATATAGATTACGGACTACTTTTGCAATTTCTGGGGTCAGTCTTTTATTTCTTCATGTCTTAATGCCATCCCTGCAAGGAAAGGGACAATAATTCCTCCTTTGTCTCCCAAAGTTAGATTGTAAACTTTCAGAGGCAAGGACTTCTATTTATTTTTTGTAAAGAGCACCTGGAAAAAAAGCACTGTTGTGATCTCAGGTGGGGCCTCCTTGTGTTAGCGTAATACGTATAAATCCCAAATACATATTTGCCTTCAGGCATCCAGGAAAAGAAGGCCTTTTGCTATGAGAGACCGCCTGCTGTTTATGTTAACACAATGAAATTCAAAGAAGCCTGCGCCTGTGCTCTTGAGGCAAATTCACAAGCCTAGAGGTCATTTATGCTGAGCATCAACTGCTACAACGCTTTCTTTTCCTCAGAGGAACTCAGGAGGATGGGGAAAAATTACAAATACACCAAAGTAAGGTGCTTAAATAAGACTGAAGGTGGACATTTCTCTTGGCTGTGGAGAAAAGATGTAATTTCCTAAACGATATCCCAACTATGCAGAGGCTTTAGGTCATACTACCGGCTGCCTTTACACAGCCCTTAGTGCAAATTCTCCTTTTTCAAGTATTTGCCTTTTCCTGTCCAATTTTTTAACCACTTTCCTCTAAACCCTCACATGAACAGCTCTTCCCTTTCCTTTTCATGTTAAGAGAGAGAGCAGGACAAACGTGATGAAGATCATCAAGGTGAGAACCTCAGAACAAGAGGCTTTTCATGAATATTTCCCCACCTTCAGGGTTGTTGGGGTTCTGAGGGCCACGTCCTGGCACCCTCACTTTGCCCCAATAGCATCATTTTCTCCAGGGTACAGCCTGTCGGGCTGCAGTCCAGCAGAGAGCAGTAGGGATTTAGGAACTTGCCGTTCCTCTGTGAAAAGTGTTCTCCTATTATGGTAAGAAGGGGATGCTGAGGTTGAAGAAAGGCTTGACCTGTAACTTGACAATATTCAAGAGGACATGAACATTGCAAAATTCACAGCCCATATGCTATCCTTTATAGTGCACATGCAGCCATCATAATTTGCTGGGTTGCAATGGAGATTTTCAATACATTGTGCTTCATGGAAAAGGGGTTGACACAATTTTTTAAGTTTTTTTTGAAATGGTGAATAGTTCTTTTTTAGAAAAAAAAATCCATTGGTAACAAAGATACCTCCTGACAAACAGTTCTTCTGTGACACATTACTGGTAATCTTAGCCAGCGGTTAAGTTATCTTGCTCTTTGAAAACGTGATTTCTTTGACTTCTTGGAGTATTTCCAAAGAATAGCACATCCTTAAATGTTTAACACCTAATTTGATGAGGCAACTCTGTTTCATTATTACATGCTATGGAGATAATTCAAAATGATGTGTATATTTGTTATTCTTATTGTAATTATTTAATAGAAGCTGAATATTTTCATTTTTATTCTCTGCTTGAAGTTTTGAGAGCTTGGTCATAAAAGTCAGTCTAACAGTGAAGCTGGCACAAAAATATCTTTTGTGAGATTTTGTGGCTTTTCTTATAAAGAAAAACCTGTAGCATGACAGTAACTGAACTGGTAGGAAATGAGGAATAAATTTGGTGAAAATTGCATGAAATCCTACTTGGCAGAGTTAAAACGCGGTAGCAATCTGGTCGCCTTTAGGGAAAGATCAGGGAAAAGAGAAACATTGAATGGCTTAGTTTAATATAAACTTTGATGAAAGTAAATATCTGGGCCAGCCAGACTTAACCAAGCCCCCTCTCCCTGCAAAACTAAGGATGATTTTAAAGAAATATTTTTCCCCAGGAAAAAAAATAATCCTCAATATTTCTCACAATCTCCATTATGTTGAATGTGTTTCTGATTTTACTCACTTTACCCACAGGCCATCTGTTCTGTCTCAGCATTTCCACTGAGAAGATTAAAATATGGAAGGATAAGAGGGTAGGAAAAAAATCAATTCAGTAAATACTTACAAAACCCCATGACTTTTAATAGGAAAAAGCCATAAATAGCAGAAATTCCATTGCATGTTTCTTGCAAAATCCCCTTTCACACCTTCCTGTCAGATGAGGAGACGCACAGCCAAATTTGGACTGACACTTCACAGATGCCCAGGCTGGAGCAAGCTACATAAACTGTGGGCAAAACTCAGAGCTCAATTAAAGCTGGAAGAAAACCCCCATCTGGTGGTGGGGTCTTGCCTCAAGCAGGCTCACCCTCCCACTAGGCTGGAGTCGAGCCCTAACTGAGGGCTCTCCTTTGGCCCAAAGTGCTATAAAAGCTCCTGGCCTTTTCCTTGTGAGTCTTCTTCTCCCGATCAACAGGAACATCTTCCTGGACAGATGTCGTAATGAAACTCTGCAAGCCACCAAAGCGTTGGGTGCCCAAGCTTTCACACGGGACCTGTGTCAGGGTGTGAGGTGGATCAGGATGAGGAGTGTGGTGTGTTATGTTCACATCACTCAGCTGCAGATGAAGACCCAGTTAAGGCAAGTTAGACAATATGTTCATTTTGTGCACGCTTTCCTAATACTTTCTTGGTTCTTTAAGCATTACAAATGGCGTGCCCCGAGAGTTTAATTTCACTCGGATATGTTGCTCACCAGAAGATGACTTTTAGCAAGAACCTGGTTGTTAGTTCTTGAGCACGGTTATGTAGGAGGCACCTCAGAAAGCCCACCTGGTACAATTACAGCTCCACACACCCATTAATACTTATGTGCTTTCAAAAGCGACGCAGATTACAGTATCAGCCCATTAAAAGCCGCCTTTTATTCTACAAGTGCTTGCTGAAGAGCAAAGGTTAATTGCAGCTGCTGTAGTCAATTTTCAGTGTATGTGTCTGAGCAGCCTGAAGAGTTGGTAGTTGGTGGATGATGGTCATCTTCTTGGGGAAAAATGATAGGAGATGCATGAAAATACAGCAGAATTACAGCCTTTTTCCTCCCCATCACTGTTATCTGTTACTGGCAGGGTCCCTACTGGATCCTCTAGACTACTTCTGAGTCTGGAGACTGCTATTTCAGATGCCTTAGGATATCAACTATCTTCATATGTATTCACAGACACATACTGACTTGCTGGTAGCTGGCTACTGCTGAAGGTATATTGGAAGAGACAGCAGGCTGTGTTTTTAGTTTTGAAGTTTCTCTCTGGCTAAGATTAATTCACACTTTTTATCTTCTCTTCCTTCTGGTTCTGTTCGAAGTTTGCCACATTTCTTTAACACTCAGATTGTGCTTAGGTTTTTTATTTATTATTATTACAAATTTAGTTTCTCTTACCTTTCTGGTGCTCAAGGTAAATCTAGAGATGGTAGCTAATCCTTTGAGTAATAATACCACCATTAAATTAACCTTTGTTTTTCCAACCCGATAAATTATGCTTAAGCTCACATCTGAACACCTCTAGCATGGGAAAAGGTCCTGTAATTTAATACAGACATCAAAACCACCAAGAGTGCCTAGGAGCTAAGCAAGAGAGTCTGCTCATCTACTGGAGGAATTTAATAACTCAGAAATCTACATAGCTGGCATAGGTTCTCGTTGTAATTAAATCACATTCCAAAATTCAGCAAATAATTCAGCTTCAAGCCTCGGTTAGCGGCTGTCATCTCTGAAGCAGGCAGGGAAGTGGTCACCAAGCACTCAGGTGTAGAGGCTCCAACATTTTTCGTGAGGGGGATGGAATAGTTCACTCATGGCTCCCTGCCCCACTCCTCTGCCAGAGTTACTGACCCAGAGTGGCGGCCAATGATCATCCCATGGACCTGCCCCTCTGCTGCGGCAGTGTGCTGTTCACTGCATCCGGTCAGGCTGTCATTTAAGTTTACACCGAGCTTCACAAAGTACATGGACTGCGGTCAGTAGTTTTAATTATCAGTTTTTGAAATGGAGGGGTAAAAATTTTATGCAAGAAGTCAAGACAGGGTCCTGATTTTACTGGCTCGGAGAAGTATTGATTTGTTGTACTCCTCAGTGGTACAGCTGCTGTGTTAGAGGTCGTTCAGCTGCCCAAGCAAAGGACCAGTGTGCCGAAGAACAAGCGCATGAAGGATTGCAAGGATGTGTTTCATGCATTGTTCAGCTACTTAGTAAAATAACAATAGGGTTTCCCCACACTCAGAACACAAAAAGCCTTATAAGAATTTATACCTCTGAGCACTAAAAGGGGTGTATAAACTTCACCAGTGCAGTAGTGGAAGTGGCAGAGGTGATTCCTGTAAATGTCTTCAAACAAAGGTTTCTTTGCTAAATAATGAGTAACACTGTAAATGTAGGACTTCTATGAAAGGCAATACAGCTAGAGCAAAACCTGCAAAGTTGTGGATAATATTTATAGCATGAATTTACTTTTGTCCACATTTATTCAGTTCTTTTCCTCTCTAGCTTTCTTACAGGTAGCACAAGGTTGCACCATATGACAGACTCCTCTGGCTTTCCCAGGTCTGAGGAAATGTTGTTATAAATGAGGGGAGCTGGAGTGCCTCCCAGGGTGGTAGGGGCTGTGTGACAGAGGTGAAACAGCGGTCTGTCAAAAGATACTGAAGCTGGTATCTGAGAGCAAGAATGAAACTATGGGTGGCAAGCTGATGTGGCAAAGCAACGTGGTGCATACGTATGAACAAAATGCCAAAGGAAATGTTTGGATAGTATGTTAAGACTGAAAAATAGTTGAGGATTCTGATAGTAGAGCAAGGTATTTGTTATAAAATTAAATGGAAAGAGTAGTGTCATTCTGCATTTGCCTGTAGGTTTGTTAGGAGTTTAGCCTATTAACCAACATAGCAGAAGGCAAGAGATTTGCAGTCTCTCTTGAAATCACTTCTGATGCAAAACAGAAGAATATGTAAAAGGCCTGCTCCTCCAAAATTCTCCTTAATCCAACGTCACTTCCTTTTCCTGTGGAAGGTACAGCTCTGTCTTTGGTCCTGCTCCGTACTGGTTTCTGAACAGCAGCCCTTGACAGAGGTGTTGCCAGTACTTGTGCAGTCAGTGGTATAGGCAGTGGCCATAAATGGCATTTGCACAGTGGTCTTGTGAATCTTGTTGACTGCCACTGACTGAGAGAAATTCACACTCTTTCCCTGAGTTTCCTTCCCAGAAGAAACATTCTCATACCATGCAAGTGAATGCTGCTGACAGTATAAGAGAAGAGAGACAGAGAAATTAATTCAGAATAATGTACATTTACACAGTGAGAAAGAACAGTGTCCCAGCCCAAGCCCTGTCTTTTGCCCTGATGATCTCCCTTTGCAGAACTGTGCAAGCATATAGGAGATTTGCCCAGACATATTTTAGCCTAATAGCTGTTATTTGAGAAATGGAAGAAAACTATTTGGCTGCCAGCGGTAATTAGAAAATTATAATCAGTAATCAAATAACTACCACCCCTCTCCCCCCAAAGTGAAGCAAGCATTAATAATTAGCTGTAATAGAAGGGTTTAATTCATTACAATGACAAATTATTTGCTAATGTCCGTAACATTTTGCCATAGCAATTAGTCATTCTTGTTTGACTTATCTGGAATTCTTACAAGACAACTGTGAAATTGTAAAACATAATTATTGACAACATTGATAGCTGGCTTAAACTTCTACATTTCTGAGGGTAGGTTTCAGAAAGATCAGCATTAGTTAAGAACTATGTTAATAGCTTACCACCCAAGTGAAAGAAATACATGCTCAGAATAGAAATATAAATATGGATACTGGTTTTTTTCCTTTCAGAAAGAATTACCAGTTGTGGTCCTTCAGGAAACAACAAAGTTTTGTTCTTTGAAAGAAAAACAAACAGACTATTTTGTCTGTACGGGATTCAGACATCAACTCAACAGTGAGCAGCACACCCCCTCACATGTTGAACTGATTAATTTTTTGCCAGGAGGGAACATGAAAAACCTGGATTTGAATAGCCTTTTAAAGCTTAATTTGTCTACAAAGCCTGCTGCAGTTGTTTTGGTCAGTCAGAAAGCTGATATCTGTTCTCTAGTAAATACCAGAGGAGAAGAAAAGCTGTATGCTTTATTACAATATGTGGTTCACTCTGATTTGCTTCTCCTGCTCTTGTTTCCCATCTTGCATGTATTTGTGATTCGCAGATATAAGATAACTGGCAAAGAAGCACAGGCTTTGTGGTACAGAACAGATGGGAGAAGGGAAACGCTTGTGATCTGAAAACCAGCCGAGCGAAGTGTGGGTCTGCTGCTTCAGGTGGCTCAGACTCCGTGCTCAACTCTTTGTAGAAACTGAGGAAATAAAACAAAAACATTATAGGAGTGCTTGATGTAAAACTGATAAATGTATGAAGAATTTGCTTCTTGGGCTAATTAGTACTTTCATGTCTGTCATCCTTATTTGTAGGTATTTGTCACATAATTCTCACATTGTGGCTAGTTTCTTCTGGGGAAGATTTCACAAGAACCCAAGCAAACCGTGAGTTCAAGTCCAGTTTTTAAATTTTACTTGTGATTGTACACAGAGTCCGAAATGCCTGAGGATAGCATTGCTAAAAGCAATTTTGCGTTGCATAAAGCATCTTTCTGGAAAATGGGAACTTAATATCCGTTGACTTCTTGTGGTCCTTAATGGTGTGAAGTTTCAAACATTCAGTGCAAAGGCCCAGTTAATGTGGTGCGGATGCCTGTGGTGGGCTGCCCAGGGGCCTCTCTGGCGGGGGTCACCAGCAGCCACGTAGCTGTTGCCCTGTGATGAGACAGTTTGCCTTGCTCCCTGCTCCCTGCTGCCACAGAGATGGGGTCTGATGCCTCCCAGGGGCCTTTACTTGACATCCCGCTCACTGGGGTTGAACTGCAGCGTATGCTAAGGATGTTTAAACTATCTTGAAATTACTTGTGCTGGCTTGTACCGTAACCCCCTTCACTCCTGCCTCACACCTCTCCTCACCGGCTCCCAAGCACACAGACTTCTTAAAGAGAAGATGGCCTTGTGCCTGTCTGTTACTGAGATATTTTTGTCTGTTGCCAGTGGCATGCTGTAACACTTCTCTCTTCCGGGTAAATGATGGAATCTCTTGAGCAAAACAAGGTAATGAATGCCTGATAGGAATACTCTATGTGGAGAGTTGCTCTGAAATTTTAAGATTTGCAAGGACATTAAAGTGCCGGCTAGATACCTGAATGCTTCTTGAATATTGAGTATCATGCAGCTACAAATTAGGGTTGGTGAAGCCTGTGCTTTTCATATGAAGAAGAAAAATTCAAATGAGTTCTTATTGAAATTTTTATCCATCTTTAGTTACAGGAGCGATGCATCAGAAACAGATTAAGCTGAAAACAAAAACTGTATCTCCTCATGTGAATTTACATCTGAGCCCCAGTGCCCATAACACCTATGCTTTAATTTGGACCATTATGTTATGTTTCACTTAAAGACATGATGTTACTGCCAGATAATATGTTTCATTTTTAGGTCAACATTTTCTCACCACATTGGACTCCCAGCTGTTACCTGGAACTTTTACAAAAATACTCAGAGCACATGCAAAAGTACAAAAATATGAGTCTGTTCCCAGGTGCCTTTTATCAGCCTGTTTTTCCTGACACATTGGAAGAGATGCACAGCCAGCTTCTCTAAGGGCGGGCTGAGAGCTCCCATACTTGATATTACTTGCACAACTCTTGGGCAAAGTCCTAATATTACTAAACTCTGTTCTCTGTTTGTTCCCATAAAGCCAAGATTTTACCTTCTGAATGTGTTATTTCAGTACACTTGCAAAACAAAAGTTAGTCAGATGAAATATGTACAAATTTAGGGCTTATTGTGAAGGAAAACTGTATTTACAGACCTTATTGCTTCATTATGATCGTAAAAGCCCAGAGTCCTTAAACACTGTTCATTTTTTCTCTGTCGTAATCACAAAAGGGCAAAGAGAATTTGCACCTACCTATTTCAGACTAGGTTTTGTGAAGGCGTAAGTACCTTCTAGAGGGGCTGATTGTAGAAAATTACCTTGCATTGTATGAGCATGAGTTGATTAAGTTTAAAATAAATAGAGTCATTTCAGGAGGGCAAAGTTTGAGAAATTAAAGGAAGTGGTTAGTAAAGTCAACCGGCCTGAAGTGCTCAGAGGGTTGAGTGTGGAGGAGGCTCAAAGTCTCCCTTAATCAAAATTGCAAAATCTACCAGGAATTTGCCAAACAAGCAGAGGGAGAAAATTGTAAGGAAAGGTTCCCAAAGCTGTTTGAGTCAACAACCACCTCTGAAAGATGGTAGGAGTAAATGCATAGCAAATGAAAAATTATTACAGGGATGCATCACCAAAGAAGTCTGTTCATACAGATCAGAAAGTCCAGGACAAACTAAAAGCATCAAATATGAAGATGAAATAAACTTTCTAAAGCAAGTGTTAAAATGTATTAAAAAAATTATTTAGCCTTTAATTGGAGAGCTAAAAAAAAAATAGAGGTGTAATATAGTCAATATGGGATAGACATTCAAGTTGACTGAATGTAGCTCAAACACAAGAGTAGTATTTTTTTATGAAGAAAGAGAAGTAAAGTGGCTCCTGGGACTCAAGAGAGGCAGCAGAAGGCATGACAAGAGAGGTGGAAACTAGCTGGGAGGAGGAATTTTTTTCCAGAATCCTGAAATAACTTTGAAATAACAAATCATTGCATGTCATACATGGAAAATAGCAAATCTAGTGCATATGTTGAAGAGAAGGAGAAAAAGGGATTCAGGCACCAGACAACTCATGTGGGTACACGGTGGACATCCAGAGAGGAACCTGCAAAGTGCAGATCAAAAGATGGTTTTTTCATTTGGCCATACTTGCTCGAAATTGCTGACTGCTGAGACCTCACTGACCACCACTGCTCCTCTAGGCATGGAAAGAGCAGAGTACTTGTCTGTGAGCTCTCTGGGATGGCCTGGTTGAGCACACGGAACCTCAGCCTTGGACCCTTCAAATCTCACCCTTTCCCAGATCCTTTACTAACAAGGAGAAGGCACCCCTGGGGCTGCTCTGTACTTGTGTTTGCAGCAGTAGCAGGGACCTCTGGTCCTGGAACCAGGTGGGGTGGGAGGGAGATATGGAGTTGATGCATTCTCCACCCCTGCACGAGCTTGAAGGCTCTCACTGGAGGGCATTGATTTCTGAACATAGACAGAGGCAACAGGCTAAGTGACAGATGGTAGAGCCAAGGCTCAGGGAGAGGACGTGACATAGAGATTGAGCACGTTCCACAGGCAAGAACAAAGAATTTGGCACAGGAGAGTCCCTGAGGAGTACTGGAGTTACTTCTGCTGTCTCAGCATAACTTGTGGTTTCTTTGCCAAAGAGCAGCATCAGAAAATAAAGACAGGAATTGAAATTTGCCTGTAAAAGCCAGTTTGTTAGTCTCACTCAGTAGAAATTAAGAAGCTAGCAGTGCCGAATTCCATGAATTATAACTATGTTTATTTAAGGCATAGCCTACTAAGTCTTCTCAACATAAAATTATGGCACCACAGATGAATGGCTAGCTTTTCTGGCTAATGACTCACTAAGCAGCCGTCCACAACCAAAACTTAAGGACCACTCGGTGAAGGAGGAGAGGATTTTGAAAGAAATAATAATGAAAACCAGAGGTGAATGAACAGAGGGCGGAATTCAGCAAAGCCTTTCAAAAAGCCATTCACACCACACTAACCTGATATTTAAATATTGATAAGGCTACTGATTTTCCAGAGAAGTAAAAAGCCATAAATTAAATTGAATCCCTCTAACTATTAGTAAAATAGAAACTGAAAAATTATTACCTCGTGTAGGTATTAGGGAAGATACCCTGAGTTGGCTGAAGACCTGGGTTCTCCTGAAAGGGAAACAGCTGTGTGGAAGCTAGATGGTGTTCCTCAACATTCAGTCTCAGGACTAGTTGGATTTAGTATTCTCATTAATGTCAGTATGGAGTAAGCCTGTGCTAGTGAAACTTGTTCATAATGCATGACTGGGAGGCATGATCAGTGCTGAGAAGGACTGGATGACTGCATAGCAAGAGAAATGTCTTTGTGCAGCAAGAGATTGCTAGCAGAAGAAAAAGTATGAAATGCAGCGGTACATGTACAAGATGATGGACTGAGATCCAAAATATGCACAGATAACATGATTCCTAAATATTAGACTTGGAATTGAATTAACTTTAGGGTGTCAGGCATGTAGCCTCCTATTTGGTGATTGACTGCATAGTCAAGTGACACTATAGACACTTATGACCATTTATGCACAGTTGTATAGCTAAGAAGAAATTTCATAGAAGCCGTGATGTTCAGCAGGGGAACAAAAAAATCTAATTAGTAGAAGGTACAACAGATGTGTCTGAAATGCTCTTTCTGCCTCACTTTAGTGAATCTATAACTGGGCTTCATGGCATAAATCCTTTTGCAAGTCTTAACGCACCTAAACTATCTTACTTGAAACCAAGCAAGGGAACTATCCTCTTTTAGGTAGTTTTCCTGAAGGAAAACCTCTGTGACTTGTAGGAAGTGTTGCATCTTCTGTCCCCTCCCCAGTCAGCTGGCAGGATTTCTTGCTGGACACAGCACTTCTATGTAGTTTTCTGATGACCCATTTGACAAGTTTTCATTCCCAGGCAAAGGCTATACCTGTCCTTCCTACTGGCACTCTGTCATGGGGCAGGGGAGGGTGAGGCAGCCTGTGGGCATGAAGGAGAAAGTCATCCTCTCCCATCCGGGCAGTATCTTCTTATCCTGTTTGCAGTGTGCAGTGATGCTCTCTCCTAACTGAGTTTCTAAATTAGACTACTTCTAAAGCAAATTCTTCTGCCTGGAAAACTGCAGGATTCTGCTAGACAAAGTCCCAAAGGCAGAGAATGTGTCCAGTCCATAACGGCTGGGGAAACAATTATCCTAATTAGGATCTGCTCCGCTATTTTAAAACCTCTTAAAAATGCAAAGGCAAAATCAACATTTACTCAACCAGAGAAACAAGCTGGCCCAGTCACTTCCGAGGAGTGCCTCATCGCTTATCCGGTGGCAGTCTGCTGGGTAGGGAGCACCCTGCTTTCCAGTTCATATCTGAAGACCCTCTGGCTTCAATGGCCAAAGCTCATACTTTTGATCTATTAAATATGAAATTGCTCAGATTAGCAAGCAGGACAGCTGACCAAGCAGAGAGAGGGGATGGCCGTAAAGGCAAGGACTTAGATCAGCCCTCAGCTGCAGGTCAAAGCTGTGGCCAGTTCTTGCAGCCTGTCTTCTGTTCTTGTAAACAAGAGGAAGGCCCACACTAAAGGCCTCACACATCCACAAATCTGTTAGAAATGCCTGAATGTCTTGAGCTGACAGTCTGTGGAAAGGCCCCATGGTGTGCTGGGGGAAGGCATGCTGCCGCATTACTGACCAGCGCTCTTGAGGGGCAATGAAGCATCTCAGAGGAGTGCTAGATAAAGAGCTGTGGTCTTCAGCTGCCGACCCGTCCCTTCAGGGCTGGGTATCTTGCATGCTTCAGCTGGTTTTCCTACAAGACCAGCTCAAAATCGGGGCATCAGAGGCATCTGGGCATCAGACACTCTCTCTTCGTGTTCCAAAGAGGTGACAATATAACAGAACCAGATGCACTGATCTTCTCAAACCTTTGTGAATTTAACACCCACAATGGAAACTTCTTATATGCAAAATGCTGAAATTAATTGCTTCATAAAGTCCATTTTTAAATTTCTTTTTCTCCCCAGCACAAAACCAAACTTTAATTTTCAAATCACTTCAGTTGCCTTAAAACTGCATGTGTGGTGGCTAAATACTTTGCTGAAAAATGTCCTGTGCAATCTCTCTGTAACTGCGAAGGAATAAATTCCCTGGATTATAGTGTTTTATTTGCTCTCAGTCAATGAAATTTTCTGGTCTCCTCCATCCCAAAGACCATCTGCCATGTTTCCTTTGCCTTCTGCCCTTCTTCTGTGTAAGAATTACGCTGTTTGTGTTTCTTCATCAAAAGAGTCCAGGATGCAACAAGTGAATGGAGGTGATTATTTGGGCACAGGCAATATAACCCCACATGTGTTAGTCAACTCTATGCATCACATTGTTCAACAAAGTGATACCTCAGTGATCTGCACTCTCCCAACTCACCCCAGCTGTTATGAGTGGTTTTGCTCCATGTAGGCATCACAGAACATCTATGTCATGAGGAGAAATTTGAAGGAGGGAATAAGAAGCATATTTCTGGCTTGATTCAGGGAGCGTGTGCAAAGGGATCAGTGAGGGAAATTCGCCTGAGGCTTTACAGATACACTGGCAAAAAAAGGAGAAATATGCATTCAAGATTAGTAAAACTGGGGCAGGAAAGCCAGGAATTATGTGACAGGAGACATGATAGATGTAACTATTATGGTAATGCTGCTTTGGTCTGCTACAAGAAAATTTAAAGCTGTACATATTTTTATAACCCATTCGCTTTACCTCAACTTTTTGAGATATGCCTTGATGTTCTGCATAGTGATACTGAGAAATTCTGTTTGCCTGCAGCTTTCCAAAGCTGCTTGTAGAGAATTTCTTAATCCATTACCAGGAAGGATATATGACACATTCACTTGCATTAATTAAGCAGATGTAGGAATAGACGGATAATTTTTCAACAACCCTTCAGGACTTTTTGAAGAAGCTGATTGAACAGTTTCTGAGGTTTTTCCTGAGGAAATAATAGGAAATGAGCATTGTATATATTATCTACATATTTAACTGGCTGTCCACTTAAAAGCATTTACTCACAATGTTTTTTTTTCCTTCTTATTCCCGCAGATCATAACATCAGCTGTTCAATGGTAAAAAAAAAAGCCGTTTTGGAGGGGGAAAGTCCCTACTAAAAGCAAAGACATTTATTGTTATTATGAAGTTATTATTTATGTGTTATTTGTGTTTCCTGCAAATGGTTTTCTTATTCAGAAATGAAGCCTTCCTATCTCCCACATTCTGAAAATAGATTTATTGTCTTGAGTTGTATTTTCCAAGCCGTACAAAGTGAATGGTTGTGACACATCTGCATGATAGTCCCAAAATCGTGACAGCGTGATGTAGATCTGATGCCCACAATAGTGTGGGTTTTAATACAAATGTAGTTAAGGTACCAGGGCTAATTTACTGAGATGCACAGGACTGCTTTGATAATACCTTTGTTTAGAGTGAGGCTTACTCCCAGGAGGGCTCCAGGAAGTACAAGGCTTTCCACACGCCTTCTTTTAGTAGTCCCCAAAGAAAACCTTTGTCTTCAAAAACACAGCATACCCCCCACTTGTTTTTATCAGTAACATTTGCTGTTTGAAAACTGTTCATCAAACTGTGATGCAAAATACTCTTCTTGTATATGCAAATAAGTCTGGAGCATGACATGTTTCTCAAATGCAGTACTGGCTCTGCCCTTAGGAAGTGTAAGGTATCTAAGCTCACAATGAACCATGAAGAAAACAAACCTAGCTCTACTTGTTGAACTTTCTTAGTAGTTTAATTTCAGAGCACATTCATGTTATAACTAGAGCAGAATTTCCTGCAGATACCTGCTACAAATATCATAATCTCTTTTTCTGTGTTGTAAAAGATTTTTTGATGGTGTCTGTTTTTTCCACTGTAGATGCTTTCAAAAAAAGACAATTTCCTCTGAACTTAGGCATCATAAACTCTTATAGGACAATAAGTGCTAAACAGGAGATTTTTATGAAGTCCAGCCAGATTCTCAGATACATGCTCCAGGGTACAAGTGAACTTTGATCCTTTTCAGCCTGGTGACAAGTTTTAGTTAGACCCCTTGCTTTTAGATGTCATTTACAAATATGGGACAGTATACAGAGATTTTTTCAGTACTTGGCATTTTTCACTATTTTCCAGGGACGTTCCCCAGATCAGTCAACACATTTCCACGTCTGAAGACCTCAGAGTATCTGTTTGAAGAAATCCCTATTAATTTTCCTTTTTTTCTTTTTGTGACAGGAAGGGTTTGTAAACAAATTAAGTAAACTCAGTTACTTGTCTTGGCCTTATCCTTTTGATGGTTTTGAAGATTGTATGGGGGTTGGTAACAAACAGGCAAATATTTTGAAATTTGGCTGCTTTACCCTTTGTGAAGATGAGAGATCCTCTCCAGGGCCTTGCCAGGGGCTGGGAGAGCTCCTTTTCCATGGACGCACAGTAGGATACATTGACCAAGCGTTACAGTCATGTTAGCATGTGCTCTGCATCTTGCAGCCTCGTCCTATTTTGTTACTGGTGGACAGTTTATTGGATGGGATTGAAGAGGCAGATGCAGGAGGACAGTTTGGTTCACACTGTTTAGGAGCTCATTTTGGCTTTTAACAGCTGGCCTGCATTTGGGGGACCTCACAGCTGCACTGATGTAAACAAAGCCCTTTGTGGTTTTTGGCTGGAGGAAGGACAGCCTCCTCCACAGCTGCAGACCACAGGGCAATACGCACCCTGCACTGCACAGGAAGCGACAGCTTCATTTTCTGTGTGTACCAGATGAGGTCTATTTGCTGGTCTAGAGAATACGAGACCCCGGTCCAGCTTTCCTCCCTAGCCATGACTGCACGGCAGCGGGGCAAGGAGAGGATGTCTGTAGGGGTGAACCTGCGTGGCCTCGGGAGCCAGCTTTGCCCGGCAGGCACGTGCCATGCGGCAAGCGTGGGCTCTGGCTGTGCCCTGGGAGCTGGGGCAGCAGCAGGCAGGAGGAGAGGGCTGTGCTCCAGGCACACTGCCGCCTGCTCCTCAGCGGCTCTGCAGAGGATATCTTTCATGTCTTCTTCCCTGCTCCCTTCATGTTCATGTAATGGCCAGAGACAAACAATCTAGCCCTTATTGTGTTGCCCAATACAGTGAAAAAAACCACTAGATAATCTTGTTTTGCGTCGAGGGAAAATAAAATTGTTTTTGTTTTTTTAAAACCCAAATGAAATCACGGTGCTTTATGGATATTTGTGTCATCCTAGGAGAATGATTCCATTAAGACTAAAACAAAGGCTTCTTTTTGCTAATAACCTTTGAAATGAAATTTGTTTTCTCAGGAGTCCTTCTTTTAAATAGAAGTCTTTCGCTTAACTCCAGGGTAGAAAAACTGATATTGTTTTACATAATTAATCAACAGAAATACGTATTAAGGTAAATATGTAGCTATGTTTTTCACAATGAACAATGACTAATGTTACTAATCTGGGAGACACATACTTTTAAGTTAATCAACTGTTTGTCTTTAAAAGCTTAAGAAAAGATTGTTATTTAGAGCTATTACCCTAAATGCGCTATAGCTAAGTAGCATCAACGTGTTGAATTGAATGTAACATTAGATAAAAAAGGTAAATCTTTTCTTTAAGATCAGTAGGGGAAATAATTCCTATATGCAGTAAAAGTGGTCGTATAATAAATTTAAAATCACAGCAGAAACTTTGAAATTTGCTTACTAAATCGGTTATAGCCACAGAGATGTAAAGAAGAGCTACATAGCTTTTAATCATTTCTCCTTGTGCTGTTGTTCTCAGTGCAGATGTTTGCTGTGGGAACAACAGCTCCTTACAGGACTCGGCACTACAGATTACTTCCTGGAAAATTTGGCACAGGGTGTTAGGGAGAAGCTTGCAGAGTTTGATTTTGTACTGGCAAGTGGGAGAGAAAGGGAAAACAAAGTGTGTAGTAAGTGAAACAAAAGCACAGACAACTTACACATCCCTTGCCAGCTTTTAGGGTAATAAAAGCACTTGAGATTTTACAGTGTCTTACTGGAATAATTAGAACTACATAATATTTGGAATACTCAAGCCCAAGAAAAGCTTGGGAAGATTAAAGGGGTGATGTTAAATCCCCTGTCAGGGAAGGAAGAGCCTGGCCAGGCTTTGAGAGGATGCGCATGAGGGAAGTGGTCTGTGCTGGATGCACTGCCTTGCTGCTAACAAACACATGCAGATGTGAGAAATACAGCATGAATGAAAGCTAAAAGAAGATCCATCTGGCGAAAAGCATTTAAGGGAAAATAAAGCCATGCATTTATTTGTTTTTCCAGCTTCCTAAAGGTCTGGTGATGCGGGCCTCCCAACTTCCACTTTTGTCAAACTGATATTATTACTTAGAGCTGCACAGTACCAGATAAGGACAGTGTGGTGGAATTTGTAGGAGAGGTTGTTTGTAGTGTCTCACCTGTCTGGTCCTGCTGCCAAGAGGTCAGCGGCTGTTTAATGACCGGAACTCTCATTCTGAAAAGCAGTATAACAGATCTGATGCCAGGCCAGTTTCTGATAGCTTTGTCAGACGCTGTGGGACTACTCACAAACCAGACTCTGCTCATGTCTTTACATACTTACACACCATGCGTAGTAGCAGAAACTGGACAGCTGGAAAATAGCCAGATCTGTGGTGGCAATAGTGTGAGAGATCCTGGTGTCTTAAGCCCTGAGTTCAAAGACAGGGATGGAAGGACGGCCTGTACCTGCCACTCAGGAACAAGTGCACGTAAGGAGGATTACATTCAAGGTTAGACAAGCGCTTTTGTTGTCTTTGATCTTGGTTTCATAGATGACAGCAGGTTGCTAAAAGCTTTAAAGCTTAAGAGAACAGGGAGGATTTTTTTTGTAACAGGTGGGAGTCACACCGGGCAAAACGCAGAAGGAAGGAGTGAGGTGACCGCTTGTGGGTCTCAGCTGGCTGGCACTGACCAGCACAACGAGACCCACACGGCGAGGGCTGCACTTGGACACTGCTTGGATTCCAGCACCCCTCCTTTCTTACAACTGGATGAAAATGAGCACGGTCTGTCCAGAAAGACACACTTTGACCATGAGTTAGAGATAGGTGTAACTCCAGCAGGGTGTGGAGGGTGACCGGTTTCAAATCTTTGCTGTGCTGTTTTTCTTTCATGCAGAGTATGTTCTTTAAGTTATGGAAAATCTGTCTCTCTCCTTACATCAACAGTTGCACAGGCATAAAGCAGAAGCACATGAGATGCTGATGGCAAACTGACCCTTTTATCAGCAGGCATATCGCAGGCTCTCACGGAGCAGACCCAGACCAAAGTCTGTGATCTGAGTAAGAGAGAGCAAGGCTCGAGATGCCCTGCTGACTGTCCTGATATCACTGTCGGTGCAGAGGTGATTCCGGTTCCTGTCTGTTAACCTAGAAGAGATCTTTGGGCCAAAGTATCATTTTTTACAAATCTGTATTTTCTAGCCAAGAAATTCACCAGAAGATTCCTGGCCAGTTCTGCTTGCAGTGTCAAGTCCTGTTTGCCAACATTTAACTGACTAGAAAATGTTTACTTTAGTCTTAGCAGACTTAGCAAGACCTAACTGAGGAGACAGAAGTGACAGAGGAAAAGCTCTGATGGCAGTTACCAGCTGTCATCTTGGTTTGCATGGAAACAGACTTCAGTGGCACCCTTGTTTCTTTCGATGAGGGAAGCACACCTATGTTTAACCTACCGACGTTCATTCCTGCAGCACTAGACACCTTCACACTGACTGTCCTGTCCTGTTTCATGCCAAAGCCCAACATGACCACTGGAGATATGAGCCATGCTTTTCTGTTTGACCAACGAGAGAGTGAACTCCTTGTCCCAGTATCCTGGGTTGGGCAGTAAGACGTGAACAAAATCCTTGGTGCCACCACAGATGTCAGTAAGCTTCATTTAACTCCATCTGTTCTCCACTGTGCTGCTGAATGCAAACCCTTTCCTATCCGGCTGCCCTGCACAGCCCTGAGGGACTGTTTCCTTCGCCAAATCTTGATCTGAGAGCTTCAGTCCTCTACTCTGTCGATGACCAGAACTAGGAGACATGTTTTTGCCCCTTGTTGTCTGTTTGGGCTGGTCTCTTCCCCATGACACATGATGAACATGTGCTGGGTGAGCATTTTCCCTTCTAACAAAAGTCACATTCCTGGTATTACCACATCAGCAGCATCTGACTGGTTGAGAGCAAGGAAGGAAACGCCGAACACATTTGAAAAATCACTGACAGCCAGGCAGCTCAAGGACGTGACATCTAAACTCTTCAGAAAATGCTTTAAGGGGCAGACATTCACTTAACCCCATCTGGAGCATGTAGCAAGTCGTTTGCCTTTGTTCGTTCCGTTGGACAATTCTAGTGACGCCAACACCAGATACTATTTTTAAGAAGAATACCACGTGGTGAGCACCTGCATGAGTAATGCTCTCAGCCCAGAGCATTTTGTCTTACGCTCTCTGTAGTCTCAGTTTCCAGGATGAGTTGCACAGTTTTTCCTTTTAAAAAATGAAAAATTTGTATTTTCTAACTGAGTCTGCATGACAGGTAAAAAACAGCTAGAATACAATAAAAATACTGCATGCTGGGAGCAAATGGATTGTTGCAAAATGTCAGATGAAAATGACTCTGATTCTGACGAACATTACGTTGTCCTCCTCTATGGCAAAGGCATGGGAAGGAATGGGGAACAAAGCTGTGATGAGCATAGAAAATATTAGTTGTTTGCCGTGAGAGAGGTTAAAATGTGCTAACCAGTTATCAGGTACACAGAGAGCATATAGTGCCAGGTGCACAGATTGATGGTTTATAAAATGATTTGAAAATTGAAGGTCATATAGATGGCATACTGCAAATTAGATATTTAAGCAGATGGCATGGGTATTCACTAGTCCACCTGGCTTGAAGAGGGAATTTTCCAATGCTGTACAGAAATGTCAATGAATAAATAAATTTAAAAATTCAGATAAGTGGGCTAAACTGTGCTAAGTGCTTGTCATTTTCCACCTTTCTAATCTTGGTAATTTTTCACTTGTAACAGTTTGTTTTTCTGTAGCATAACCACCAGCCTAGTCATAGCCAATACAGCATATCAAAAGCACAGTGGGAAAAATTCTGAGTGAAATTTCATGTCTAATTAATATTGTAACTACCTTTGAAATTTTTCCTTTGGGAGGGGGAAAGTAATTAGAGTTAGAAGGAAAGGAAATTTAGATAGCCCCTCCTGTACCTTGTCACTGACATTAGTGGCAGAGAGGGGGACACAGAAAAGTGAACAGGAAGAGGAAAATAAGCCCTAAGAGAAGGTCAGGATGAGCAAGAGACAAAGTAATGAGACAGAAAATGTGACTCTAATTGCAAGCTCTCCCAAAACTCCCTGTGTGGGGACATGGTGTGGTTGACTGAGCATGAGGGCAGCAGCATGCCTACTAGCAGCAAAGTGGAAATAAATGTAATTTTGGTTCTCAGGAAGCTAGGAAATTTCTGGCATCTGGCCTTCCCAATAGACCACACGTAGGACCCATCACTTGTTTGTGTCACATGTTACCCTCTAGCTGAGAGAAAGCCATCTTCCTTCCACTGTCAGTTCTTGAAACAGAGGTGTCTCTAACAGAGAGGGAGGGAGGTTTCATTAGCATCACTAAGCAATGGCCCATACCCTTTCTGGGGGATGACTCACTGGCATTAAAATTCAATGGCAAAGAGCCACACTTAGACAGGAGAGATGCATAGCTGGATGGGAATGGCTTATCTATTCTCTTGTTGTTTGGGTTTGGTTTTTTTTTTGTATCAAACCAGGGGCCCAAGAGCAAGTGAATGCTGAAGAGAGACACTACAGCGTCAGAGGGCTATGCTGCCACCAAGCAACACATTACGGAAGCAAACAGAACCTCTTTCTCTGCTCCTTGAATAGTCTGAGTCAACTCTTGATAGTGGAAAGGTCAGAATAATTAGGCGGAAACACTCAGCTTCCCATTCAATAATGAGAGAAGGGAACTTTGAGAGTGTGGCTTTGTGCTAAGAGAGGATGCATTGCTACGTGTTCTTGTTCAGTACAGTTCAAAATAAATCTCAGCTGCAGAAGTACATGTCATGGCCTCAGGACATCTTTTCTTTGTTGAAAGAGTATGCAGCTATGTATGACATGAAGGCATTACCTATAAATTGAAGGATTCTGCTGCATAAAGGACATGGCAGTCCACGGGAGCAGAGACAGGGACAGAGATGTTTTCCACAACGCCCTTCTTCTCAAGAAAGAGGTATCGTTGAAATGCTTTGTTTTCCTCAGCAGACAGAGTGTTACTTCAAGAAGTATTCTCAGAACAGCAAATGAGATGACAATGGCTGTGTTTTGAGGACAAGCATTAACTTTCACCAGAAAAAAATTGTTGTATTTTAAGGATCATGCTGAATATCAAAGGAAAAGAGTACAAACCTTAATATTTTGCATTTTTATTAGGAAAAGTTTTCAAGCAAAAATGCATTGAAGTTCATGAACTTATTTTACTAACTGCCTGCCAGCTAGTATAATGACCTTGTTTCTAGTCAACAGCCTTACTGAAGGTGCAACAGTCCTGCCTGCAGGTTGATGGGATTCACATGATTCTGGGGTGTTCATTGTTAGCTAGCAGAGTAAAATTTGTCCTCTGCCTTCCCACCATGGTGCGTTCTTTGAAGGAAAAGAACAAAAGGTTGGTTGTCCCAGGACAGGCTAAGAGTTCAGCTAGTCCAATGCACTGTCTCTGAGAGGGACCGACAGTGGATGCCTTGGGGACAGCAGAAAACAAGGGTCAGCATCTTGCACCCCAGGTGCCCTGAACCAAGGGTGGTGTCCTTGCATTTAACATTCCTCATTGAGTGCTCTGCCATAGCAGAACACCACATGAGGGAATGGGGAAAAATTGCCCCTTTCAGCACTGAACTGACTGAAGGCAAGGTAAATGGGAGAAGGCAGGAGCAGAGGGAGCATCTCCCCTCAGTTACACAGCTTGCAGGAAGCTAAACCTTTGATGACAACCCTGTGATCAAAACCTACATGCTCTGACCTTCTCCAAGGTTCTCCTCCCCCTCTACTCTGCCCTAGTGAGGCACCATCTGGAGTACTCTGTCCAGTTCTGGGCTCCCCAGTTCAAGAAAGATGAGGAGCTACTGGAAAGTGTCTAGCGGAGGACTAAGAGGATGGTGAGAGGACAGGAGCATCTCTCCTATGAGGAAAGACTGAGGGAGCTGGGCTTGTTCAGCCTGGAGAAGAGAAGGCTGAGAGGGGACCTAATATATACTTACAAATATCTCAAGGGTGGGTGTCAGGAGGATGGGGCTACACTCTTCTCAGTGGTGCCCAGCGACAGGACAAGGGGCAATGGGCACAAACTGAGGCACAGGAAGTTCCGTCTGAACATGAGGAAGAACTTCACTCTGAGGGTGACGGAGCACTGGAACAGGCTGCCCAGGGAGGTTGTGGAGTCTCCTTCTCTGG
>Ga0065711_1000814_pt1 | contig 77651 bp, 34 predicted proteins | sample Hoacrofraction12_FD_59098 | JGI IMG/M metagenome (GOLD analysis project Ga0065711, IMG submission 59098) | Hoatzin crop microbial communities from Cojedes, Venezuela - Epithelial fraction 12 v2 (version 2) | ecosystem: Host-associated > Birds > Digestive system > Esophagus > Crop | place...
CTGGACAAGGTCCTGTACAGCCTGCTGTAGGTGACCCTGCTTCGGCAGGGGGGTTGGACTAGATGACCCACAGAGGTCCCTTCCAACCCCTACTATTCTGTGATTCTGTGATTCTGTGAAATTCCTCCCCCGAGAAATCTCTGAATTTTCTGGTGTTAAAATATGTTTAAATAAAATATTTTACAGGCAAACTTCACCCAAAAGCCCACCAGACTGAAAACGTAATTAGGATCTGTCTTCTCACATGAAAATAAAATGTTACAGAGTCTAATGAACTAGCATAGAACCTGAAGAACCCTGCTTGACGCAACTCCTATTCTATTTCAGCAGGAGGGAAGCTGACTCTAAAAAATACTTTCTTTGTCATCATATAACTCAGTGTTTCCCAATCTTCCTTTTCACTATAATGACTCTTTGAACTGCTCTTCAATAAGTTAGAGTTTGGTGATGAACAAAAAAGATGGTGATATGTGAAAAACCCACCTCAACTCATTTTTCACATAAATAATCATCGTCTGACATTAGAAAAAGTTTATTGAGTACATCTAGAACTGTATCACTGTAAGGAGAAATAAACATTAACTACTCATCTAACATCTGAAATACCCACTGCTTACTTGTTGGTGTATTGGGCATTATAAGAATTTAAAGCCAACAGCAGTCTCAGTTCAGTAATCTTCAGCGTAACTTTCGTGAAACAGACTCATTTTATACATCAGTAGTAGCAATCTTATTTCTTAGTTTATTATCTCATACTGTGCTTGATATTTAGTGTAAATTGTATAACCATGCAAATCAACATGTTTAAGAAGTTAAGCCTTTTTGATTGACATTTTCATATTCTGTGGATATTGGTTCCCTTATAGTTTAGAATAAAAGACATTTTTTTTAAAGAATGACCAAAGCCAAATCTGTACCACCTACAATTTCAAAGACGTAGGTGTTTGAAAATTAAGGTCCTCAAAACGTTACAGCTGTAAAATGACAGAATTGAGTCCTCCTGGCTCAAAAATCACAGGCTTCCACCATTAGTTTTAAAAGATTTTTTCCAACAACTGTCTGCAGTAGCACATCTGCTGCAACTGAGCAGCTCTGAGTCAGTTAAAAAAAGCAAGAATATATACTACGCATATCACTTCATTTGCCAGAATAGCTTTTGGGGGTCAACGGCAGAAGCAAGCATTTGATACCAACCTCTTCTCTGATTAAGTTTGGCATCGAATTCTAAATTAGACTTTGACTTGAAGACTTGCGAGTCAAGAGTCAAAGTCAAGAAGACTTGAAAAAAGTATTGTATTTTATGGTTTTTACATATTAGATTACTGTGCTTACCATAGCTATATTAATTATAAAAAAATAATAAAGCCAATTACTGACAATTGTTGCTTAACAGAGTTAGCAAGATAACCAAACATATCAAAGCTAAGCCTATGCATTACTAAGTAACATCAGTAATAACTTTTAAAGATTTTTTTTAAACTTACAACAGTGGTGACAAAAGATTCAGAATGCATACATTAATTTAAAAAATACACTGTTATAGCAACGATAAAATGAATAAACATGTTATTTTCCTAACATCAGTCATGCAACAATGATCACATGTAAACAGAGGGCTTAAATAAAAACTCAGTTCCACCTGTGCTTGGTATATACACTCCAAATTATACAGCACCAGCAGCAAAGGTAAACTTCAGAATACGAAGCCAGCATTTCTATCCATACATCCTTTTAAAAGATATTATATACAGAATATACATCTTCAACAATAAAACTGTTTAAAAATATCCTGTTAAGGTTGGCTAGAATAAGTACTGTTCAGAATGGCAGTGCTCGTGTGCCGAAGCCTGCAGAACGCAGAAGTGTTAAGACTGCACAATGTGCTGGAGGAACTTCATGTAGGTTCTAGCACCACACCAAGAAGGCAGAGAAGAGCTATTGTTCACAACCCATCTAGCGCATAGGGCTGCTTACTCAAGACCCTGGCTCTGAGGAGGATTCAGTATCAGTCGTAATCACTATCTATTTCTATTTTTAACTGTTAGGAGAGACAACACAGATAAGAACACGTGGAAGCTGATTACTGACTGAACCGATGCTATGGCACGGTGAAGAGCAGCTGTCATACTGTATCTCTTACTGACACCTACAACAGATAGCTGCGGATGACACTTAGCAATGCATGAAATGACAGAATCACGAAAGAAAAACGGCTTCCACAGATGTCAATCAGTTACTGCCTCCTCAAGTTTGTACTTTCTTTTAGAGTTTTGAATGCATTTTCATCTTACAATAAATATCAAATACTGTCTTGCTCTTTAGATGCAACATGCGTGCTCCTTTCCTGCTGCAAAGTGTCAACAGGAAACGAATCTCCCACACACTGAGAAAAACTTAGGTCCTCGTGAGTAATTGTTTCAGCTTTTATGTACCAAACCCCCTATGCCTTAAGAATTCATTCACATCTATGACCAGGAAAGAAATACCTGAGTATATACATGCTCCCTTGCCTACAATCGAAACTAGGACAGCTAACAGGCTTTACCTTGTTTCAGCAGCTCACAATCCTATCACGTAGCTGTAAAGCCCCAGAACCCTACTGCAAAAGAACCGAGTCCCTGTTCACACACTCAGTGTGGCTCTGAGCAACAGCTATCTTTCTGCCCTTCCCATAGCTTTTCCAAAGTGTAAACATGGCGTAACATTTTCCCCTTTAAAATAATTAAGTTTTTGTGAGATAGAATTATAGGATCATTAAGGTTGGAAAAGACCTCTAAGATCATCAAATCCAACCATCAACCCATCACCACCATGCCTACTGTCAGTACAAACACTACAGTTGGTTGTATTTAAACAAACAAATAAAAAACTTTTTACACTTGGGAACAGACATTTACCATATTAGCTTCCATCCAGGCATTAACATCCGTGGCCATGGAAAGCTCCTGAATAAAACATACTACACACTTCTCCTTGATAGAGAAATGTTAGGAGGTCACTGCACAAATTACTGTAGAAGTAAAAGGTATAAACTAACTTACTGCTAATTTTAGCTAGGAGGAAAAATTGGGAACAGTGCTTTAATCTGGGCTCTGACTCTTGTTCCTTCTATGGCTGTAGGGAAATCAATTAACTTCTTCAATTTTTGTCAGTTACAAAACAGAGATACTAAAAATCAGCATCATATCGAGACAAAAATCAGAAGAATGATAAAGGTGGAAAAAAAGCCTAACTATCATTAACCCCATGGAATGAAACGGGAATACTGTCATGAACTTCCTGAAATGAACACGAAAAGGATAATCTCCTTCGAGAAAAGAAGTGGCAAACCACAAAATTAACCAGTGATAACACGTGAGTCACCAGGTACGTTATCTAATATAGCACCAAGAAGTTTATTAGACATTACTGAAACGGAAAGAGACTCAGTCACTACCTTGAAGAGCTCAAAGCAACGTAACAGTAAGTTGAATGGCCAGAGGCAGGTAATTGCTGAAGTAGCAAGGGCAGGTGGCTGCAAGGCAGCTACGTTATGTTGTGAGGGCTGCAATGCAGCACAGGAGCTGCCAAATTTCTTTTCCCTGTTAGATAATGCAATAAAAGTTACATCTAACTTAGCTAATATCCTGAATTCAGACGCATAATTATACTAAAAAAAATTTGGTAATTGCCTAAGTCAGTTATAAAAGGGTATTCAAAGCTTGGGATAATGCATGAAAGGAAAATGAAAAAAAGGACAAATTGTATCAAGCTGGTGTAATTATGGTAAAAAAGAATTAACAAATACACACAGGAATGGAAGGGAGTTGAAAGCTGTGTAATGCTTAGAAGGTTCAAGTGGTTTACAGTGCTAAGAGGAGGAAAGCAAGGCAAAACTTGCTACTGACTCTACTGAAGCACTCAAAACCTCTGTGACCAAAGAGCCCAGCAAGCCAGCACAGGTGGTCACAGCCAAAACACACTACCATCTATGTGAGCAACAGCCAGCCATGCTTTGAAATCAAAGGCTAGGGGTGGAAACCAGTATTTTTTGATAAAAGGAATTCTACTTCAGTTGTATTAAATTTCAGTCAATGACAGGACCTCCAAGACACCAATTCTCCAATTCTCTTTTGTGCCCCTCAATCTCCCAGTTTGAGACCTCTTCATACAACTAAAGGTCTTCCAGTTGGTCCTCGCAGCCTATCCTAGGACTGAGCGGGGAAGCTTCCAAGAGGCATGCAGGAATGGGGCAAAGAGCAACGTGAAGGTGACTGGAGGAAGGATGACTATATTGGACTAAGTGACACTGAAAAGCTTGCAGCTGACAACACCTGAGCAAGAAGAGAGCCAGTCTGCTCCCTCCAGGATGGCAATGCCTAAAGGCTCAAAGCAGTAGCACGGCTCAGCACTCCCTTTGCTCTTCCTCCGAGTACTGTGTTCAAATGTACATTAAAAGAAGAAACAAATGAGGAACAAAGGTGTCCTCTTCCCTTACTGGGATGTCTTTCCCCTCTGAGTCAAAGAAAATAAAGAAAACCAAAACAGTCAGAACAATGAGCAAAGCCAGCAGCTTGTCAAGCCTTTTGCTGTTTTCTTTTTCTCATTCACAGGACTTCTCTTACCCTCCTTTGCGCTCAGAGGCAAAACAAAAATATAACAGAACCACTAAGAACAAGGTTTTTTTATTTAGCTAGTTTTTGCAGAGTACAGTAAGAGGAGAAGTGGTCAAGCAGTAAATGCAGCCTGGGTAGAAGACTGAACGAGGAGAAAAACGGAACATTTTAATCTGATACTCCATAACAGTTTCAGATAAATGTGTTTCAATGATTTTGAGCAACTGTTTTCAAAACAGAATGTGGTGTTGAAAAGGATGCTGTAGAAGCATATTTTACATTGAAAGGCTTTGCAAAATTATATAATCTGTAAAAACCGAGAAATTTGGCCTCTGTTTGCTATCCTTCCGTTCCTCACAGTTATTATTGCCTCATTATACAGTCATTTGTACAATGTTTTGGCAGACATTTACTATTGCATAAATTAAAGTCACTGAATCTAGTTTTGCCTACAGGTCTTTATGAAAATACCAGCAACATTTTTACTTGAATGTCAAAGTTTGTCAACCATTAAACTGATTGATTTTTCATTATGCAATTCAATAGAAGAAGCAATCTCCAGTCTGTATGCAACATTACTCTGAGAAAAATATGCACCTTTGAAAAATCCTTCCTGCTTATTCTTAAAAAAAAAAGAAGAAAAAAGTCTCTTCACAAAGGTACTATGTTTTAAGGCTAGATTCATATATTTTATTAATATACTAGCAATAGATACGATACTGTAACTCAATTCAGTGAAACAGAATGAATTCATCTGTGGTAATCCAAAAATTCCAATAATCCTTTAAAAACCTTTCCAAGCAGTTTTAGAAGAAAAATGTCTATTGATTTCAATAAGAACAGGTTGAAGCCCTGCAGTGTGAAGCTCCCACAGCATCCATAACACCAGCCAGACTTCATGCTGCAAAGCAAGCCCCTTCCAAGACCAGTGCAGCACGAGCCCTCCTGGAGGGAGCCTCTCAGCCCAGCATTGCAGAGACACCAGTCAAGTTTCTTAACCCCAGTTTTCTTAGCTTGTTTAGTTCTGAAGTCTTTGCAAGATTACCAAGGATGACAGCCACAGAAGTGCCTAGAAGGAACTCAAAACTTACCTCATGTTCCTCTAAAAATGCACAAAATTCCAACATTTACATCGAGAGTTGCACTTAGTTTTCCCTCTCCAGGACGAGCTGGTCAATGGCGGTTCATCGCCTCAGCTCCTGTGGAGCTGAAAACAGTAAATACAGGCTGAGCGCTGAGGCACCTTCACAGCACCTTCCACTTGGCAGCGACCACCCTTGTAACGTTTCAAGAGCTTCAGGTGAGCCCCCCAGAAAGCCAGGCCACGGCTTGTGCCATCCTGCATCGCACTGCACCACACATTTAGTTTAGTCATTTATCTTCTCAAGAAGGAGGTGTCAAGGTCTAGTGTAACCACCTGGGGGAAGGGGGATTACTTCTCCCCCTGGAGCGACCGAGCGCGTACCCGGCAGAAGAGGCGTCCCGAAGGCAGGCAGGTGGAACGCCCTCCCCGGTGCTGCCCACGGACATGCCCGCTCCCACCCGCAGGGCTCAGCGTCCCAGCCCCGGCCTCCCGCTGCCATCCAGGCCAGTGCCAATGCCACGTCGGTGGCAGCGGTGACCTTCAGCCCCGCCCAGCGAGCACCCACCGCCAGCCTCACCGGGAGGACACCGCTGAGGCCGCCAAGTACAAACTATTTTATCACCTCTCACCAAATTTTATTCCCACCACCAAGAGGCGGCCGCGTGTACACAGCGGAGGCAGGCAGCTGGCAGCACCTGTATTTATTTTCTTTACCTTCTATTACTTCCCACTTACATTCAGGTGTTACTCACCAGCCTGGCATCGTGAAACCTCCCTTGATCATCTGTGACTTGGATTAGAGCATAGAGCACACCATGAGGAGACCTTTTTAAATACACTGGCACATGATACAAAGTGTAGAAACAGAGCCCTACAAGTATGCATAGTTCAAGCTGTAAAAAGGAGAATTAAAATAAGAACGTGCGCAATACGATCCCTGTATATACACTGTATTTAAGTACAAAAGGACATCAGGTGAAATACCACCCAAAATAAGGCCATAACACAATTTTAGGAGCTCCTTGAAGCGTACTTCATTCACATTTTTGTGCTTAATGATTTTTGATACAGGTATCCCGCTGCTTTTATTTAAAACACCTTTTTAGAAGGTTTTATGCAAGTAAAAGTATTTATGCAAATAAGATATTACAAATGCTCACAAAAAGGCCGAGCAGAAAGAAATCCGTAGAATTCATTGTCCATACTAAAGAGATGACACGGACTACAAAATCCAGTAGTTATTTTGTACTTTATAACCACAAATACAGCACACATCCATATCTGTGGTAATAAACTGAAAGGTGAAGTGCTGCCTAATTACCTGATTTATCAGTACTACAGAGTAAAATTTGGGCAAGATTCTGATTACTTCAATTCAGTGTCATAACTCCAACCAGTCTTCAAGGAGGACACTATTTCAAACTTCAGATCTCAGTTTTCCAAGATTCCTGCTTAATTCAGTCTATTTCTTTTTTCTTTCTCATAGAAAAGGATGAGTTAGGGTCTACTGAAAAAAATTATAATCAATAATTAAAAAACCCCACATTTAGTGCATGTAGCAGTATTTTTCAGATTCACTGGACCACAGACAAACTGAAAGCTAAGGTCAGGTTAAAGTAACATTAACACTATTTTTAATTTAATAGCACAGTGAAAAGCACTTTACTACAAAAAACCACGACTTTCATTATGTCTATAAATAGGCAACCTACTGAATTATCACATAGAATGTTAATGACATTAGCATTAAGTCCTAATTAAACAATGAAGCAATATGCATTACAATCTGCCAGCAAAATATGCATAATCAGAAAAAGATTTTTTTTTAAAAGTATAATTTTATGTTATTTTAATTAAGCAGTAAACAAAGCGTTTGTGCTGATTGGTGAAACACAGAAAATGTCAGAGATGGAAAAAGGGACTTGGCTAACAAAACATCTGCTATCCCCGTCACGTTATAATCGTTCTGTTTTTTTCTCAGAAAATTGCTTGCACCTCTACTCAAGTATTACTGCTATCCATTTTTACAGTTATCATTAACACTGATCATTTTCTTTCTCAAATACATATATTACTTTTACATTTTATTGACCTCTCAAAAGGCTCCAGAAAATATCTGTCACCTTTTTACATCGTTTTACTACGACATTAAAGGGAAATGACTCAAACAATTTCATTGAGAAACCAGTGCCAGAGCCAAAAAATATATCCATTTCTCTTCATCCCCCCTGCACTGCACTTGTGCACATGCATGCGCTTTCAGACACCACCTGAGAGCTGACACTGCAATAGGCCATCTGAAGAGATTTGATGCAAACCACATTTTTAAATGTACACTCTACACAGTGTACATTTCAAGTGATATCTCAGCGGAGATGAGTATGTCCTTAAAATGGAACTGAGAGGCCTAATAGCTTTTACCAGGCTCACATTTTCAGTTTAGATTTACACTCGGAGTCTGGAAAGTAACCTAAGGTCTCCTGGCTTAAAACTTCTACAGAAAGAAAACGCAAGCATCATGTACAACTGTCACCAAAGTCAGTTATTTTATGATGGCTTCCTTAATAGTAGATAGTGGCTTTGCTGTTTTTCATGAAAGCATTTTATTACTTTGTCTTTAAAATTGTATGATAATAATGAATAAATAATTTTTACAATTAAGTTGCATGTATTATTTCAGCATCCAAATACGGAACAGGAAAACACCACATGACTTAGTTAACAAGTTGCTGTAACAATCATATCGTGGATTCTCCAAATAATCTATAGGCTAAAAATTATTAACTGAAGGTACTTAGCTAGGGTTCACACAAATTTCTGAACAGGAAAAAAGGCTGAATTCACTGGGTAATTTATTCGCAACAAAGGACTCGACCATGACTCGCAGTGACTTTCATGCTACTGAAAAGTTCCCAGAGCAATGTTACGTTGGTCTGACAGCTGGTCTCTCATCATGATTAAACAGCTTACCCTTGGGAGAGCTCCAGAAATACGCTCGGGTTTGAAACAGCATAGCTTCAGAATTCCACGTTGGCCATTACAAAGTTTCTTAGGTACTCAAAGTCTCAAACATAGCAGAGGAGTGTTTGGATTTGCGATTTTGAAGAGGGAAGACTCTTGTAAGCTCTCCTTCTCTAGACTCCAGCTTCTTGTATGAAGTCAGCCAGTAGTAACAAACCTTCTTCTTCAGTCTGGACATTCAACTCAGGTACAGCTTACCAACAAACACCACACTGGTTATACACGGCTCGTGAACTAGGCCTTGCGTTATCAACGAACAGCAGTCTCGGACAACGTTATCCACGTTTTATCGTTGCACTAACAGAACTTACTAACCTAACCGCTTCAGGATGGAAACAAAAATCACTTCCGACAGGGAAGCATTTCCTAGTCCGGCTAAATGCTTGCAGCAAAAGAAAAGGAATGAGAGAAAGCTACTGGTACTCAACTAGAGAATAAGCTTCCTGAAGTTGGAGCAGCAAAAAACAGCTGTAAAAGCCAAAGCCACATTTGTTAGCCAGCAGTGGTGATCACTATCATGCAGTAACAACTCAGAAGAGAAGCCGCCTCTGTTTGAGAAGACAGATGGAGTGTCCACAGCCTTTGGCATGCCCCGCTTACTGAAGTCTTACCCACACAGGGAACAGCACTAAAGCCTTCTCCAGACACCCAAATGTATTATGAATTATGGGGTGGCACTTCAGTAGAAAGTATGAGATCCTGAAAATCTGTATCTAAAAATGTGGATGTTCTGAGACTTCCTAAAAGTCAGCACTTCTGTATTAACAGCAGAACCTCCTTGCACCAGGCCTCTTACGGTAATCAAAATATTAGACTGTCACTCAGAAAGTACTTTAGTTCTACTTGATGCTTAAATCTTCTTAAGTAGAAAAAATTCTGATAGGTAATAGGAAAAACTAAAATAAGATGAAGAAGCATACTACTGAATTCAGTATACTGCCCAGTTATAAAACTTGAGATTCTTAAAGAAGCTTTTCCCCAAGACTGAGAAGACACGTACATAAAAGTGCCACTTGAGCAGCATTATATACACTGGGAGTGAACCACTCTCTGCGCAACCACTGTTTACTCAAATACATCTGGGGCTTGATATACACTCAGGTTGATAACTTCCATCTTTTTTGTCAATGTATGCAAGTAGTGTAAAATATATTGTCTGCTAGAATTGCGACAGGAAGAGTATTTTCTATTAAAGTCTCCTCTGATCAGAACTCCATGCAGTCAACAACTGCATCTTCCTGATACTTCACTGTCAACTTTCGAAATTTCAAATGTCATTTGAGATTTACAACACTCCCGCCTGGCTCCCCATCCAGACTTTGAAGAACCAGTCACTTTCATAAACAGGAACTGGCAGCCTGTAAATAAACATAATGGTGGAATTCCTAATAAGCTCTATTTCCAGCAAAAGTAATTTTTTTGCTAGATATGAGGCTGACGACATGAATTCCACACGGCTGACCATTTCCTACTACTCACCTCTACAGCTGAAAGTATCCTTCTGTGGCAACTTTTTATCACACTAAAAAAGTTATTCTTGAAGTCATACACATCTTAAATAAAGATTTCCATCTGATTATTGAAGCAATCTTACTATCAAAATGGGCTGCAATAAATTAGTATTTTTTATCAGTGTCTCAAACTTCCACTGTCACAACTACTTCTACATCTTACCAAAGATACTTCGCATTACTACTTACCCAAGGAATGCAAGCAACTGCCCTGCCACCACAACTCTCCCACTTATCTTTGACAGTTTTGGTAACAGAAGGTAATTCTAACTTTTGAGCATTCTCTAGCAGTTGACTTCTGCAAAAGTTTAAACAATAAACTTCTATGAGTTAGTAATTCTGTCATTACATATATACACACACACAAAGCTAATTCTACTATTTGAAAAAAATTCTGTTCAGAATTGTATACACACACACACAAAAATCAATTAAGTTGCATAATGCGATCTCAGTAACTTGCTCCCTTAGTTGGAAAAGTAGCAACTGCATTAACTGCAGTCACAGAATCCTAAGGAAACCTAAAAAAGGTCATCAACAGCAGCTGACCCACCAGAATCTGCAGACCGTATTGATAATCAGTGGGTGAAGAGAACACTCATTACGGCAAAAAAGCTAGGAGAGATCTCTGCATCAGTTTAGGGTAGTTCCGACACCAGAATTTTTACTTCTTAAGGGCATGACCTGGAACTTCTCCTTAAGGGAGAGTTTGTTTTTCAAGGGAGCTTCTTTATGGTTACCACTGAATGAAATCTAATTTCCATAGCAGGCAAATTGATAGAAACTATCATAAAGAAAGAATTAACAGATACGAACAAGCATAATATGGGGGAAGAGTTAACAAGGCTTTCATAGAGAAAAGCTATGTCTTACAAATCTACAACTGCTTCTGAGGAGTCTAATTTGATGGATACAGAATATCCCGATGCTAGCCTTCCCTGAAACTTCTGACAAGATCCCTGAAAGACTCTTAAAAAACACCAACCCTAACCACCAGAGGTAACAGGAAGCTACTATTGATCGGCAGCTAGCAAAAAAGTTGGCAGCATCTCAAACCTTTGCTGCTACTGATGCAAAATTCTCAGATAAGAAAAAACCTAAAATGTACTGAAGAGAATTATATGAAAGATCTACAGTAGTAACTGGCTGACCAACAAAATACACAATAAAGAATGGAAAAACACATCCATAGGTAAACAGAAAAAGTAATGCTCTTCTTTGTACTGCCAAGTCCTCAGCGCACGTGCTGGGTATTACCCCATTTGTAAGTCCTTCCATTCTTGGTTAACTGTTGTTGCCTCATTCCGAAGAGCACATATATATTGTTTCCCCAGAGCCCATAAACTGTTAGAAATTGTGTAGAAATCTCGCACAGAAGAAGTGGAAATGAAAGTGCAGGACTCAGTTGATCTCAGAGCATGAAGGTTACGACAAAGAGCCCCCCCTTCACCCTCCCCCTACAACAATCCTGCTTTAGCTATTTCTGCCTGTCTGTCTGTCTCTCCCTTCTTCTTTCCACCACTCCGGGAAAGCGGGCAGCTCCCATGTTTTCCCACTCCCAGCCTGGAGAAGCGTTGAGGAAACTGATTTTATTCTTTCAACAGCTGAGATTACGGACTGTAAGTGACCCAGTCTCTTATGGTGTGAAAACCGTATTTTAATACTTCTGACTTGTCATGAATCAATACATTACTAGCAAATTGTTCTTGCAACCAAGCTGTTGCAAGTCACAAAGCTAATGTAAAAAGATTTGGAGAGGAGACAGAGGGGCTTACAATACAATGAGAGCCGAAGCGGAAAGACCCACGCAACCTCCTGAACACAGCAAGTGAAACTGATACCAGCTACTTAACATGGAAATGTTTAGAGGAACTCTGACAAGATTCGGAAGAGTATGGAAAATATAAAATACAACACAACATAAAACACAAACCCCCTGCAAATCCCCCAAGTCCTCTTCAGACCATTTCAGCGAAACGCCACAAATGATGTGCTCCATCACATTTCCGCGCAGGAGCTGAAAGTGCCTGGACGTTTCTGAATCAGCAAGTCTAGCATGAAGGTATTTTTTTCAGGGGTCAATTTTCCCATTGATGCAAGGAGGATTTACACATGCAAGTCCCATTAACATTAATAGGAGTTACCTACATAAATCCCCCTACAATGATAGGAGAAAAGACCCCATGGTCTGCAAGGCTCTAAGTTCTAATGATTACCTGTCAAATGGCCCTAAGCGTCATCATCACCAGAAAAAGCAGACGTAGCAGCTTCATGGCTGAAAATACTTCCAAAGGAACAGTAACTAATTGCAGTCATACAGATAAGGCAATACAACAGCAGAAGGGAAAATGGCAATTGAATGTTTGAATATTAAGAGTTAATCCAATTAACCAAGTTAAAAAGAAAGTACTCATTAAAAAAGGAATTCAAACATATCAAAGCACTCCTCAGAAAAAAAGGTGTGAATATTGTATGAGCTCCAAGGTGCTTGAAGGATAATACAGCTACTTGTTTAAAAATTCAATTAACCTTATCTTTCTTTAACTTGATTTATTAATAATCCTACAGATAAATTGCCAGTTTTTAAAAAGTCATGTTATCTTTTGAATACATCCTGTATGACAAGCCTTTAAAACTACTTCAGATAAGCCTAACCCTCACTTTGTATGCTTAAATCATTTAAAGCAAGAACAAAATGCAGTTCAGCGCACGATTTCTGTAAAATACAAAGATCAACAGACTTATCTACTGCTACTGCAAGTGAGCTATTGGGTACTCAAGTACCATAGGAAAAACATTTTATGTTTCCATTCACCACACGAACGAGACATGAAAACTGTTTTTAAGCAATCAATGTAGTGTAAAGTCATAGCCTACAACTTGTAGATTATTGTCTCTCATCTAAAATAAAATTTGTAATATTTCCAAACTTTGCTTCCCATGGACACGAAGCGCTAAGATGCTGCTTTAGATATTGCTAACTTCTGTAAACATACTGTCACACACGTAAACTTCACTTTTATTACAGACGTCAACATGACGAAAGTAGACAACAGAATTATCACGAAACCTCTGCTAACAAATGAACTGCTTTTCTTGTGTAACTGAAAGAAAACACAGAAAAATGCACTTGCAAGCAAACCTTTAATTTTCATCAAACAATTTCCTTGTAAACATAGAAGATGAAAAATTCAACTATGATCCCTATTACTGGAAGATAAACAGGGACTAGGTCCTCCACTCAGTTATTTTACAGATCTGTAGATGTTAAATACAATTACCACATACTCATGCTTTCCAATACACATAAAAATTACAGCTAAATGAGGAGGCAGTCTGCTTATTACTATATATAAATAACTGCTCGATCACAAGCATCCAGAGATAACTGTCCTTTAACATTGGAAACATTCCAACCACGTATTTTTCTGAGGACTTTGGGATTACACACACAATGATACCTATCCAATAAACAAAGAACATAAACACTAACAAACTGGGTTTTGAAATGCAAATTGGACAACTTATTATGATGCAAGACAAAGTGAAGTTAACGGCATCAGTTATGCTGTAAAAAAATAAATAAATTAACCTTTATGGCACAAAGCCATTTTAAAGGCAGGCACGTGCACCACGAAACTGTACAAAAGCCCGGATGTGTCAAGTCCAGACAGTGCTGAATATTCATTATTCAATGGCATCTTTTATTTACGTACACTATTTAAGCACTGCTAGAACTATACCTCAGTTCATGTAGAAGTTTAAACCCCAAATCATCAAAATTCACCGCTCTCTGTATTTAGATAGACTACTGATCCATCGGGTACACAGTTTAAGGTAAATCTTTGATTAAATGCTAAATATTTCTCATCATCTGAATATCTAATTTAAAGCATTGCTCAGAGGAAGTGCAAGTTTATCACGATCATTTACAACAACTTTCTCATTTGGTAATTTTTCATACAAACTAGGCTTATAAATACTTCAATAAATTTTATTGTATAAATGCTTTATGATTTATCATTACAAAACACATAATTTACAGCTATCACACTAATTTTAATCCTGTTAACCGGGATCAATACAAACCTTTGGAACTATCAGTTGATCCTTCACACACCCCAAAAAACCTCAGTTAACGATCATCTAAACTTCTCAGATACACACCTCACAAAATTAACTACTGGCTTATTAAAGGCCCAAACACTGGAACAAATCCAGGGAAACTAACAACAGGTGCGCTCCATTTATGATCTTAAATTTTCTTGGGAAATCTAGGTTTAAATTGTGCTATCTTCCTGACTACAGTAAATTAAGTCACTAGTGAAAATGCGTGCTCTGTCAGATCTTATAAAAAAAATCTGAATGTAAAATAGTTTCATGTGAGGAACACCTATTGGATTATATTTGTTTCTAAATTGTGGCATCAGTTTCAAAACCATACAAGAAATTTTTCATTATACAAATAAAATTACATCTATTACGTATTCTAAAGCCACTCCAGAACTGTCAATATTATTGCCTTTAAGTTCCAGTCACAAAACCACTCCGAAGGACAGACTGTGACGCTCACCTTTAACTGTTTAATTAGCACAGATCCAATGATTTTTAGTTGAACTTTGATACGTTGTATCAGAAGATTATTTTCTGACTTGCACATTTTTTCTTCTGATTAGTTTTGACTTGCTGCCTGTGTAAAAGATGGAGGATTTCTTCCAAGATGTAAACCAAAACCAAATTCTCCCAACAAATTATGAATCCTATTTTAGCATTTTAAATTCAGATGGCTTTGTTCTACGGTTTTTGTTTGGCTACAAACACCCCTGGATCTGGGGGACCATTGACTACTTAGAAATGTCTCAGCTATCAACGGAACTATTTGACGAAGAAAGATTATTGAAGCTAAGGAAAGTAAGGCAACTGCAAATAATACGGCTATAGGTTTTTTAAACCTCTTTTTCTTACCCTTCCTCCCTTACATTTTAGTTTGGGTCAACCACCTCTTCTACTAAGAGAACAGTGCTAATTCATTCTTCATCATCTGCCTTCTTAGCAGCAGTACTAGCTCCGCTACTGCTTTCCTCAGCTGAGGATTCAGGTTTTGTCTCTGGTGAATTACTGAATCCAGACTCTTCTGGCGCAACCTCATCTTCATCATATATAATATCTTCTGGATTCGGTGGTGGTGGGCAAAATTCCTCTGTAGGAAACATTTCTTGGAAAATAGCCTCAGCCTATTAAAAAAAAGAGCATAAAATAAACTTAACCATGAAATGTAATACCTTGCAGCAATATTTTACAGATATTTAAGATTAACCTCTGTTCTTTGAAATCAATAGTGATTTAATACTTTGACAGTATTGTAAACACATGGGAAATCCATTGCTTCTTGCAGTCCTTGAAAAAGAAAAAGCAATCTATCTTTTTACATTGTTCTAAGAGGATAGTCACAGCACAGGGCTTTTTAAAAAATGCTGGTCATTCTACATTGTATTGAGAACAACAAAGATGATTTTTTGCAAGCAAAATGATCTTTTCCACTATAAAAATATCCCTAGCTGCAGTCAACTGCAATGCATGGGAAAGATCTTGCCTCTTTCCAGAGAGAAGAATCCATTTCCCATAACAAGCAAAATGAGGAAATCGTTAATATGTACAACCTACATCATATCTGTATGAGTTTCCTTCTTAAATTTAAAAATTACAAAAAATCCATTTCTGTTTTCATATGCATATATTTACATATGCATAGTTGTGTACAACACTTTCACAATTTATGCAAAAAAACATGTCTGTCATTTCAATGTATTATGTGCCTACACGTATGGGCACAAATTTTGCCTTTCTGAAAAGAACTGTATAAGCAACTTTTATTTAGCTAAAACACCAGTTACTAAGAAGATGTAGCTCAAGGATTTAATTTACAGTGCCACTTACTCTTCACGCCACCAAAGCTTGGAAATTAAGCACACACAAAAAGTCAATTTTTTGCCCACTGTAATGAAAGTTGTTAACAAAGAAACATGTTCTTCATAACATCAGGGCAGTTGTTATTATAACATACAGAATACAACAACAAAATGTAGGAGAAAGAATCAAAATAAGAAGGTATTAAAATTCTCGAGACCCAAACATTTTACAAAAACAAAGCAGGCCAAAAATCCTTTGAAAAACACAAGAATGCAGGGAGCTTTGCTCACTAATGTTAAATAGTTTCACATGTTCTGGTGCAAATAACTTATTTATAAGCGTATCTTAAAAAAAAAAAAGCTAGAGACACTCAGGAACTTTTTTTTACTGAAGCAACATGAACTTCACTTTTGCGGAAAGGTTTTCTTTTCCAACTCCTCAAGCTTCTAATGAAAACGGAGACAACTGATGCGGATCACAGTTATGTTTTGGGTTTCTAAAAAGGCAAAGGAATACTGCCTCTTGATTTTGTCTGCGCAGTAAACTGTGCCCTAAAGACGACCCGTGATGAGAGCTCCCACACAGGGAAGAATGCATTTCATCTTTATATTCGTCCTGCTACCAGACACTGCACCGCAAAAGCTGACAGTAGGGTCAGTTAATGCCAACTGCAAAGGCTGATTACATGATGTGGATTCCTGGACAAGAGGGAATTGTTTTCAGATTAATACATCATTGAGCATGTACCAAACAGCTTTCTGTGATAAACTTCACTGCCCACCAGCAGTGGATTTCTATCACCAGCACGTGGATGCAGGACTCCTTTATTAACTGCTTAAACGACCCTGTCTACCCTCAGTTCAATTTAATTTTTCATTCTGCTTCCCAAATTTCACTCTTCCATATCCATTTCAAACTGTTTAAAGCTATTTATATTAGTATATGAAAAAATATACAAAAAAAATCTATTCTCTACTTCAAAAACATGGTTTTGTAATTTGAAAGCCTTGCCTAGGAAGTCCAGAAAGTACAAATATCCTACAAAAGGTTTACAAAAAGAAAGATTTATTATTTCAAGTCCGTGCTTGTCCTTGAAACTCCAAAAATATAGTTAAACTATTATATTTAATAGAACATTGAAGAAATGTGTCGTTTTGCACTAAATATATGGTAAACCAGAGCAGACAAACATTTCTTATGCAGTTCTCAAAAATTCTTCAGTCTCCAATTAGTCAGCAAATATCCATTCCAAAAATAGTCAAATAATTACGAGGTTGAACATGGAAAGAAATTCTCGGTATGTTATGCAGGACATGATGACATTGATTATAATTGAACAATTTAATGGTATAGATTGCTTTCAGGTCTACCAATTTTTTAAGTTAACCTTATCCAGCTGAAGTCATGCAGAATAACCAATAATAATTTAACAGCTCCTTCATTATAACACTTTGATACTTATTGTAACTAATGAAGGTAGTAAATAGTTCCTTCAATATTTGCTAGTTGAGCGTACCAGCCTTCAAGCGTGTGTGTCTGAATTAAGCATTAAGACATAAGCATGTAAAGCACTTGCACAAATACTCTAATTTAGTAACTGTTTGAAGTTGAATAAAACTATTTTTTGTTACTGCTTTACTGTCTCGCAGCTACCCACCCTGCTGGCAGGTAGACAAGCCGTACGGGCTCTTACAGCAACTTTTTACAGAGAATGCTACCCAACTAACAGTAGTTTGAAATATGACACGCTTGAATAACTCCGAAATCCTTCCGGATATAGAAAAAAATGTAAACAGGTTAAAGGACAAATACTGGCCTGACAATTTTAGTGTTTCCTCTTATGAACACAAAGATGCCTCAGGAATCTGAAATACTTCAGGGAACATACTACTTCAGAACATGGTAATGCTATGGTTGTAGCAGCAAAAAAATAGGAAACGGGAAGCCAGCTGCTTTACTTGATCCATATATACAGAATTGGAAGGAATCATAAATGGCACTTTACATTCCATTTAGCCTATCCTCAGGGCAAGTAAATGCAGGCATCAGAAATAATTCAATATTATACTAGGAATTTAACACTAAATTAAAATAAAACAAGCATGAAGTGATCTGTATACTGAGCTGTAGACGGATAATCATCTGTAAAAGTTGTAGTGTCTCACCTTCTAAATAATGTATCATCAACAGAACCAAACAGCATGACATAGAGAAGTTACTACTACTAATTGTAATGAAAACATAATTCATGGCAAGTGTCATTAAAACAGTGAACACTGAACTGATTAGAGAAATTACACTCAATTTTCCAAGCTATCTCCAAGACTAATACACAGAGTAGTTTTTTGTTTGTTTTTGAAGTGTTCTGATCCATGAGTTTGTAAATATTGCATGTTTCAGTATTTCCATCCCATTGCTGGGAAGATGAAAGGGGGGCAGAAGGCACACAACTTACACGTATTTCCCTCCTCCGCTTGGGAAGGAAGGGTGTATTCTAACCATGAGTTCTGCTTTCTCTTCAGCCTATTCTTCACTTCCTTCTCACATGCGGTCCTCAGTTTTATCTTCCTTTATGACTTTTAATTATAAACACATTTACACTAAAATATTTTTCACTCTAAGTAGTGACAATTTGTTTCAAGATTTAAAAAACGTTAAAAAAAAATGCAGCTTCTACCTCCTCTTTCTGCAAGGCAGTGTTTTGGGCTCTTGATTGTTTCTCCTCCGAGTGCTGCCTGTCTAACATCTATCTCACTGCTGGTCAACAGATTTAACACAAAGGCTAACCGCAGCACCTAGAATATTTAAACACAGCTTGATCTATAATACCATTACTCATTGGTAAAAAAAAAGAGCTTTTAAAGCAAGACAAAGCTGAAAGCTAGAAAAGGCGGCTATCAGAATTAGAAATAGCCTGGGTTTTAAGTGTATTTAAACAGCTTTTAACTTGCATGGTTTTAAATAACATTTAAAAAAGATCTCATTTAGAAAAGAACTCATTTACAATTTAAAACTGCTACCATAACAATTGTCTTGCATTATTTTTTGTCTTTACAATTCTTCATCCTCTTGGGAGGCAAATTATTGCCTTGTAAAGCAAAATGAAGGGTACTATTAGCCCTTAATTATACTGTTCTGACCCTACAGTTCAGGTTATGTCAGCCTTTCCATTTTAAAATCTTATTTTAAGAGGTTTACGACTTAGTCATAAAAAGCCCTGCAACTGGCTAGAAGACGGCATGCACTTTCTCTGAACACAGCCATTAAAAAAACAGCTTTAAAAATTAGTAGTGCCAGTTAATCCTACAAAGATGGAAAAGTGTTCTCACATTAGCTCTGAAAGCACCCTGACACCACAGTGACTGCTGTGGTAGATCTGCCTAAGGATTTATACCTTCCTCATCAAGGTGGATCTCTGAACGCACAGCAAAGGAGAAGCATTCCCGTAGTAGTCTTTTGTTGAACAAGTCCTAATCTACATATTCACATGACCTTGTTGTCTTCTGCTCAGTAGTAGTGGGGAAGGCACAATGAGAGGTATGACATGAAGTTCTTCGTGATTTTCTACGTACTTATCCTTGAAGTTGTGGTGTCCCTGCATATTCTACCTACTGCCAGCACAGAAGGTGGCTATTTCACCATCTCTCTTTTGTTTCGGGAGCTTTCACTCTTCACCTCCAATTTCCAAGCACTGGCAGTTTGTCTTCAATTCCACACTGGTATGTTATGCTTACCACTAGGCAAGCTGCAAGTGGTTCTCAGTTCAGGATTCTAGTTAGCAGCAACTAGATATGTAGGCACCCAAATACCAAGAACTAAAAATCAGAACTGAATGTGATTTGGTGCCAAATACTATCTCAAGGTCATGAGTACAATAACATTCACCTCAATTCCTTCAGAGACACAACTACACCGTAATTTTGTAATACAGTGGTACCAAGACAAAGAGAAGGTAAACTGAGACAGATAGCTTAACGTATCAGATCAGTAGTTATGCTGGGTTTTTTTACCAGTGGGTTTTAGGTTCGTGACTGTCCTGCAGGTACTATGCTCCTTTGATGATCCCTCCACCTGGAACTGCAGACAGGCTTTTCTGACATTTGATTTGTGCTGCTTCTCTACCACTGCACCTCCTCTTTAACATTACAGGTGAAAGATTATGTATTTTGGGGACATGCCATCTGTATTTCCGAATTATTTGACAGTTTTTCCTTTCCACAGTATTAGAGCAAGTAACCATTATACCAAGATCATAATCTTCAGGTGCTGCTACCTTCCAGATTCCCTCTACCTGCTCAGATTAACTATCTGCTACTCCTAGCGTTCGTATACCAATGGACATTTTCACAAGTTTCCTCCGTTCTCAATCCCACTGACATTCACTTTGTTCATTAAGATTTTTCTATGTCTATCTGTGAAGCTTTATAGCTGTATTCGTACTAATTACCTAGTGTAAAGCAGAATAACCCAGAACAGAAGCAGACAGTATTGGACCTTCTTAGGTCTTTAAAATCAAAGTTCTGCAACCAAAAAAAAACGATCTGCCCAACCTGTTTGACAGCACAGTCACTGCCCAAAGCAGAGTCTGGTCCAGAACAGACATAAACATTTGAGGGTAAGCCATCATATGAACTTCTGTTGATTCCTGAAGAATCTCTCATGTTGAAGTAGACTGCCCAGAGGACTCTAGGTTTTTCCAGTTCTTCATTTTCAGTCTCTGAAAAGAAAAAAAAAGTGTTTCCAGTAATCAATGCTCACGTGTAATAAGGGAAATACATAACCTAGCATACTAAAAGTCAATTTATTAACATGGAATTACCGTAATAATTTTTTTCTTTAAAAAGTCAATTAATTTTACTTTCCTTTCTTTTCTAAGGTTATCTTTCATCGTACTTTTCCTTTACGACTGGTATGTAAACTCATCCTGTACATGCTATGCCACATAAGAACCAATTATCACCTAAAAGCATACTACCAGGAAGCCTGGTCTACATTTAACACCTTTCCACTTCACGTTAACTAGTTTACTCTGGATAAACTCCATGAGCATACGACAATTTGAACAAGCCCTCCATGGGTTGTGCCAACATGAAGTTACTGTATTCCGTAAGCAAAGATATTTTTGCTGTATACCTTTTCCCCCTCATTTAATACTTCATCTTTGTGTGGGAACCATTCTCACAATAGACCCTTGTGTGCTTTAAAGTTGAGCGTCTTCAAGCCAATCTAAGGAGACTAAATGATGCTCATGGTTTAAATAAAAGGTATGTTAAATAAAAATCCACAAATACCACCACTCCCCCCAATTAACTGCAAATAAAGAACTACCAAAACCCAGAAGTACTCTATTTGAGATGTCCGATATGCACTATGTAGAATGTCTAAACTGTGGAATTATGGCTAAATGAAAATAAATGATTAATTTATATTTATCTACGCTTACTGAAGACTTGTACTGTGCTACAATACTCATTACGAATACAAAATGATCATACACTACGTCTTGCTTGTTCATCATCTGTACCTTCTTGCAGTTACTTTGCACATTCATATAATCCCTCTATGCACAGGTAGAAAAACCTCTGGGAAGATGAAGGTCACTTTTTAACAGTGTAGAATTCAACAGAGGAATACACAACAGAGATTCTTAGCTTAATAGATACTATTTGTTTGGCATATTTGCTGTCCCCTTTTTGGTATTTTACCTCCTCTAAAATAAATGAAGCTTGTAAAAGACCTTGTGAGATTTACTTCTTTCCAAGGAAGAAATTTCTAGGTAACAATGGCATTCAAAACAGTATTTTAAAGCAGTTGAATTAGAAAAAAAAGAGATAAATCTATGCTATTCCTTCACTATCTTTTTATAACTGTCAAATACTTAAAAAAAAAATAGGTGCTAACCATACTGAACAGTTTGAAATATAAATTAAATTCATCAGCCTGTGAAAGGCTGAGCCTTAATACAGGCCAAGATGCTCTTTAATATATTTAAAAGTTCACACTGCTCATAAAAGTTACTTCTTCCTCATTTAGGCAGGAAAATGAATGGAGTCCTCTTCTCCAGGTGACTTTGCCTCTTTGACCTGCCATGGCCCAGTGCTCACTTTATCTGGTGATTCATTTTCAATAACTCCAACAGTATTTGTTCTGACATTTTAATTAAAATACGACCACTACCTCATCCTGATGATAAAAAGGCCTATGTGTCAGTGAAAACTAGCTTTTCAGTGCCTCAGTGCACCTGAGGACCCCTGTGATCACAGGGTTTCTACAGAAGAATTTAAGTCAGGTTCTAAACAATATATCATTTCAAAACTGGATCACTTTAAACATTAAGATTAATGCTAACCCCCCTCAAATGATTAGAAGACACTGAACTGCAAGCTAATCTTTTCTTCACCAATTGAGTCTTTGAAATACATGGCATTGTCTCGAAAATTTAAGATATATGTTAAATATTAAAAGCTAGAAATTATCGGGCTTTGATTTAACAAATATCAACACAAAAAGTGTTTGCAGCTCTCCAATCTACTACAGTTTTCTGTTTACAACCCCCAGCTGTATTCTATATAATGGTTTTGTAAAGGCTCTTGTGCTACAAACCTAGTAAAAAATTTACATCTTTGAGACATCAAAATAACTGCCTTTCCCACAAGCAAAAAAGAAAGGAAATGCATATTATTTAATATTTTACTCCCTATTAAAAGCACTTTGTTGTGTAACTGAAATAGTAAGATACTTGCTTTTTCATTAAAAGGTAGAGGGAAAAAAAATGTAAAACTGCAAAAGAACACAGAAAAACAAACTTGAAGAGCTGAACTCAACCCTTCATGAAACACTGCTCTTGGTTACAGAGCCCTGAGAGGAAAAACACAGATTACCACATAAAAGACTCATTTTTTGGGGTTTTTTTGTGTTTGTTGTTTTTTTTTTAAGCCAGGAGAAAATTCTACCTGAATTCATGAGGTTAATTAATGAGGTTGAAGCACAACAGCAAATATCACAAGCAAACCAATTATAAATATTATAAAATACATCCACATCTTACTAACTTGTGTATATATGAACACAAACACTTCCACTGACAGCTCAGTACTGTTTTCTCATAGAAGAACGATGAATTACTGTCTTTAAGTATGACCACACTGTATTTTAAAATGCTTTGCCAGAGTCAGAACACAGCAACATCTCCTATGTGCACAATACCTATTCTACGAGCATCTACCAAAAATGTGATTAAATCCAAGATCTCAGGATTAAATTTCAAAGATTTCTGTGGAACTAGCTCAAAGTATCTCAGGGGCAATTTCTTTCTCAGCAACAACTTCTTTGTCAACAGCTACTTTCCTTTGGGACTGTGAAACTGTCCACCTCAAGATCAAAGTTCATGAAAGTAGCTGGCAAGGTTTCCTTGAATTCAGGGCCAAACAGTTCACTAGTGGAAATGACTGGAAATGTATCTGCCTGATAACACTGCAGTGCGTAACATGCTTCTACTGCTTAAAGCAGAATCCAGAGAATTTCAACTAAAAACTGCATCCAGGGAAGCATGTGAAGACCACAAAAGGATGAGCATCGGTGTTCGAATAAGAGAAGGCAAAAGCAAGCCAAGAAGCTTACAGCACTGAGCACATCTGGCAGCTGCAGGAGTAAAGCAGATCACTGACTTGTGAGGTTTTGAGATCTTTTGTTAGGGACACCCAAGTGACAGGAATCGTTAAAAACAGGATAGTGTAAAAACAAATAGATCACAAATATTTAATTTCACTACTGCACCTCTGAAAGACATGCTAAGGAGCAAATATGTTTCCATGAAAAAGTGTTAAAAATTAAAAAGGTCCTACACACTTATAGCCACGGTCCTCATATACTGAAGTTAAACCACAGCTGATGAAGACTTGGAACATTAGATCATGAAATACAAAAAAACCTGACATCTGTCTCATCAATCTCACTCTCAGAATAGATTCCTTTGAAATGCTGATATCTAAATAGCAGCTCACCATATGTTGACTCTGATGACAGATTCCACTGTTCAGTAACAGATACTTTAGTTACAAGGGTAAAATATATTTTTTGCAAGACAATCTCTTAATATTTCATTTATTTATTTTTACCTTCTTCTGTATTTAGATTGAATAACTTCTGTACAACAGGCTCTAAATCTTCCCTAGCAGTTTTAGTTGATGGACAGGTTAAATGGACTAAATCTGTTAAAAGAGAACACAGACTAATTACAATCACCAACACACAGATATATCAGTATCACAATTTTTAAAAGGCACAGTAGGCTTCTAGAAATCACTGCTCTTCATATAAACCATTCCCTTTAACCCACAGAAGTACTATATTATGGCAATACAGTGCATATACACCACACAGAGAAATTTTCTTTATACATGACATAATTATCTCTCTCCAGTTCAGAGAGAATATAATTCTGCGAATAGGTGTCTACCGATGCCAGGAAAAGCAGCAGCAAGAATCTGGGTAACGCCTCACATTTGCCATTAATGACCTCTAGAAGCCCCAAGAACATTCTCATCATGGTGTTGGCAGTCCCATAGTTCAACAACACACTAAACCCGCAAATAGCACGACTTCCCTCAACATCCTCCTTAAGAGCTACACTGGGACTGAGCGGGAATTTGTAAATTTGGCTACAGGCAATTTAAGTCTGGCTGTACAGGAGTTAGTAGGAAGCTATCACCACTGAAGTAAAAAGTTTGAGGAAGACTTCCAATTTTTTTTTTATTGCACTAAACACTAAATAGGAGATAAGGTGAATAGATGCATGTTTGGAGTCACAGCTCCAGTGGGATGGCAGTTAACTACTTCTCGCCAGCCACACGGAGAACGGAGAACAGTGGGAACACCGCTACGTTCTGACAAACTAGAGGGAACTGAAAGATGAGCACTGCTAATTATCAGCGAACTGTTCTGCCATCTAAGTTATGACACGTGCAATGCCTTGGCACAACGGAACATTAAAGCTCTACAACATTTTATTCCTCCACCTTCTTACAGGAAGAGAGAAACAGCAGCTCTGTGTTTGGGTAAGGGTGAAACCAGGCTGGGTGGGTCAGCGAGGAGTTACGGTAACTGGCGACACTGATTTCAAGTGCTTGATTTCAAGGGGTGCTCTGTACGTATCAGAAACAAATCACAGAGTGCAGCAAAACCATCCTGGAAAAAGGTGACATGAAAAGATTTTGAACCACAAGAACACATTTGTGGAACTGTATAATTAATCAAAATTCACCTTACAGCACAGGCAAATCAATGTAACTAAATCCAATTTTGTATTTGGGAAAATTCACAATTTTGCCTGAATAACGCAATTTGATATTTACATTTCTTGCTCATGCATTGTTTTCATGAATATGAAGTTGCTAACAGATTCTTCATGGAACATACTGCTCCTTTATGTGTTTTATTTTGCAAACTAATGAAGCTGCTGACTCCTTAGAGAAGATAATCACTCGATGCAGCTCGTGACCTCTTTTCTGTTCCACTGGCCTCTCCTCAGACACAGAGCTAGCTACTCCGCTGCTTTATACCATCTGATTTTATATCCATTCACTCAGCTATTTCAATCCTCATTTTAAAGCTTTTTATAAAACCACCTTAACGGACCCATTTGCTACTGAATGGTTCTCTGGAAACTTCTCAGCAGAGAAGTGTTTGTCAGAGAACGATGAAGAAGTTTAATATACCTTTGTACAAAGTTTAAACTGATTCATTTTCTCGTTGTTACTGTACATTTTTGATCAATTCAACAGAAATGCATGGCTATGGCATTATTTTAAATCCCTATGACATTTTTCTCTTTTTACTCTGAAGTCTGGCTGTATTTGTGTCATTATTTAGAAGTATATATCTTGAAAGCTTTCCTGGCTGCAGCTATGTCACAGAAAGTTGGACACTGACTCCCGGAGGACGGGAAATGAAACCCTTCACGCTCCTCTTCTTTCAGATTGCACACACAGAGATGATATTCAAACATTAATTTTTTTATTTAACCAAAACCAAATCCTCTGTCTAAAAGGAATATGTACTAAAAAAAGTAAATGCAAACAAGTGATGATAATGAAAATCTTTCTGTAACCGGAACTAGATGTTTACCACCCCAAACATTCTAATACAATCTATTCTTTCCTCAAAAAAACCCAGCTATAAATCGCTGAAGTTCACATCATTTACTTTCTATAGAATCTTTTTTATTATCTTTAAGGTTATGGCTATGAGTCACAGTCATCAGTATATATTTTGATTATACTTGATTTACTCAGGTATAACTGCATTAGTTACAGTGGTTGCCAACATTTGTCTTCAAGTAATTCTTCCAGCAAGAAGAACGATGAGTTTAGTTCATGATTTCATCATTACAGTCTCAATTTTTAGGGCAAGTGAAGGAGTTTGGTTCCACTCAACTGGCAATACAGATGATGTGCCTGTCATTTATGCGGTGTGATCAAAGAGTAGATGTATTTGTATACTTATCTTAAATAATTGTTTGAAGGAGATATCAGTCAGGTTAAAACCCATTTACAGATAATGATGTAAAACTTTAAAAAAAAAAAAATCATGAAATATGTCCCATAATAGAACTCAGCTATACCTAAAATACAACTATATTATTTCAATACATGAAGACAAATTTCATTAAGGAATGTAGTATCTTCTCTTTGGAAATGAAAAGAATTTATGGAGAAAAGTAAATAACAGAAACTTTAATTTTTCAGCACCACAGAAATTCTCATGAAACTAATAATTCATAACTACTTGAACATCCATCCTTCTTCAGAACCATATAATCATTTAGGTTGGAAAAGACGTCTAAGATCATCGAGTTCAACCGTAAACCTAACACTGCCAAGTCCACCTGCTATATATATATTTTGTGAATCTGCCGTATGGATTTCACTTCCTGCTATATATCTTTTGTGACTCCTCAAATAAAGTAAATCAGCTATTCAAAGGATAAATCTTGACAATATGTTTCATAGCACGAAGTTCCTAATTACAGATTTATCTCTTTCAATTATTATTTAACCTTGAATGACTTAATCATTTAGTTCACTCTTCTTCCATTGCAAAGAACTGGGTTCAAGCCTAGGTAACAGTAAACCAGACTGGTTATTATTACAGTTTGTTATTTTTTGCCAAAAAGCGTTAGGTCAGGTAACCTCTAATCCTATTTATCTTCCACAGAGTGTCCCAAACTGGTAATCTATTTAACAGAATTCAGAAAAACAAATATTGGAAAGGAAAATAAATACCCAGTAAGAACATTTTGTTGCTCATCTATTTGAGTTCACATAAAATACCGACAACGGAGTCATAAAGCTCTGTACAGAGAAAACTGTTAATGGAAATATTGGGATGTCCTTTCAAGAAAGGTGCTCTCTCAGATACTTTCAGAATTCAAGAATCTAATGCAGTAGATAACAATAACAAAGTCCTCAAAAGAATTCTTATAACTTTACCTCAAATACATCACGATGCACGCCCTCCCTCACATCTTGTAACGGGACATAATCCCACCTCCACCAAAACTTTCAGAAGATAAAAAGCCCCCAAATATTGTGTACTTCAGGTACTTCAATTTAATAGTTCAGCTCAGGTAGTCCATTTTCAAAAAAACAAACTCATGACAAACTTCCAGTAAGATTCACGTGCTTTAGAATATTGTTTTAATCTACTAAAGGAAAAATATATCATTGTGCCAGCAAAAATGTCTGTTAAGCTACCTATTAATTGTTCAGTTTGTGCTGATTAAGAAAAAAGCAGAAACTGCAGCAGAAACAAGAACATGTGCTCGAAGATCTGCTGCTGGAAACAATACTGAAATATACTTGATGCTTGTACTGAGAACCTGTCCTTACGAAAACAAATATCTGTAGCATTTTTTACAAGGCCACAGAGTCCTAGGACATAAAAATTCTCTTAAATTCTACAGGCAGTCTGAAAGGAAAAATAAAAACACATGCATCCATGCTAACTAAGATTCCACCTTTTTGCTTACAGGTTTTTCCAGAAATGATCTGAGAAAATACTTTGGGTGGGTTTTGGCCCTTTAATTATACTGGCAAGAGAAATTCTTGGCAGAAAATTTTACACAGAAAACATTTCTAAGTTCAAAAAAAACTCAATATTTTGACTTGAAGACTGCACAATCTTAGCTAGTTACAGTGGAGAAGAAATAGTCTGCTAGAGCTCTCCACTAACCTTATCTGCCATCCTACTAAATCTTCAGTTGTCTTAACAATCTTGCAGAATAAACAAAATGTGGAATTCTAATATATTTTTTTAATCTTCAAAAAATACAGGATTCATAACAAAAAGTTCTTTGTTGGTGCTATTTTATAATTACTGTATTGCAAACAGAATATTGTCCCAGTACTAAGAAAACTACATCTATCAAGCTTATTAGCCACATAAGTGTTAAAAGGAACATTTGATGTTTGATCCGTTTGGAAACAGAGAACAATATACTTTATTACTGTGAAAATCACAGTAAGATTTTGAATAAATAATTATCACATGCAAATTTTTTTTAAACAACAGAACGCAACCAGAATCCTGCAGCACGATTCCTAAGCCCCATGGAACAGCACACAGCTGCTCCTGAACGAAGACAACGGACTATTTCTCTCACCCGCTGACAGCAGTAACCCAGGACACGCTGTTTTCTCAGGTAACAGCCTGGTCATTGTGCAACAGAGGAATGATACGCACATATTTTACATTTTTTTCAGAGTTGACAGAGTCAAAGGGAAAAATATAGTTAAGAACAGATATACCCTGTACTTACAAGTGTCCTTCATGCATGTCATGGTTGAGGAACACAATTCAATGACGCAAACTGCTGGTTTTCCTAGATCCACTGGAGGCACTGTCAAAATTGAAATCTATCAAGCAGAAAGAACAACTTACGTCAAAGCAGAGTAACATGGAGGATCAGCCAACCAACGCAATTCTGAGTAAAGGTGAACCATAACTGCAGACATTTATACAATTTTGTTTTCTGGTTTATTAGTAACAATTTGTGCGATCAATCCCGCACAAATTGAGCATCCAAGAATTTCTACCACAGTCAGAAAGGGCACCTCTGTTAGGAAGGTCTGCAGCAGAGGAACAGAAGGAAAACCTCGTACCACAGCCCTTTCGAAAAGGATGACAGTTCAGAAACTCTGTTGGCAAGAGACTGCAAAATCGTTTTTGACCACTGAGCAGAGCACTGTGAGGTGAGAATGACTGGAGTACTTTTATGCAGGACTGCTAGTAGCAAGCCTTCGGAAGAACCGACTTCTCTGTCATACGTGTTTTTATTCTGTAGACCCTATTTAACCTGTCAGAACACACGAAGCGTACAGAAGAAACACTTAACAGACTAACATCCTTTCAAATTAAGGTCTGTGAAGACTGACGAAGCAGAAACATTTAAAGAAGAATCTGAAAGTGTACATTAAGAACTTCGAACAGTAAAAGTGAATGTTAAAAAACCCCCAAAATAACGGTTAACAGTTTATTAAAGAGCAAGCAAAATGAACCATCTTCAAGACAGCAGCTTAGAAACTCTGTTAATTAACATAGTGCCAACCAAACAGGGAAACTCAAGTCATTGAGCTAAAACAAAATAAAATGAAGTTCCTGTTATAGAGACTAATGGATTAATTATTAGCAGAGCGAGCTGACTACAAAGCTGGAGTCAAGAAGAAACAAAAGCATGAATGAATTCCTCCCAACAACTAAATATTAATACATGCAGTTCATGAAGAGTGATACAAAATCGATACATACCTGCTGCTCTGAATCTGTGTTTAGTACAGACTGATCTGTAATGAGCACTGCTCTGGAGATCTGCCTACAATCAAATAAAAGAATTATGGCATTTCACAAAAACGTAAAAAATAGGAATTTGGGTTCATAGTTTTGGCAATACCAATCTAGACAACCTACTGTGGGAAGGCTGTTGAAACACACAATCTTTATTAATATGACTGTTAGTGGGATATTTTGCCTGTTACTGAAGTAGGACCACATCTGGAACATTGCTGCAGTATTTTCAATGACCAAAACAGATGATGAATAAATGAACCAGTGCCGTTACACAAAACAGCCTGCATATCCTTCTGATTTTAAAAAAACTCTTCTGTTTATTTGATCAATAATTTTCAGCAGCCCGTTACAGGATTTTTTATGACCCAAACAGCATAGGGCACGTAGGATTAAGGGGAAATACACTAGGGTGGAGTTAATTCATTGAAGTTTCTAATCCTCTATTGCCTACGATTATTTCTGCACTGCACCTACTACTTCAGTTCTGCTAATATCGTCTCTGCAATAACTTGAACACAAAGGCAGTATAAATACAATGCTTTTCTCAAGAACACCAAAAAACAGAAAACAAAGACTTTCAGTCCTGTTCTAAACCTGAACAAATTTAAAGCAAGAACTGCAACAGGTACCTCCACCTTCCAAACACTTTTTAACAAACATGAAATCCCTAATGCACTTAGAGTTATTGGATTTTTTTATAAGGAATATGATTTAGAGGACAATTTAAGAACACCTAAACATAGAAATTATACAGTATGTCCTCATATACATAGAAGAGGAGAAAAACTATGAACAGAACTAAGTCGTAGTGCAAAGATAAAGCAGGAGACAATCTCTTACGTTTAACTTGCATGGTACTTTCTAAACTATTACTTAAAGAAATTTACTGTGCTTATTGTTTTGCTACATACCTGTAACACACCTCTGTGCACACACTCTCTGAAAGGTAACTATCTTCCACAATAAAATAGTTGGCACTTATTCTTTGTCCAAAATGATCCACAATAGCTTTGCATCTGTTAAAAAAGATCAAACCAAAATATGAAATTTAGACATAAGGTAACAAAAGCACGCATAAGTTTTTGAAATTGAGTTATATAGCACATCTTTTATATCTTTCAAATAAGTTAGATACACATTCTTTAACATGTGAATCCCTAAAACAACTCAACTTCAACTGATAACTAAATCCTAGACTTCTACATTCTACAAGGTATATACAATTTTTTACATGCAATGTCATTATAGATAATGACATCAGAACATTAATAAATTGGCCACTTTATAAGGAAAACTATATATAAGCTAGTAACACTGGCATTTGATTATACATGAAAATGGCATACATTTCTTACCTCATGATACCCGAAAAAATAATACTGTGAATTATTTTGTAGGTGCTACCCTATCACAGTGTTATTTTTCCCCAGTCAGCAACCTTTACCAAAGACAACCTTATTTTGACAATAATATTCGACAAATTAAATGATAAATTAAGTTAAAGAGATGTAAGGAAAATCCCTGAGAAATGTGTGCATCAGACTGTTCCAAGACAACTTTTCTGAGCTTCTATCTTTGTGACTAAATGTAGCATTTATTTCTAAGTTAAACACAAAAGGAATAACTAAGTCACATCGCTTTAAGAGCAACACAAATGTCTTGATACATACTGTTTGCCTTTGAATATATATAAATTCTCACACACACACACAAAAAAAAGAAAAACCCAGCCCCCAGAAAAATAATTGTTCTGAATGCAAGCAGGTCAAATCAAAATGAGAATAATTAAAAGCTGAGACACTGCTACAAAAGTTTTCACGAGTCAAGTGTAACACAACAGATTAACACGCTTATAAATGGGACAGAAATGCAAACCACAAGAAAGAAGCAATTCAGAGAGCTTAAACGAGAACAGGATACAAATTTCAGATTTTAATGGGAAAAAACCTCTATGAAAGAATAAACTTCAGACACAGATATGACATCTATGAAACCACATCATATATTATATGAGACAAACAAAAAGGAGGCTGCATACAGACACTAACCAAAAACCACCCTTAGTGCCGATTCCCACATGCCACAATCTGTGTTCTATTTAATTGTGCGTATTTTCCTCAAACTGAGATGTTGGAAATGTTTTTAGAAACCTCTAAATGGTTTAATGAGCACTTAACGGATGCTTTTCCTATGTAAACTGCAAGCAAAATGCATGCACTACTAGTTCTTTCCTTATAGCTTGTTTCCATATCCTAAGGACCTTTAAGACTTCATACTGATTTTTGAAGCAAGATTTTAAGGTTTTCTACAATACCAGAACATTTACTGTGTAAATAAATAAAGCAAATTAGCTTTACTTAACTTATGCTTAGTGTATGAAAGTTACTATGTTTTTTAAAAAATTAAGTTCTTCTGAATCAGCATCTCAATGTTTTAGCTGATTTCATATACAGGACTCAAACCAGTAAGTTGTCTTACACACACCTGCACGCACACACACGTGTGCACTTGAAAACTTCAGAAGAAACAAAAGGTTGCCTAACAGATCCCTTCCAGATTCAGACGTGTTTTATCATAGCGCAACGTTACTCCCGTATCAGTAAATATCTGACATGCAAGTCATGCCCTAGGAATAAACAGCATTTCTCTAACTTCAAGTTATTCATTAGCTTCTGTCATCAAAACAATCTATAAGACTGGAGAAGACGAGAAGCAAACTTGAATAAGTAACAGCAATCAGCTGCCGCTCGTTTCAGTAAACCAATTGCCTCTAGTCTGAAATGAGAATTGAACAGGGTGCACACCATGCTTATTTACAAATATAAGAGGTTCATGACAATTAAGCATGTTTTTATAACACTAACTTCTAATGCTGGTTTCACAGGAATCTGCATACTACATACATAGCTATACTCGAATTCAACAGATAACTTGCGCACAGTAATTAAACGCAAAGCCTGATGGCACAAGCACTGGTTAACTTCAAACACGTAGCATTCTTCATACAGTTTCAATTGCAGTCTATTCAACATGTGTTTCATTTGCAACTTTAAGAAGTTTTTTCTTAAAGTTAACCTAACTGATTTAATTCTCCAGCACTCATTTGAATACTGCAAATAAACAAGGAAGTCGAGCTGCTACAGTTCATTTCTAATTATAACCTTTCTTATTGTTTATGAAACAATTTCCCCTGCCGCCCCCCTACACATTATCGAAGGGGAAAGGTTGATTAAATGTCATGTTGCATCACTCAAAGACAGCACAAGCAACCACACACTTTTTATTTTCCTGCTAAGTGCTGCTTCCTCTCCTTTGTTCAGGAATAGCTATCAGGTCATATGTTTGATAAGATTTTAAACAGAAGAAGTGAAAGCGCTTTTAATTTCAGTCTCCACTTTACTTCAAAGGATGATGCTGAGAAAATTTCTTTCAAGTCCTGCTTCCAAATATGGAAAACACTTATGCACTGACATTATCAGGTCTCTGTCATCTGATATGTGTTGGGACAATGAATCATACAGAACCCTCCATTGACCTTCTTTCAATGTGTCTAGATAAAAGGATGAAAATTAGAATCCATCTCCTTGCAGTGCCACGAGTTATAAATGTACTTTATAGGGCTCATTATCCAAACTAATGGACTAAGGGCGACATCCTTGAAATGGACTTACCAGCACTGACAAAGCCAGTATGCAATATTTCAAGAAAGATATGTAAATTACTATGTGTTTGCTATATCTTTTTATTACAGATGTATAAATTCCCATTTATCACATCATCTCCATTTTTGAGACAGAACTATGTAATCGGAAACATACACAGTGTGATCAACATAAAGTGCCTACCATTATTATTAATGCAATCTGTGTAATTTAAAATACTTTAAATTTTATCATATGTACCCAAAAAAGTGACCTACCATAAACACGGAGAAAATAAACAACAAAAAAGAAAAATAATTATCATGCATACATTCAATGTGCTTTTTCCTCAACCTAAGGAATATGATTTGGTTTTTATTTTTTAACAGAGCATCAGAGTTCTATCAAGAACACAGGATGTTCTGCATACATATTAAAACAGCAGACCTAATCTGACACAATACGCAAAAAACCAGAAATTTAAGTGGATTACCACAACCTTAAAATAGGTATGTCTAAAAGTTTCTATACTTTCTTGTTGTCTTCCCTGAATCCTATTTTCATAAGCTATAAAAAGGGCGATAGTGACACGATGAAAATAATTATACAGCTGGGGATTAAACCTACTGTTCTCTGTATATACAGTTTTGGGTAGTAAAAAAGTGAAAAAGCAATTCATCTAGATATTGAATGGGTTCTTATTTTTCTTGTGCTGGAGAGAATGTTAGCCACGTCTAGAAAGGAGCTGATATAAACTTTGGTGATATTTAGGGACTTCAGATCAAATACAAAATACCTGAGAAGAAAATCAAAGCTATACCTAGAAATATAAATTTTCCTTGCATGTACTAAAGCAAGAATAATAAAAATAGTGAAAAAATAACTGCACTAAGATCTTGATGAAGTCTGGGAGCCTATGGGAAGATGCTTATAAAATAGTAAGGAATAGTGCACAATTAGACTGAATTTCTACCGCTGTGAGTTAAACCTATTTAGAGCCAAGGCAAGCTGCCTCTGAAACTACAGAGACAGCTGTAGGGACGACGAGATATGAATTTGTCTATTACTAATTACTATTAATGGCCTGTTGACTCAAGAGCTCAGTGACTCATAAATACCCTCATTAACAATTTGATAGCTGATTTTTATTACACAAAACACTGAAGCCCAAAGTCAAGAGGAAATCAGAGCTAGTGCAGGGAGGGAATACGCAGTAAGGAAGGAGGTAACATGAAGAAAGACAAAGAAGGGAAAGGAAATAGTGATGATCTTCGCAACAGACTGGATAGCTTGCCAAGTACCACTCTAAGGAAAGGACTTAGCAAGTAAAAGCAGTATTGCATTCAGGAGAGAGAAAAGAAAATCAAGGGAAAATAGTATAACCAAGTAAAAACATATACCTGGGTCAAAGCAATCAGCTTTTTGAGTGACATTTTTGCTATGGTGAAGAGGATGTTTGAGACTTATAAAATTTATTAGGAAAAAAAAAAAGAGAATGTTATATGATCCTTCTTTCACTGCTGAAAATACTTCTTAAAAAAACCACATTTTGACCAAGGCCGCTTTAATTTCATCATCTCAAACAAATCTGACACTTCCCTTCTCTTCTATACATACTTTTATTTTGATTTAGAAACACTGCTTGGTAGAATACCTGCTTTGAAACTACAGGCGACCTAAAAAGAGCCAACAGGAGCAGGCCGGTGGCTCGAAGGAAAAGGCAGGAGACCAGACCTGGGAGCTGGATGTGTTGCGCCTCTGCATATTCAGCTTCAGATAATGGCATTGTTACAAGACCAGCATTTTCGCAATAATGAAACTCAGGTAAAGTCTTGCAAAAATATTACAGTAATCCTGCACCTCAAAAATCCATTCCTCAGTTTTAAGTGAACATGGCATAAGTGAACCACTCAAGCAGCCCAACAGCCTAAAAAAGACACCTGAAACCTAACTGGAAGCCTGTGGAACTTACTAGATCCAGAAAATAAAGGCACATTAAGGGAAAAGCAGCACTCCGTCTATTTTAGAACACCCATAACCTTAACAAAAACCCCATTTATTTCAAAGGTCTTCAGAATGTGCAAAAGAAGCTGTAAACTGGGGCAACCAGCACTGCTGACCAGTTGAGATCTCCACAGAGAGGTGTTTGGAAGTTGGTAACAACTAGGAGCTCTGTCTCTGTAGAAGAGCAAGTTAACTATTTAAACATTATTGGAAAATAAAGCTCCCTATCATAAAAGTTCAAATATTACTGTTAAAAAAAGTACAGAGATTATGAAAGGGCCATAATTTCATCTGTGTATGAATCATGCACTTAGGACAAGACGACACATGATGAAATACTATCACATTTGCATCTCAAAGTCTAAAACTAGGCAATGAACTTCAGAACCTTCAGGAACTGGCAGAAAGACAGAATCTGTTGTTTATAGAATTTCAGGAAAAACTGATTGACCGCGTCATGACAAATGTAGTTAGAGTACCATGCTCAAAGAATCAAAACGCGCAGTGCAACTGGAAAGTAAACACACTACATGGATCATTTTACTACTAATTTTCCTAATGAAATGTTACTACATATTTTCTAGCTTAATTTTCAAAATTTTCTACAGAATGTTTTGAACTTTTCAATTATAGAAACTAAGCTGAAAACACTGTTAAGAGAGCCAGAGTCTGCTGTTAGACCAATAATGGATAGAAGGTATATAACAGAAATCATGACAATTTACAGAGGTGTGAAAAATGCTGCTATGGAAAAAACTGTGGGTTGATTTTTCTTAGCTCAACTTTAAACCCACCTACAGGCCTGATGTTGTTGTAAAAGAATTTATCCTAGGATAAGAGGGCAGCATAGTTTATGACAACAATCTACCTAAAAACTCATTAAAGTCTTTTCTCTTGGAGTGACATGCATTATCAGCAAAGATTAATCCGATGAGTCTTTAGGTGAGCTCCATTTTTAAAAATGCAATAACAGAGGGCTTTGTTGTCATCTGATGAAAATCAATTAGAGTGGGTAAGGCCACAAGGAAAACTAACATCACTCATCACCAGCCCTCCGGCAGCTGAAATGATTTGTCTTCCAAGCTTGGGTGATCAGGAGCTGTAGTAATATCACAGGGAAATTAATTTAGTTTCTATATTCTAGACCCACTTCCCTTGTTCTGGAGGACCTATACACAAATTACTTTTAATCAAGGTTGATGTGTTATTAATACCAAGGAGGATCTTTGAAGAATCATTTTTTTTTAAATTGACTTAACACATTTTTCATCTGTATTTTGTACAAAAACAGAAGGTTACTTATATTACCCTTACCGTCCAGATTCTTTGTCCACTACAAGGCACCGCACAGAATGGCGAAGACAATAGATACCACCAAACACGGCACACATCCTAGAAACATATGAGGAAAAAATAAAGGTTACTTCTATCACAGCTATTTGTAATCAGTGTGTGTGTCATAAGCAAGGCAAAGTACTGTTCATGTTGTAGTACATTTTTAATGACGTGTCTTAATCTTCAAATTGGACAATCAAAAACCAATCAAAATAAAGCCAGTCATATAGTTTTGGTAAAGGATATGTTGTTGACTCTTCTTTGTATTAGCATTTATCTTATTGTTACATTAGCTTGAGCGCTCATTCCCTGTTACCAACATCAGTCACTCCAGATGGAAAAGCATCTGTTTCCTGAAGATGCGCAGCTTGTCCACTGACCACACTACGCTGCACATCATAAGGAACGAGAATGGAAGAACACACGATAACCTTACCCAACTCCCACTAGAAATCTCGGCGTGATTCAGAAGTTATTTCTCTGCTCTTACAAAATGTACTGTGGGAACTTCACTGGCTACAAGCAGCTTAAATTCTGAGGGCACTGAGAAGTGCGCCAACAGAATGAAGACTTCTCACCATCTAACAGCGACCTCTTACAAACAGTGATTCCTCCAGGTTCTGCCTATGTCATGATACAGTCACTTATGATATTCTGTGCATGGACAGATGAAAATTTCCTGAATGAAAAAGGAACTGGCTTCCCAGATCAGTTTTTCAAAATCTAAAGTACACCAAGCTATTGAGCATTTTCCATTTGCAAACAAAGCCCATTACCTAAACCCAAGAAAATGACACTCCGCAAACATTAAGACAATATTGCAACTCATCTGTTTTCAAACTCTAAGGAGACGCACCGTTTAAAGATATCAGATGGTGACATTTAACTATGAGGAAGTTACTTTGATACAAGTTTATAGCAACTTTTACATAAAACAGTTGTTAGTGAGAGATTCTGTAATAATCTGGTCATGCAGGGCTCAACACGTCCCGCTCAGTCCTGGACAGACAGCGAACAGGTCCATCTGAGAATAAGACACTGCCACACCACTTGCAACCTGGCTTACTGTAGGCAGCCACTTGCTGCTACGCCTTACACACATTCCTGCCCAGTAAAACACCACGCCTGCTCAGAGATACTCGCCTTCCACTCGCCCAGGCATTCCACTGCTCACTACTTGTAATGACGCATTCCAGAGACTTCCCTGCTAAACCATACTCAGACTGCCCACGTTTTAAAATGCTCAGCAAACCACTTTCTCCTCTCCGCTTTGGGATTCCAGAGAGGAGCTTGTCCGATCGCTCCCACCGCCTGACTCCCGGGCCCCCATCGGAGGTCAGCCCACCGCAAGATCTCATCACGGGCCAACATCCTCCTTGCGGAGATCTCGGACTACAGCTCTCCTCCAGATGAATCCGTCCCTATGCACCAAGCCTGAAACTGCTCTCCCATAATAAACACGATCGCAGGTGAACCCCCACATCCCAACTTCCCCCGTCCGCCGAAAGGCAGGCTTAATCTCTGGGCGTTACCTTTCTGTTGATTTGACGTGACATAAGGTAAAATAATTCACAAATAATTGAAGTTTAGTTTCTGCATACAATGGCTAGAATTTTTACTAGACCCACATTAACATTGAAATGACTGCGATATCGCTATTTTTAGTATTTTTTTAATCGTGGCTCCTGAAAGATTTTAATATAAGCCCACATTCTTCAAAATGCTACCAAGCAAGTATAAACAACCAACACTCTCTCTGCTGTGTTTTTAAAATACTTTAAACTTTCTGTGAGAGCACTATAATGCAGAGAAAATCATGATCTCACAGAAATAGGATCTATGTTAGAGATTCTCAAGGATAAAGCTTCATCATTAACTGTGAATTAAGATAAGCTTCAGCCAGTTTTTTATTTACAGTGCATTATCTCAGGGGCATTCTTACTATAAGAATAACACAAAATGCAGAGGATCAAGTTCTCTAGATCTTGGTGTGACAAGAATTAAACAAGTAAGAACGTTTAAAACCGTATTTTTCAAATTATGTTAAAAAAGAAATCATCTTTCTAAAATTTTCAGTCAGCATTGAAATTACTCAGTGCAAAATGGTAAAGAAAAAAGATGGAGGAGATGTGTCTGATCCCTTACAGTTTCAGGTTTGGACTGTATGCAATGTGTGATCTGTATTTGGAATCTTTAATTTTTTTTATTTTTTCTTATCGACTCATTTAAGAATCTCCAGGGGTTCACTCGGATCAATGAGCTGTCACTGACCTCTTCTCGTGTATGCTGAGAAGAAAGAATGAACAAACAATTTGCATCCTGACATAAACTGCATATCCTTTTCTTGGAGAACTGCTCCATCAGAGATGACTGTCAAATACTATCGTGACGTTTGACAATTCTTCCTTTGTCCTACAAGTTAAATACACCTGTGGTCTTCTTGTGATCCCTATTACTCAAAAGTAAATAGCCTCTTATGAGTAAATCTTAAAAGCAGGCTGTAGCACATTCAGTACGGAGACAGGCTGTTCCATTGAACCATGCCGGATAAGGGAAGCGTGAGTTTTCTGAGTTCCCGTTACTCAGCTGAGCTTTGGAGCGACCCAGCCACTCGATGCTCAGCTCGCAGGTGGAAGGAGAGAGCTGAAACTGGGAGGGCATAGTGAGAAATTACACCTGCCATTTCATTAACAGAGTCTGCCTAGGAATTGTATTTAAGAGTGTGTCATTCTATTGCTCTTTTGGCAGAGTTTATGCTGTGATTCAACAGATCAGTGTGACTACATTTCTAACTCCCGCCTAGCATTAGCCAGGCATCAGACGAGCCACAGCAAACATCAACATGAGAAAGCCAGGCTGGTTTGGGGCAACATAGTTCTCCCAGATTTCTGGGATGATACCAGGATTTTCCTGGTTTACTAACAGGTTTTGGAGGGTTTTATTTATTCATTTGTTTATTTAATTTTGAAGCTTTAGGTGTCTGTTCAGATGATGAACACGAAAAGCAAACTTCCATTTTGCAAACCTGACTTCCCAAAATGGAATCCAAATTGGCATTCCAAAGTCGTATTAGACAGTTCAGAGACAGTTGGTACTGCAACACTTTTTGAACTGCAGGAATGATGCAGCAGGGCAAACGGCAGAAGTGTGCTACCAACTCACATCTCTTCAGAGTTCCACTCCAAAAGGCAGCAGTCTAAGGCAATGTCAGCAATATCACTGACTACCGGCCCAATCTGAATATCCAGTTCCCTAGAAATACCTCTTCCACCCACGCACAAGCAGGGAGAACACGCACCATGTTGAATCCCAACCCTGGATGTCTGGAGATTGTTGAAGATGACACAAAGGTTAAACATCCACTGAAGAATTATTATAGAGCCTTGAGCTACGGGCTTATTATCTCTAACGTGGCAATCAATGGCTTCTTGCCTGACAAGGCATGTATTAGGATCTTTCAAACCAACTCAGATGAATTTTGTGTGTTGTATAAAAGAATAGCACTATTAACCTAACTAGAACTAAGATTCCTTTGTTAAAAACTACAAATTATATTTTTCCTTTGACTTCAACCACAGTCAAGGGCTTTTTGATATATGCACTTTATTTTTCTAGCGTGCTTTGAAAGAACTTTGCTGCTTGGCTGCGCAAAAATGTGAATTACTTATTTTCAAGAGTAGCCTGCTATCCAGTGGAGGAGGGCATGACCTGTTTTCACAGTAGGCCAGCGGAAAACTTCTCTTTTTAAATGAAAATTGAAAGGAATTTTGATTGTGTTGTGTTAAACAATTCCAAAGAGCCAAAATACCTATTAAAACAGCCTAGCATGAAAAATGACATGATTAGGAAGAACTTGCCAAAATTATTTAAATACATAAATTGAAATATTAAACTAAATGGCATCCCAATAATTTATGACAAAGTAAAATCATTGTGCTAACATTACTTTCATACAATAGGCTATTCAAGATGATTTGACTGTACTTCAAGTACAAGGCAACTCTTTGATACCATTAACCCTAAATGACAGACATTTAAACTGATATTACTCTAATTAACTGGCGACTGCCTACGCCAATAATTCAAGTTTTGCTGAAAGATAGCAACAACACTGTACTCAACTTCAACTTTGCCCTGGTGACATCAAATCATATTACAGCTAAATTAACAGTTGTGAAAATTTTTGGCCTGGAAGCCCTCCATCATGCACAGCCTTTAAATGCCATTTCAGTTCCCATCAAGGCAGGAATCACCCGTTGTGATTTTTAATACAGCTGTGAAACAATAAGACATATTAAAAGCTGAATTTTTGACAGCATTTTCGCAATGATTTATGAGTTTGTATATAATCTGATTATTCTATTAATTTTACTGATTACCGATTCAGCTAATACAGTGAAGGTCACTTACAAAATAAATCTTCATTACATTTCACAGAAAGTAACTGCCTCCAACTAGTTGTTTTCTTTAATTAAACACTAATGTAACAAGAGAGAAAATAGGCTTCAGGGTTGCTGCATCTGTTGCTGCAAGAGGAGTTTACTGCTTTGATGTAATGCTCTCTGATATTAATTGAACAAAAATAGAATGTCTCTCCATCTGACATCTTGATTTTCAACACAGAGATGCCATGAACACCCTTAAATTACAGGCTTACCCGTAGTTCATTCTGAAACTACATGAAAGAATTTGAAAACCCTACCGCACAGTTTCACAACAAAAAAAGTAGTTTTTATTTCTAGCACAAAGTTTGTCTTCTACTTTCTAAAACGCATGGAGTGATGAATTTTAAAACTGAGTATTCTTCTTCCCAACCGTACAGTCCTCTATGGCAAAAACTATTTCCTTCCCTCCTTGAAGATGAATACTGCACGTACAGCACAGCAAGCTTTGGAGACAGATCAAAGAAAAACGTGCCAAGTGCTCAATGAATAAATTGTCCTCTTTCAATTTATTTTAACACACAAAACAAGCTGTGACCTCATCGTTATGTTAAATTATATGTTCCCTGAAAGGTCCCTAGAACTTCAGCATTTCCTACAATATTGTCGTATGTTCTAAAAACATTAATAAGTAGAATACAGGTAAATCAAATAAATAAAATGGCTACAGTTAAAAAACAGTTCTCCCAACAGAGTTCCCATAAAAAAGTCAAATCTCATTCTCCCACCCAAATGAAGATTAAAAAAAACCAAAAAACAAAACCCAGCAGCAAAGAAATAATGAAGATAATAATCACTGTCAACCAGAACCGTCCTGGCATTTGGAGAGTTATTGGAATGGACAATATGTGACAACAAATGCTTAAGGAAGTAAACGAAGAGTCAAATATTTTTGCTTTTTCCTGAAGACTATGTTCAGCATTCCTGTAAAATTTAAAAAGCTCTTGAAAGATTATAGGATCTGCCTAGTTTATAAATCCAATTAGCAAAACGAATTTTAAAACTGTCAGAAAGTTCTTGCACAGTTATCAACCAGAAGTTAGAACTTCCAAGGAGTATTTTGCAGGAACCACAATCTTTATGACTGTACAAAATCATTTGTACAAATGCAAAATGATTTCTTCCACTAGATCTTCACTTCTGTCCTAGCATAGTATGACAGAAAGAAATCCTAGTGCTGTGATGGGAAAATGCTAGAGAAAAGAGCTGCTGTAATGGCAAAGCCCCCAATCAAAACACTGGCAGGGTTGAAAGAACGAGGACTTCTGCTCGTTTCAGCTTCAGCAAACTCTTTTCATGGAGAAGGACACAGCAGGCAAGAATGGTGACAGCTCAGGGAGGCAATGCCACCGCTGAGAGAGGGGTTGGGGGGAACAAAAAAGTAGCCCAGTCATTCGTCATTTTATAGCAAATTTCATATTTCGTATTTTTTCCTAGGGATTTAAAAAAACCATTCATTTTAAAACTAGGAAATCGCTCCTCTTCATCGTATGGGATTTAGACTGCTATATATATAGAAATACACGTTCACATGTTGTGAAGAGTTGTAGTAAAGCGTACAGCATTTCACGGTAAAATAGGTAACAATATAAAAACTGGTTTACTTTGTTTTGAGCACAAAACTCCAGAATCTGAGTAATAGACCTACTCATCAGCTCAGTGATTCCCTACTCACACCCTGAGAGGCATTAGCTCCTCTGTGCACTTTTTACTGTAATTACAAAACAGGGATGATGTAGAACCATAGAATGGATTGTGTTGGAAGGGACCTTTAAATGCCACCCAGCCCAACCCCCTGCAGTCAGCCGGGACATCTTCACTCCATCAGGTTGCTCAGAGCCCCGTCCAACCTGGCCTTGAACGTTTCCAGGGACGGGGCATCTCCCACCTCTCTGGGCAACCTGGGCCAGGGTTTCACCATCCTCAATGTACAAAATTGCTTCCTTAAACCCAGTCTGAATCTACCCTCTTTCAGTTTAAAACCATTACCCCTTGTTCTATCGCAACAGACCCTGCTAATTAAAGTCTATTTCATCAGAGTCTGGCAAGGATTAGTATTTACTGTTCATGATGTCTGAATGGCCAAATCTGCACTGAAGTGCGACTATTTGGAGAGTTTTAACATTTGAGTTCCTATTATGCGATGTGCAAGTTTAGGGGTTTGGCAAGTCAATGTTTCCTTTCCGAAACTCAAATGTTAGCAGACCCAGCAATAAAAATCTTCATTCATCGTATACTTTTACATTCCTAGACTTCCAGTCTTGCTTCATGCAAGTGTAGATTGTTTCTAAAGCTTTAGAAAGTTCTGCTGACCTGAGACCATGTTTGAACTCTGTTTTCACTTAGCTGTTAGTAATTTAAGCAACTGCAGTACTAGTAAGCTTGTTACTAATACAATAGCCATGTTCCTGATGGCTCTTGTAGAAGAGTTAGAGACTCTAAGACTGGTGGGAAAGTAGCTTACTTGTATCCATTAATAAATTCCAAAATAAAAAAATAAACCAGAGACTAGTTTACCTCATAATGCACTTGAAAGTCGTTAACACCACAGAAATTTTCTGTAATTATGCACACTTGTTAGTTATCATTTTCCACAAGCATTCAACTATGAAACTAATTTCCCATTTTCCACATTTAAAATACCACAGAACAAAAACTCTCGCTTCAGAAATACTGAAGTTGCACAAATATGATAACTGCAGAAAAAAGTGTAGAAAAAAGTGCTAACACGTATGTGCAAGGTATTTTACAAACCTCTGCTTTGGAACAGCAGCTGCTTAGCTTTCAGTCATCTCTGAAGCAAAAATCTACTTCCGTTTGCAGTCAGCGATGAACTTTAGAAGAGTTTCGATTCAACACCACCCCACCCACGAACGTGGCCAGTTCAGCCTCGCCTTGCCTGGATGTGTGACATGGGCTGTTCTACTGCACACAGCTGCTGACTCAGCAGATGGGACTTTCTCTTCTCTGCTATAGCCTTACTTTTTGCAGAAGGAAAATTTGTAGAAGTAATATTTGATGGATTAGACCTGCAATTTGCAAGAGAGCGTACAACCCACCCACTTCAGTTTCTTGTAGGCTTCTGCCACTGGTGTGTAAGAAAAACAGATGCTAACTTCATGAAAGGGAGAGAGGGATGAGACGCCCTTTAGCATACACGGATTCTAAAACAAAGTCTTTTGTGTAAGATTAATCGAATTTCTTGGCTTATGAGAAAACAAATTAAATGTGACAATCCTACAACTTGGAACACTTCAGAGGGGGAAAAAATATCTGTGCAAGAAGGTCTTCCAATGCTCATGAAAGCAGAAAAACCCAAGTTTGACCACAAACTCTTGATGACTAGATTACTCCATGGTAACAGGTCCTCTCGATTAAATACATTTTTAAAATAATCAGATTTGCATAGAATTTTAGATGTGGTCTCTTGAACACAACTGCTCTTTCCAGCAGAAGTGTTTTGTGGGGCTTTGTTTGTTTGTTTATTTTAAAATAAACAGTCTGGGATTCAGTTTTCTTAAATATAGTGTTTAGAAAGAATTAACCAATTTGCTTTAATGTTTACCAAATCAACTTAAGTTATTTACAGGAAAAATCTCAGGAGGAGTGAAAATAATTCAGATTTTAGCAAACAGTATTAAGCCACAAAGAACTACAAAAATTTATCTGGATAAGAGTACAGCCAGAAAAAACCCCATAAAACTATCAAGGGGAAAAAGTTCAGTGGTTTCCATACAACTGGTGGTAGTTAACTACAAACGCACCCCAACAACTAATCTCTGCAGGAAGTAGAAGTATGAGACCTGCCTGGCTCTAAGTTCTATCGACCTTGTAAGAGCAGCTGTTCCTCGCACAAGGCCCTTGAGCTGCAGTTATACAACAGCTCTGCCCTCAAAGAGGAGCTCGGGACCGTAGGGCAGACACAAAAACCAGTAACTAGAAGCCAGTCACTAAGCATTAGATCATCTATAAAATCCATTTACGTGTTCTCTGCCTCCAGAAAAGACATAAAAATTCAAGTTATCTTAACCCTCAATGAAATTCAAGGACTATTATAATAATTCGGTAATGTTTTGGAAGCTACATTTCTCTGTCTTCTAGTTTAATGAAAAAGGACTCTGCTAAACTACATTTGCATTTGCATCCCAGATTTGCTCCAATATTAAACACTCATGTCACTTCCCCAGATCTTCTGATAATGCTGTACCATATCAGTGTGGCCAGTCCTAATTCTCGGGAAGAATATATAAGCCAGAATCCGCACAGCCCCACACAAGCAGAGAGTAATTTATTTGTTAAGAGACTGTTAAGAGATAATACCAAATAATGTATAACATATACATCCTTCTTATTATTAAAATTGTCTTACTTATTGAAGCGAATAATCACTGAAGTATCATCTCATTAGAGCATCTGAATTTTGTGCTTTTAGGTTCCAAATATGTTTGTAAAATGAAGCAAAAATGATCAAGAATGAGCAGAGGACAATGTATTATTTTCAGCCTTTTATGTTACATATATTTTTCCTGTACCACAGGGTATATTCTAATCCCAGTAATACAACTTCTTGACGAAAAACTTTTCCGTGCCTAGTTAGGTATCTGAAATCTATACACTTTGACAACATTCATATGATTCAGAGCATCCCATGTGATCTATTCTGATCTTTGAAGGTCTTCACGAGGTACAAACTTCTAAAGAACACTGTATTTCTAGTTAGTGAAATAACAAGGAGAAAGGCTCTCACATTTGTAAACACTCTTTTAAACAAAGAACTGACAAACATCACACTGAGCAGAAAGATAAAATCTAAAATGGAACGGTATTTTCCAAGTTTCATACAATTAGAATGCATTTCACAAGAAAGGTTATTTCCAAATTAAAAGTCTTTTCCTGTCAGATTCTAAGAAATAATGTGGGCAAGGACACAAAAGCATTCCATAGCTTTATTAACGACAATGCTCACTGATCTGTGAATAACCTGAAAAAAATGAAGATTATTGGGTTACTTTACCAATCTATCCATCCATCACTGGTGAACAGGTCTCAGAATGATGGATTATCTCACCTCCCTGGTGTTTATCCCGAGAAAGAGTTTCTCCTCAGAGGGAAAAACAAACAACTGATCCTACAAACATTCATGCTAACTGTGCTTGTCCATTCTGCATTCATCTGCCAACAAAGTGAAGAGACATATATCGAATTTGTCTTTAAAAACCAAACTACATAAAAAGTTTTATTCTGTCACTGAAATGCAAGTGAAAACAATTAAGCAGAAAGCAGCACTGCAGCTACTCTTACTAGTCAGCATTTTAGTAAAAACCAAGTAACACTGACAAGTTGTCAGTAATTTCAAACTGATTTTTCAAGTCCAAAGAAACTGAACACTCTTAAGCGATAAGAGACATATAAATATGAAAATCATGTATTTTAAAATACGGGACTGAACTCCTATCTCAGATACAGCCCATGTTTTTTAAACCACCTGCAATTATTTCACACTTGTACAGAATTGCACACGTGCTAAGACTCAAATCTGTCATACCTGATCATCACAATGAATTAATATTGTTTGAATTTCTCATTAATACGGCAAATCACACAATTAATATACTGAAAAGTTATGTACACTGCTTACATGTAGAGACACGATACTCATGTATGGATTCAAATGAAAAAGATATTGCACCACATTTTTAATACATCGATTCTAAGTGCTTATTACAGTCAGGTTTCCTAAAGTCCAGTCTTGATTTCAGAACACTTAAACCTTCCTAGAGATTTTAACAGGGACATAACTGGAAATCTTAAAGTACCTGAGACAACCTCAGAAGCTTTGACATTTGTAGCAGATAATAGCTCAAATGTAAGGGTAAAAACTGATTATTCATTTTTGAAATATATACAGGAACCTTCCACATCAATCACACAATCCATCATATCTCCTACTGGACTCTTCATCTTCTTGTAAATATAGAGATTGAAAGAGATGAACCATCTTCATCAGATCCTTCCTCCACCACAAAATTACTACTGTCACTGGCACTGACACAAAAATTACTATCTCAGCTAGAATCCGTACAACTACTGAAAAAAGGTTACACTGCCCACCAAATACATATGCAACATGAAAGTTCAAAACCTATTCATAGGAAACGCGCGTCATTAACTGACTACCCATAAAAGTTGGCGAATCACTAATTCGTACAGCGAAGCAGTCAACGACACTGTACCACCTCAGCGCCGATTACCACGACCACACTCATCAATTTTTGGGTGACTCTTCACAAAGGGACAGGCGACACGCTGCACCACCACCCAGAATCTTTACGACACAACAGACGGCGCACAGTCTCCAAGTCCCCCTCAAATTTCAAACGGGGAAAAAACTGCACTGCTGCTTCTCAAAAAGTCCTTCCCATTTGGATGTTCATATCTGCAAGAGTCCAAAAAAAAAGAATCTGAAACCAAACTGAGGAGGAACAACGCGCATTCCCCCCCCAGACTCACGGTGTTCACAAGGCAGGCACTGAGAAAAACCACAGCAGCAAGGCCACAACCTACGACCGCCTGCTCAGCTGTCCCTTCAACAACACTGGCCGTGGGTGAAGAGAACCCTAACTGCAAGCTTCCAGCAAGACTTCCTAGCAAATGAAAACTGAAAATAAGAGGCATATTTCACTGAGGGGAACCGTAAAAGAGAACTATATGGAACAGTATTTGTAAAACAGCACTTTCAAGCGTTCCTCAAAACCATAAAAATCTCCGAAAGTTTTTGCTTCTGAAAAACTGGAAGGAAAGAAAGGAGATTCAAGTCACAAAACAGGAATTTTGTACACCATGCAAAAGCAAACATGTCCTCAAAAATCTGAAATAGTTGTCAAATACAAGTCAAATATCTTCTTTTCCCCAGTAACAATGGAAAATTTGGAAGCTGACAATTTTAACATTAACCTCCTACATCAGAAAATAGATGGGGTATTTCCTAATGTTTTCCCAGAACAGAAAAAAAATCAAAATCACACCAAATATTGTAAATGTTGTATCACTGAGACCTTACGGTTTATGATGGTGCCCAATTATAGTTTAGTGACATTTTTTCAAGAAAATGAAAGACCTATTACAGATTTGCGACAAACACATGAACAGCAACCTGCAAAACATACACTGACTTCCCCAGCTGCCTTCCATACTGAAGTTTTGGCGTCTTATGTTTACCATATCAAACTTAGGGGCTTGCTTTGGTTCTCCTCAAGAATGAAATATTACTATATTTATTTTTACTATGCATAATCTTACTGCTACGTCACTAGAAAGGTAGAGACATAACATCTTCACATCAAGAAGTTCGAACCACCGGAAGCTGTTATACAGGCCAGTAAAGTTCTGCTGCTTGTCAGCTCGGCATAGCATGAGGCTTCCAGCGACCTTCCTTGTACCACGAATCCAATTTATGGAGATAGAAATCTCACATCTGTACCTCAACATATTGAGAGGTACATTACAGTGATATAAAAGTTTAATTTTCTCTCCTAAACCATACCTGTTTAAACCAATAAAGAACTAACACCGCTTTTACTCACTCAAGTGTCGTCAGCAGTTATAAAACGTTGTACTGTTTATGCAGAATTCATTTAGAATGCAAGGATGTGACTTACAAATGTCTTTGACTCATTCACATAAATATGCATGCATGCCATTTATAACAGTAGCCTTGATGAGAACACACAGTGTAACTGGCTGCAAGAAACGCTTAAGAGGTTTACATTAAAACAGAATATAGAACGGTGGTTAGAAATCACAGAACAGGTGACACCTTACTCTGATAACCTGGTGATAAAAACTGTAGGGTATGATGTATAGGTTGCGGCGTTACCACTTTACTATACAGCCTGAGCAGTGTTCTTCGGATACTGCGCAGTTTTAGCAAGACATAATACCCGAGGCAGACCACATATAAAAATGGTGATTAATCTCAAAGAAAATTGTGATTGCCTCCTAAATTGTTCACTTAAAAAACAAAGACACTCAGACTTTATTTTGTATTAGAATGTTTGTAACACAAACCTTTTAAAAGTATAATTACTTCTTGGTTTGACAGAGTAATTTGCTTTAACTATTAAAATACTGTCCTTATTGTAAGACTTACAATTGAGCAAAAATACCTAAAATGCAGCAATCAATGGACATACATAGAAAGTTCAGGCCATCTGAAGAATTCCTGTGATCACGGAATAATTTTCTGATAAGAATATTTATACGACTTCTAGACATCACTGTTGCTAACTCTGGAAATATATTGCTGTTACAGATCAGAAAATTGCATGTGCTGGCTGTTAAACAAAATAAAGCCAAAAGGGCTTTCAAGAATGCAAGAAAAATTATACTGCGAAGAACCTACAGTGGAAAATATGTAACTAAAATTCTGATTTCAATCTTAATTATTAAATTTACTTTTTTCCCCAGTTATTCGAAACCAAGTAAGGTCTAACTGCAAACCCTGTGCTACTGTAATGCCTCTGATAATATATATATAAAATATATATACAATATAAATGATAATTATTAATCTGTTGCTCACGTACAGATAGATACCTGGTCCCACATGAAGTCCTATGAAGACAGAAAGACATCCACAAAATTGACAAACACAAGTTCCATTGCATGACTGTTTCCACAGCACTTGCCTAAAACCAATTCTTGTTCACAAATCGTCTGTCCAAGCACCTATTTAAATAGCTCCACGTTTTTTAAAATCTCTATACGAAGGTACAGATGAAAAGCTACCGACAAAAGATGCTACCAAATAATATTTCTATTCAATGTAGTGCAGAAGAATGCCTAATTGTCTAATGAACTAACGGAAACATCAGAGAGGACAATTCCACGTGGCCTTCATCCGTTGCTCAGGCCACAGAAGACTTCCCACCACACGGCCAGCTGCTGGAGCCAACCAGCTACTTTACAGACAGCTTCCATGAACTACGAGAATTATTCCAGAATGCTTCTAGCACCATATAATTGCATCCACCCTATACACTGCCAAATCAGCTCAAGCTGCTAAGGCCACTCTTCTAGCAGTAACTGAAGTACTGTTATACAGAAGAAAACCAGAATCTATCGTACAGACAAGACGATAATGTCCAACAGCGTACCATAACCCAAAATTTCTTAAGAGTAGCACACATGTAAAGAGCAGAACTTGTCCACCAACAAAGACCGAGGCAGGTAAGACTTTGCACTGGTATTTAAATGAATGATATACACATTCATCACGCAGACAACAAAATGGCCTCACTAGGCAATACTACTTTTTTTAGAGCTAATGTTTACTGCAGACCTACAGGTTACTACATTAAAAACCCACATAGAGCAGATGGAAAGGCTGCTTGCCAGCAAAAGAAAAGATTAAAAGAAATCCTCAGCTTCTTAAAAGCCAGTTGAACTGTTGTAAGCAACTGAAAATTTAAAACCACCCACCCTCTGCACATACATTCTCGATGGTCCCCAAAAGCACCCACCACCAACTCTTCTGCTAGAACTACGATCCCCAGCACACCTCAGGAGGCACGCCCAGGACCGCATCATCATCCCCCACAGTTCAAGCAAAGGGGCTGAAGTGGCTGTTGTTTTATGCTGGAATCGAAAAGGGTTTTTCGTTTTAATTACTTTCTAGGGCTCAAGTAGTGGAGAACACACAGCTGCTGTTCCAGGTGTCAGAATGTAAAAATGCAGTCTGTGTATGGCTCAGTGTAGCAGGGCTTCATGGTACCTTTTCTGAGGTTCAACTCATATGTAGAAGCTTGTGGTCTACACAGATACACAGAATGATGCCAAGAGAATAAGGACACGATTTCACATCAGTTGTCCTGTTTGTATAAGTCTGTGATGTAAAAGAGGTGAAAGAATTACTTTTTTTTTTAACATTTAATAATAAACTGGACACATGGCACAATTTTGCTTCTTTCAGAAAAATCCAGTTCATTATTAAATATCTACCTACAAATGGTACACATGCTCTCAGCATTAATTAGTAACACAAATTGAAAACACATATCTTTCTGTAACTTCAGAAAGACGAAACCATAAATGTTCTCAACCTACCAAAATGCAGTCATCCTTTCGGACAGACATTGCTCCACGTCTCCTCTGTCAGTTTTAAAAAGGGACGGCTACGTATGAGTTAAATTCTCTCTTTCTCATTTCGTAGTACTTATAACCTTAGGCAGCCACCACAACAGCCAGCTATTACAAGCTGCATTGGCAATACAATGAAAACTGTTTCAAAGTATTACAGTAGCATAATTTCCAACAATTTTTTCTTTTTTCCTTTGTTGTGGGTTTTTTTGTTGGTTTTTTTTTTTTTGTGAAGGGGGAATTCCACAGTGAATGCAAACGTAAAGCAAATAAAACCAACATGAAACTGTTAACAGGACGCTTCCTATTGAATGATCTCTATCAGCATTAGGTTATTGAGGACTTCCTTTTCGGAAGATACAGATCAGAAAAGTGAAGCTTACCTGCAGAAGCACTGTGGGATCTCTCCCTGACCATACAGAGGAAACAAAAATGGTGTATTGCCATAGCGGCCAAGGCACTGCAGGAATTTTTTCGTTGCCTGAAGACCTTCAAGAGTGCTGCAGTCGGTCTCTGAAACCATTGCGATAGAGTGAAGAATGAAGTGCTGCAAGCTGGGTGTTAACTTCCGTGTTCTTAAAAACTGAGCAAACGTACTGGTTTCGTAATCTGAGGAAAAAGCACATTTAGGTAAAGGGTTTAGTATAACATTTGTATTTTCTCATACGCTTCAACTTAAACAAGTACTTTTGCATTTAAATAAACAAAAGCAATTGAGTTTTTCAACAAACATAATGCTGAAAATGGATAATCCAAGTTAATGAAAGTTAAAAAATTTACTCCCACAGAGTGAGTTTTCTCAGAAGTCAGAAATATCATTCCACTAAAATACTTCAAAAACATGCAAACCAATTGTACGGTCCTCCAACAACAGTCCAGAAAGCAAACTCTAAATATGGCTTCATCTAGTCATTATGCTAGATTTGATCTAAATCCATCTCAATCATGTGAGAAAAGTAAGCAGTTGTGGACAAAAATCCACTGAAGTGTCTTGGGACGCTGTTTACTGTAAAGTACCCCAAACATTATACCTGAATAACACTCATTCCAGAATAATACTGCTGAATCCATACTAATACGGTTAGAGTGCATATTTATACACAAAGAAGCATTCACACAGTTTCTTATTCCAAAGATGAGAAGGAACAATGCAATATTTATTTCAAATTGATGACTTGCTCACCACAAATAAGTATGGATGAGACACAAAGGGGACAGGGATGAAGAAGCAAACCTCCCTTTAGAATTAACACTATTGCTGACACAATTTGAAATTCAAAGAAACACAAGTCTTTCAGGAGATGTTTAACCCAAGTGGTGCATGTCACTGATACACCTGTGAAAAACTTTCATTATATTAATAACAAAATGGCTTTTTTTCCCAGGAAAAGACTGTATTTAAGCAAAAGCATACTTTCACACTACTCAGAAATTTGCTCTTAAGCTTATCTCAGTCATGGATAAACTCATAAGTAATTCAGAAATTCTTCCATCAGTGCTGAGACTAGTATTATCAGGTTATATATTCTGCTTGAGATTCAACCACTGTTTTATTACAAATGTATCTTACTACCCTTTGTACGTCCATGCAGCAAATCATAAAATGACATGGTTTTCTTGTTTTATCATTCTAAAAAAATTCTCAAGTTTTTCCTCACTTCAGACTTCTTACATAACTGAAAATTTCACAGCAAAAAAAACTTTTTTAAAAAAATTTTCATGATCATGAACTCTCCCTGTTCAAAGTCTGCCTTCCCACGAATGTAATGATCTTACCAAGAGCAATCTTAAATTTCTGAAGTCTTTACAGTAGACTAATCTGACTCAAAATATTCCCAATCACTTCCCAGTGTTCCCACTTCTCATTTTAAAATGTAGGAAGAAAATCTGTTTAACTATCTCTGGAAGTAAAATAAATCTAATGTCATTCAGGTATATGAATCAATGGATTCATTTAAAATTGATGTGGCGTCTCCTTTTTTTTACTTTATACATTTCCTAAATACCACATATCTTCTCATTCTGAGCACCTACATTTCTTCCAGCAGCAGCAAACCTGAAATTACCTGTAATCTATAAACCACTTCAGTCTAACCACTTTTTCCCCCTTCAGGATTTTCTGGAGTGCGTTACAGACTCTCTTTCTCCTCATCTTACCAGATCATTCTCAATACTGACCAGTTCCTCTCTTGCATATGTTTAAGATAATTTTCTCTATTGTTTCTACCTAATCTAAGGGTTCTGTGCAAGTAATCAAACCAGTATCTTAACAATTGTTTCTTTTAAACACTAGATTCTTTCAAAAATACTGCCTAGCCAAGCTACTACCAAGCTATAAAAGCACCAATATGCTTCAGTCTGAAACCTACATTAATAGTTTAACTGTTCCTCTTTCCTCATTACTTCCTTTTGACAGATTTTTCTTTTTTTGCCTTAGTTTACTTTTAGACTCCAAGAACTGAGAACGTCACTTCATTCTTTGTACCCTGAGGCGCATAAACCCAAAGCAGACAGTGGGTTTCCATCACCTTCCCTCTGTTCGCCAATGTTCCTCTTTGACCTGATGCTCATTATTCTTTGCACATTATGGATCAAATCTATTCACATTTTCTCTCAGCTAAATAAGCCAACAGTTGATACAGGTACTTCAGACTTGCCCTCTGCAACTGAAAGGCATTAGATCAGATTTACTTGCAAAGTTAAAAAAATCCCTTTTTCTCCATTTTTGATTTTGTGGCAACATATTGTGCAGATTTACACATTACTCAAAAAAAAAACCAAAAACAAAAAAGAAAAGAAAAATCAGGTACATCACATTAAAAAATCCCTGGGCGGGGGGAGGAAACACCTAGAAATTATAAAAACCAATTTGCAACCATGCCATAAAGAAAAATGTAAATAATAAATGATGTGGGAACTAGAAAAGCAAGTGCTTAAGTAGAAGAATTTAACATTGAAAAGGTCACCAAAAGGTCAAAGCATACTTTCAAAATGAATCCATAAAAACAAATTGCATGAAAACACTGGAGAGCTATCAAAATTGTGCATAACTGAATGAACTCCTAAGAAGAGAGTGTACACTGTTCAATGAAACACTACCTTGGTATTCATCAGGGTGTTGTTCATAGTCCAAACAAAATGTCAAAAATTTCATTAGCATTCTCTTTTCCACCATAGTGAGCTGTCTGCTGTTGAAGACATCTGCTCTAGAACAAGGTACCTGGAAAATATTTTTAATAATTTCAGATACTTTCCATACTCTGGATATGAAAAGCATCAATCACAGAATCACAGAATGGCAGGGGCTGAAAGGGACCTCTGTGGGTCACCCAGTTCAACCCCCCTGCCGAAGCAGGGTCACCCAGAGCCGGCTGCACAGCACCGCGTCCAGGCGGGTCTTGAATATCTCCAGAGAAGGAGACTTGTCTGATTACCTAACAAATATTTTAAATCACTATTTTCTATTATATTTTGTCATCTATTTATTTCCATTATTTTTTATTACAATTATAATAAAAGTTACCAATTTTCCACAATCAAAATATTTTTAAATCTTTCTCAGCCTCTTCCCCTTTTTATTTCCCTTCGATTTCACTTGCATCTCTGACTGCAGAGTTAATCAAAAGAGTTTGTACTAATGAACTGTGCCAAAAATCTCCTGTTGCCAGTATTAGACCAATGACTCCTCTTGTAAGTAGCAGAGAGACAAATCAAGTCTGTGCCAGGAATCTGAAAACCTAAAACCTGTGAATCTTTAAGAACTAACTGCCAAGTTGATCATGGTCTAATATTTATCATGAGGCACAGATTTATATCAAGAATTTACTGGACTCCATATTCTTACTTCAGCTTTTTTAAAAAAAAAAATATTTATACGTAACACATACATATGCCTTTTCATTCCAGAACTGAAATAAAAATCTGAATATTAAGGAAAAATACTAGTTTATCGTTACCAAACTCTCAAGAAACCGATCTCAAGGTTTTTGAACTTCAAAAAGATGAGATTAAACATATGCAACATTATTTTACCTTACCTGTTCTACTTTTCCTTCTCGAAAGGCAAGAATTCGTGTCGCATTTTTGAACTCTGCGTATCTGCTAACGTTCGATTTGATCAGCAGGTCAATTAACAGACCTCGGGAGTAAAGCAACTGCACAGTGAAGAGAAAAAGAAAAAGTGAGTAAAGAGAAAGCGCTTTACACCAAAAGAAAACAATGATACCAACAGTATTCATTTGTGTTTTCTCTAACTATTTACCAGTACACAAAGTAAAACCTGAATAAAAGATATCAAGATGTAGTATGTGCAGAATAGTATGAAATGCACTGAAACACAAACGGAGGAGACAAAGCAGTCCACAGGAAAGAGAAGTGAGAGCACAGGAGAGAAAGGGAGAAGCTGTCAGCCTGCTGCTCATTTTGTTTTCTTAGCCTGAGAGTCACAGCTTGAGATAATTTTTTGTATTGTCATCTTCGATAATCTCTTTATACTGTATGCTACATAGCCTTGAACACTGTATTTTATAACCTTCGTTTCCTAATATCAGTAAAGTACATGACACTGTCTGTGTAAATCATCACTAGTTGTTTCTTAAATTACCCGAATCGACAATGCCCCATCTTCTAAATGTAAATTCCTTAAACCCTCAGTTAAGGCTGAGTCATATTCTGTTATGTTAATTTATAATCTGTCTACCTTTACTCTTTCTATAAGCTGCAAATACACTACAAAATACTGAAGGGACAGAAATGGAACTATTACCAGAAGACATAAGTCGGAATTGAAAAGCACTGGAGATTAGTTTAAACACGCTTCAAGTTCTGTGGTGCTGCGAAGCAGAATTTGCATGACCACACAGGAGTTTTCAAGCTGGAGCTTTACTGGAACACCAACTAGGACACTACGAGAAAGTCTGTGTCCCAGTGCCACAGAGAAACCAAGGCAAACTGCTAGTCTTGCCCTGAATTCTGCCAGAATTTCGGGGATTCACTGCAATTAACACCATGTAACACAGTGGCTTGAAAAAGTATAAAAAGAATACAAAATAGCATTATCTGCCTAATCACTCTACACCGACGATGGTTCTCGTTATGTCATTCCAATGACATATGAAAGAGGTATCTACATTTGGAACACAGAGACAAAATTTGAAATAATGCATTTTGTAGTGTCTCCACAAAGAATTTAATAAATTATTGAAGATAGGGTTTTTTTCCCATTTCCAGATGTTTGAAACATCTATTCATGCAGAATATGAAAAATTAAGCATTCAACTTCGAAAAAACTTCCCAGAGTACACATATAGTCTAAAGCACAGAAGTTACGAAAAATTTCCATTTAACTTGAATTTGCAGGGCCATATCCATATACTGTGAAGTATGTATAAGGCAGATTTTAGAGTTTATACAGTATGACATATACGTCAGGCTAATAGTTTTTCCTCTAAGTAAAACACAGACTAGTAGGAATTCAACACAAGTATAAATAACTTTAGTCAGCTTGTATGGTATGGATTAACTGTAATGATTTCTGTTTTCCAATAAAATTTATTACAGCTCAGTGCTTTAGCTGCCAGAGAACCAAAACCAGTATAGTGCGACAATGAGAGCTTCACAGGAAAATCTAAAACCCAGGAAGCACTACAATAGGAAAATTATCTTTCATTTTAAATACATCAAAGATCTGCATGTAGACTGATTGTCCTTGTTTAAAAATTAAAATTTTTTAAATGGTACTATTTAAGTAATATATGTAAAATTGCTCTGTTTAAGTGTTAAATTTCAGGAAATTTACTTCTATAGACATATTTCTGAGCTTTGCTTCATGGTCTCTTTGGCTGTAAACAAACACTAAAGAGCACGTATGAAATAGCTCCTTTAAGGGTACTAATTCTTGCTTACTTCTCAAGAGTGTTTTTTTTGCCTCAAAGGTACTGTGTCAGCCATCCTCAACATGAAAGACTTTAAAATAAATTCAGCTTTTTAAGCAAAGTAAACACACTTCTATGGAAAGAGACATTCAGTTCCTACCTTGGAAACTAAATCAATGTTAAACCTTCTGCCTTCTCTAACAATTTGGGAATATGTAATTTTCTTTGGTTCTCCGGCAGACGTTTCGGCGGGTGCAGCTTCAGTGTTTCCCGACTGCAGAGCGGACTCGCCTAACGCCGTGTTATGAGAACTCTCGCTCTCAGAGGTTATTTCTGTATCACCCCCTTCCACTGCACTCGCTGGCTCCGTGCCCGCAGCCGTTTCTGGCGCCCGGCTCCCCGCCTCCGGCAAGGTGCTCTCTGCTGGCGGGCACTCTTCTTCCGATTCCTGAGCAGCCCCCTCGGTACCGGAGGCTCCAAAGACAGGCAGCTTTGGCAATGCACCAGCCTCTTCAACATCTTCAGCTGAATCCTGACTGATCAAAAACACAAGGGAAAGAAGCGGGTGAAAAAGTGTTTTAAAGAGTCTTAAAAACCTGTTTAAAAGTTTTGAGTCAGTGCCAGAATGGAAACCTCAAGTGTTTCTACTAAAAGCATAATATTTGTTTATCCTGGACAAATCAGGTGTACCTCCCGCTAAAGAATTCTGGTTCTTTGACTGCAAAGCTAGAACTCAAGAGAAGTATTTTTAACGAGGATGAAAAAAAAAACCTAAAATTGGGGGTTTTATTTTACATGGACTCAAAAGATGGAATGAGCTTAAAACGAAAATCAAAACTCTCACAGTGAAGCACAATACACAGCTACACAAACAAAAGAAATACAATATTTTTAAAAGGAAACAGTAAAGCAATTTCATTAGGTTTTTCCTAGTGATTAAAAAACCCCTTTAAAATAGAAATGCAAAAATGCATCAAAGTCATTAAGCTCAGGCATTTTAAAAACCAAACTCAGTGAAGAAAAGAGAAGTGCTTTATACAACCGAGACTACTTTGCATCTATTATTATAGCAAGCCCATCAGAGAAGCTTGCAATTTTGGCCTGAAGTTTAAGCAAAACTTTCAGATTACTTTTTCAACTCTGACCTTGCATTCTAATCAGTTGTTCAAATAACAGCCATACAGAACGTTCCCTCATGTCGCAATGTTATTTTCGTGCGAGCGCTACAAATCTGTGCACAGCAGAGGAAGGCAGCCAGTCAAAAGGAGGGACATGGCCACCCAACATTTGCTCTGTATCGCCCATTTCCTTTTCACAACACTGATCTTTAAAATTCCTCTAATAAAGCAGATGTCCACTTTTAATCTCATCTACTCTTTTTATCTTGAACTTTAATGACCTTAGAAACTAGTGCTTTTGAACTCAGAATTTCAGTTTATACTACCAGCTGAGACAAATCACATCAATGTCACTGTAAGCGAAAGGAGTTCAGCAATAATTTCACACAATCTTTTTATCTTTATACCATAAGCCATTAAAATGCACTGAATAAACAGTTTAATCTTGGCTGAAAACTAATGAACTATTATTTTAAAGGTGACCTGCAAACGTACAGTACAAAATTTCAGTAACTAACAGGATGGTTAAAATTCACTGAACAGCAAGGGATTATTCAGCATACACACCAAAATGCTCCCTCACACATCTGTAGCCTTACAGATGGAAGCAGGGGGCAAGATTTCTCTTAAAAGAGGGAACAAACCCCCTGTATCCTTTAAAAGTCGCTCCTCACTTATAAACTCCGGGAGCTCCCGCGGGCTCATGAAAATCGAAGTTTGGAAGAAGTCTCTCGGGTTGTGCACAGCCACCAGGCAGCACTTCCTCACGAACGGGGTGAAACACTGCCCTGGCAAACACCGGCACTGCTACACGCAAACACTAATGAAAGAAGTCTGTTTCTGTACGTTAATTATGTCTTTTTGCTTCATATTGCAAGCATTGAATAACTATAAAACATCAAAGAAAGGTAAGTACTTTGTCAAATATTTTTTAAAAAGTAATCTCCACTCAAAATACAAATGAAAGTCAATTAAATTTTGGGGTTCTGTTTGGATCTAGAGGTTTGTTTTAGGAATGTGGAACACGATGTTTGTGAAAACTGCAAAAGCTGTTGCCATTAACACAACAAGTAAGAATGAAGCCTTTCTTTAAACCACCCTAAGGCTTTTTATAACAGAAAAATTCAGAGGCAAGTTTTATTTCTGTCTTCGCTGAAGCTCAATGTACAGTTCAATCTCATTTTAATCATACTTGATTATTACTTTGTAAATCAAAATAAAATTTGGATTCACAGCACCTTGTCTTTTTTCTAAATCACTCTGAAAAGCAGTGTAACAGAAATGTTGTACTTACATATTTTAAATCTCTGTTCAATTCCCATTAATGAATACGTAAATCTGCGTGATTTGCAGCTCTACATATAATGAAAGCCTAAAAACTGTATATAATCTAAATTCATTACATCCTTCCTATAGGAACAAATATCTCTGAATAATGTAAGAACTGTCTATAAAAATCACTCAAATTGAACTTCTGTACAGACAATTCTTCTCCTAATTTAGAAAAAAATAATACATCTGCAGACAAATTGTTGTGTAAATTTCAAATATTATCTTCCACCATTCATCAATTAATGGTACCAACAAAGGAATACCTTAAAATGAATGTGTCTTATTAATGCCTTGTAACAGCAACCCCTTCAGATAGGTCAAATGAAAAATTGCCAACCAGCTGGTTAATTTATTCAGCACAGGTGTTCACTATTTATTTTTCAGCCATTTGCCTTTTTTCAATACAGCTTGTTGTAGACACAGTATTCTTTTCCTTTGATGGATGCACTTTGTTCTAAGGCCATTCATTTCAGATTTGCACTGTGTATATTATACTGCTACCCAGCTGTTTATTCTTTCAAAATAAATGTTTAATGGTTACTTCATAGAGTTATAAAAGTTAAGCAAAAACAACAGAATCTAGCCAGAATGTGTAAATTCTCAGAAACACAGTAACTGACTCTCTCAGAAAGTTTTAAGTTCTGTAAAACTTCTTTGCTAGATTTATTAACCTTACCATTCTTCCATGTGGGTTTTGGGTTTTTATTGGTGATAACCAAGAAAGACAGCACTGCACTGCCACGCTAAGTTAAATGCTTAAACGTACAATCTTGTCCTGACTCAAGTATAATGCTCACTTCTACATGTGAAATCTTAGTGCTGGGGAACTCATTTTTGAGCTGGCCAGCAGTCAATATCACATCTTCTTAGGAAAATCATATGCAAAGTTAAGAGGCTATGAAACCTTTACTCTAACACTGGTTCCGAACAATATTTATTATGGCAACGGGATTACAATTACAATATTCAACTGATACCGCTTTAAAACAAGCATAACATATTATCTGCCGTACAGTCAAGCAGCCATTACTGTGCAATACAGAAGTTCGGAATATTCTGAATCTCTGACCTTCAGACTGTATTACTCTAATTTACACCTTTTTCTTTTCCCCTACTATGATGTTTACAGAACAAAAATACATGTTTCTATGTGAGTATCTGTCAACGTTTTCTTCAGCTACCTATTACATTATCTATGGGATTCAAGGTTAAACTTACATAACTATCCCAAAGAACCTTTCAGGAATTCAGAACAGTGTTCAGTTCAGTGCAAAATCCAAAAGATAAAAATGATAAACAAATGCAAAGAAATAGTTCAGTTGTCAATTGAGGCCCATACAATGTCCATTCATTATTAGTATGTTTATGCACTACTCAGCATTACTGCTTCACAAGGTCACTTTTAGATGTTCCTTGATTTTCAATACTATGACATCATGAAAAGCTCACCTTCTGCATGACTCACATGTAACAAAGTACCATATTTCCACCTAAAAATCTAAACAAAAAATGAACTTTGTATTCTTAACTTCTGCTAATACAGACATACTTCTACAAATACTTAATGAAAAGATATTTACTGCATACTCAGTCCTAAGAGTATGTGCTTATGCAACAAATATTCACAGAAGTAAATGTGTGTATTTCAAACTAAGCATGTATTTTTTGCACACTGTATGTAAAGTAAAAGCTCAGTGACATTACTTTAAAAATAGAAAGAAGGCAACAGCCCAAAAAGGCTAACTGGTAGTGTATTACAAGGAGCCTCTGACCACACCAATTCCTTCCAAAGCATCATAAGTAAGCTCTGTTTAATGAATAAGTTAGATCTATCATTTTGGCACAATAAAGTATTTCACAGTTACCGTACCACTGCCCATTTGCATTCCTATTCTTGTGTACTTGTTTCATTTTACACACCTTCAAGGTTTTAACTTTATACTGCGAGAATAGCAGCTTTTAGCCAAATTAAGAATGGAAAATTTAATAGATGGTAGTGCATAACTACCTACTACTAACAATGCCTACACACTCAACACTTCTGTTTTCTGTTCAGAAGTAAATTAGCAACTCAAAGTTGGCCAACAAATTGTATTGTATCCAGATAAGGTAATTTAAGAAGGAACAGTTAGCTTCAACGCAGTGCCAGTGATTTCAACAAAAGCACAGGGACATTGAGAACATTTCAGAGCTCATGGTTACTTTTTGAGACTATATGGCAGCATGGTGAAATGCTTGAGGCTGAAAGCACAATATGATTACTCACCTCTGGGCATATAAAATTATTTGTATATTTCTATATTCATACTTACTCGCCAAAGCAGAAATCTTCTACATGCTGAATAGTTTTATTGTTCTTGCTAAGAGAAATAGCTTCTTCATTCTCAAGGATCAGTTTTCTCCAGTCTTCACATTCATCAGTGATATCCGTCTTTTGCTTACAAAGAACATTATAAAATTACATTTTGTACTGTGCCAGCTGCTCTTGAGCTATAAATCTCTACAGTCCCAAATAATTTGTTGTACCACCTTATATTTAAAAGAAAAAGAATCATCTTAACTGTCTTAATGTTTTTTCTGTTCAGATTTTCTGAGTTAAAATGGTTAGAGCTGGTTACTTTATTATAGCATGCCAACATTTGCACTACATTACTAGCTCTAGTAATCTGAAAATACAGCGTTAAATGAAATACAAGTTTGATTAGAGAGTCAAAAATAACTTAGAATACAATCTACTAAAAGACAGGTTTGCCACAGCTAGGTTAGTTCCAAATTTTGCGACAAAACTCTTCGAATGGAGACTGTATGAAAAAACACAGTGATTTGTGTATTAATCTGTCCACACAGGAATCTCTAAATCATAGAACAGGACCCTGAGAATATGAAGTTCTGACACTGAGCAACTCCTCTGATTAAGCCAGACGGTAGCACTATGTAATAAATAGGCATGAGACTGAACTGAAAAAGTCCCATCTTCTACGGACCAACAGGCTTACAGTGCTTCGGTAAAGAATACGAACATCCATTTGCTGATATAGTCCAAGTGCTCAATCTCCTAAATAAATATCCTCTTCAGAAGATTTCTGGTGGACAGTCGTGAATTAGTGTATTTTTCAATGACCAAAGTTTGTCTATCAACATTAATCTTGTTGTCCTGGTTACGGGACACTTCAATGGAAGGATCCAGTAACTACCTTTCTCCCAGTTAAGAAAAATCAGCTGAAAGCATAAGAGAAAAACAAAAGGGGCTGAGACATCAGAGAGTGGAAAATAATCAAACAGGAAATGGAAAAGACCAGAGTATCATTTACAGAAGATGCTGGGAACGGAGTCGAAACAATACTGTAGCTGTCTCTACATAACTTCAAGAACCCAAGAAGTCTGACTGAGCACTAGACTGTTTGGTCTCAGATAATCATATTAATAACCCAGGGATATCAGAGTCTTGGAATGCTAAGCCAGATGGGTAAGTCTTCACCATTACAGGTGGAAAGTAGAAACCTCTTTGATCTGTCAAATTACCAAAGAAAAAGAGCATTGTGATAATTTGTCTTCTAATAAGTTATGCAAACAACCCAGATTCAATGTTAAATTATGTTGAAAAAGTAATTTCAGAAATTTTTACCTGGTTTTCTTTAATCCAGGAAAGTAACCCTGAAAAACTAAAGCTGGCCCAGTTTCCACCATAGTAATTTCTCCTGCAAAGAAAAAACAACAATGAAACTTCATAGACAGATAAAACATACCTTCTTCAGGTTTAAAGAAAACTCCATCAAGTTTGAGATGCTCAAAATATTTTCCATGGCAGATCTTACAGATGCAGAATATGAAAACAGGTGTAATATTTCACAACTCTTAATGAGACGCAAAATTCCCATTTTCACTCATTTGTATGCATCTCTTACTAAACAGACTATAGTTCAAAATGAAATTATTTGGAGGGTAAAACGAATAATGCTGAGAAAAGCACACGGGATGCTGTGAGTAAAAGGAAAATACAAGTAATGCCTCAGCCAGGACTGACTCTACACCTGTAACTCCAACCTGAGCACCGCTATAGACCTCCTCACTCAGCATGGAGCCAAGCCAACAAGTCTGCCCCTTTCACCTGAGCTTTCAGCAAAGCCAGTTCAGGCTTTTTGCATCCGTAGCAAACTCCACAGTTTCAGGTTCTGGCAGGACCTAACAGCTTTGTCCCACGGGCACAGCTGTACTGCTGCTGCCCGAAGCTGGTCTGGAAGGTAACATCACTGCATCGCACGCCACTTCCGAACCAACAGTGCTTCACGAGCTGGCTACGCAAAGGAGAGTTAAGTAAACTCCAATGGGGTCCAGACAGTAGAAACCACATCTCTCTTCTCCATTCTGTCAAATAAAGGAAAGTTCGCTCTATTGTTTATCTGCTGCTTACAGAACAGATCGTGCTTACTATAGACTGTTCAGATGCTCCGGCAAAACTCTGCTTAAACTGCATATACTGTAGGTGGAGCCAAAGGAACTGATTTGTGCTGAATGATCGTACCTCCCTGAATACTTCTCAGTTTATATTTACCACCTCCTGCCTTGAAAACATTAGTTTACTACTTTTAAATCACAGACAATTAATAGTTCTGCTGCTAATCAAAGGAAGTCTCTGCTCTCCCTTTTTTAAAATTTCCAATCATTATTTCTCTAAACATCAACTGGATTAATCAGCTTTTTTTATCATGCATACCACATCTTAAATATTTAACAACTTTGACTGGAAAAATAATACAACAATCACATTTTAAAGAATCACTAGCTTTTGCAAAATAAAAAAGTCATTTCAGGAATTTAACTCTGTTTTCTGGCAGTGTACGCTGGCACTTCAGAAGCGTGAAAGGTGACAAAAATACCCTCCTCAATGGAGATATAATCTTATTACATACACTAAAAAAAAAAATTGGGGAGGAAGATGGGGTTTGCATTTTACAAAATAATGCAAAGACTGCTGAATCAAATGAACCTCAAGTCTTTTAATAACCTCTTCCACTTTTCAATTGTAGAGATAAGGGGGATGAAAGCGAAAAACTAAATTCAGGTTTGATTCTACTGTTTAAGATGGGATAGTTTTGACAAGGCTTATCTGCCCTGACAAAGACTTCATCGGGAGTGTCAGCCCCTTCACGGCACCAGAGGGTGATGCGCTACGCTATGTTGCTTACTTAGCATATGAAGGACAGATGTCTGCTACACAACGCCTAATCGCTCCTGACTAGAAACTGACCCAAAAAAGTCTTTCAGCTACTGCCAGGCGACAGTGAGGAACATAAATAGGACATCCTGTGCACAGGCAACAAAATCCAGCGTTCACTGAATACAGGCGGCTTCCACAACAGAACCGGGTGTTTCAGGCCATGAACCGGGAGGACTGGGTCTGTACTTCGGGAGAACACATTGTCTACCCTGCAATTCAGTTACTCTTAGACAGAAGAGCTCCATCTGCAGATCTGTTACCAACCAGAAACTCCAATCATCTGTAAAATACTTACATACTTACCCCATGATGTGCATGACACGGGTGAGGCTTAACAAGTACTGCTATTTGGTATCATACAGAATGCAAAGCAATGAGGATTAAACACATTAAATGCCTGATTCCGTCAGATTTCAATCCGCAGAACAGCAACTGATAGTTGCATGCAATGATAACCTCCAGCTTTGCTTTAGCTGTCAATGGCGTGGGTTAATTTCTTGCTTCTTCTTAAGATTCCGCTGAATAAAAAGTTCAATATCCATATATTACCTGCCACTTCTGGGATTTCCAAAAACACAGCCATGAAGATTTATTTCTAAGGGAATCTGCTGCTTTAGTTGCAAGTTTCCTTGAATATGGAATACAATCTGGCTGTCAGAGCAAGCAAGGCCATCGATCACACAAATCGCAGAAAACACCTGTCTAAAATTAGGACTGGGTTTCTTGAATCCATACCAATATAAGTTCATGCATATTTAGAATATTCAAAATTAAAACATTCAGTCAGATAAATGAGTATGTTATTTTCACAGAAAGTTGCAAAGGTTTATTTGTGAGCTGTCAAACATCTTTGATGTAAACATTCCTCTGTTCATCAGGTGGATTTTCCTTTGAAACCACTTTTCTTTTTAACCACCATTGATGTGAATCAATCTTTTCAACAAAGCACTCTATAAGGCTGTTCTGAAGCTCAATCAGTTTTGAGAAGACAGTACGGCCTTTCTCAAATGGAAAATGAATCGCAGCTGTCCTTCCTTTCCTCTGGCTCCTGAGCACCTTGCCCAAGTTAGCCCTTCCCCACCTCAAATATTCATCTCTCTTGAAGCATCAACTTACAGATTTTTCTTCCCCAGAATTTTAATTAGTTCACCCTGCATTACATGATGAATCAGGATTGCTTAATTTTCTCATCTGAAAACACTGCAAAAAGAAGGTAAACCAGACATGATTACTGACACAAAGAGCAAAGTTTTAGTAAAGATCTTGAAGAGGAATTCTGAGAAGAGCTGACTAATGGTTTTACAATTAGGAGACCTTTGTAACCACATATTTTTGTTATAATTGCCCTGAAGATGAACCAAAGAATTAGTTAAAGTAATGGTCAAGATCAAAGCCTAATTAAAGCTAAAATATTGTCCCAAAATCTCTAGGACTAAGCTCCTCCTCTTCTTGCTATATTAGCAAACTACAGAGATGGATATTCTCTCTCTTTTTGAGCATTGTAATTCAATTATCTTCTAAGTAAGAACATGAAACATCTTGAAGGTGTAACAGCAGAGTTAGAAATTAATTTTTCTGCCAAGTCAGATAGGGCACAGATGTTTTCTTTCTCTACCATACATCATTTCCTGGGTGATATCTGCTCCAAACTTCTCCTGTTTTACCTAGATTTTCACATGAATTAAAATACTTCCTCTTTTGGTTCACATTTTTCAAACCTCGCATCTGTACTTCAGAGCTAACAGCAGCACTGCTAGAGCCATTTTTCTGAGGTTTTGGAAATGTAGCCCAAGCACAGCTTTACCTTTGCAAAAAGCTTGATTCTCTCTTCTCCTACATTAGTTTGCAATTTTTTTTCTCAGTTACTAACACCATTTTTTCTTCAAATACTTTGAAAGAATTAGCAAATCTGGGTCCAGAACACTGAAACTGCAAATTGTTTCCAACTAATTAACTTTCTTCGAATCCAAACCAAGAGAATATGTAACATGCCTTTTTGAAGACAGACTGCAATTTGAGAAACCGAACACTTCTGAAAGCATGAGATACACAAGTAAAACATACATAAGAACAGAGAAAGTATTGCATGGACCGGGCCTGTGAAGCAGACTGCCCTTTTCCGTGCCACGTCGTAACAGCCATGGTGTAACAGTCAAAGCTGGTGATGTCTAGGAAAAAAAGCTGCTGATGCCTCACGACTGCTCCCAAGAGCTGCCTGTATGTATCTGTCCCGCATTTGATTTTCAGAAGGAAGTCTCGAACCATCAGAGCAGCTGTCTTTTGCGAAAGAAGTTACTGCCACATTGATTTTAAGGATCTGAACACAAAACGACTGAGGTTTCAAACCCACAAAGTTTCCCGTGCTACCTATTAAGTACACAGTCACATGTATTAAAAAATTCCCATTCTGGCCTAGTAATTGTGTTTTGGAGCATGAGGAGTGGATTCCACTTCCCTGCCTTCCATGAGGAAGGGTTTAACCCAAACAGCTTTTGAGATCCTTCGGCTCACTGGAGGGGAGATGGTGGCAGTCACTTGTACCACATGACATTATATCCTGGGATATGAACATGGCCTAAGGTCATTAGCATGGACCAGTTGAGACCATGTTTTGCTCTCTAACACCTTTGCTACAAGATCAGATCCTTCCACAAAATAAAAACAACTTTTTCAATAAAGGTCTAAACACACCAGAATTAAGAATTTTTGCCTACGTTTCCTTGCCAGAAGATAAGTAATTCCTCTGTTTTTCTTGCAAGAAATGAATCTGCTTTCAGAAGCTACCTTTTGCCTCTCTGGTTGCTGTACTTACACAGCTACCTCACTTCACATAAGTTAAAGATCAAAACGAAAGCTATATGAAGACACGGGCTGCATTACTTTATGTATTTCACAAGTTCTGAAAAAAAGTGAGATGTTGTCTAGCAAGAAGCAGAACAAACTAAAAGAGTAAGTGTCGCAGGGGCAGGGGGACCGGAAGGGAGCCCAGCATGCTTCTGGTCGCTCAGGTAAAACAGAACTTTGGACACAAAGAACACTCAAGTACTCTACAGACAAAGTAAGGTCAAAAAATAAGAAAGATAACAGGTGTCCAGATGCACAACACGTGAAGAGACAGAGCAAACTGGGCACAAAAGAGGAGTGGATACCCTGCATCCTGACACTCCTCTGACTTCGAATTAAACTCTACATGGAAAGAAAAATCAGTCAGTGAGGAAGGATGTAAACAATAAACCTGTATCTACAAATGCTATATTCTAATGCTGAAAATCAAGTACAAAATGTAGCTAAACACACCTCACCTCTAACTGCCCCATCCTCAGTAACCAAACTAGTACATAACTACATAGATATATGATTATAAGAAGCAAATAAGCAAAGGACCAAAAGCAGAAAAGATGACAAGCCGTCAGAAGAAAGTCCTATGCATATGAACAATTAGTATGGGAAGTATATTCACTTCAAGTAATCAACTTTTAATCTCGATCTACCTTTCTTCAGCAACTTTAAGTTTAAACTAAGTGCTAATCTCCACATTTTAAATTGCAAATTACTTTTCTAAATCACTTAACAAATATCCTTGAAATTTCACATCAACAGCTCATTAATATCTACTGTAAATGTAGCTCTCCGAAAAGAACCACAGATTTTACGTTTATTGAGACAGATAGCTGGCACAGAGAAATAGAGCTCCTTCAATTACTATTTGGCAGAAGCTAACTTTAGTTTAAAATCCTTCTACAGGAATTTATGGCAACACTGCAGTGAAGTGACTATTTTGAATAAGATTAGCTACTGTTGATGGTGATGCTTGGACAGTGTCTATAAATCAAACTTAGAACTTAGTATTTTATAATGGGCCACTTCAAAACCATCTTCCATAATCACCTATGCAGTATATTATGATAAATGCAAACATGGTTGGAGATTAAAAGTAATACAACTATGTACACAAGGTAATGAGTGCAAGCAAACTATAAACAAAGTCTTTATCCATATACATTTTCTATACTTGTCCCTAACTTACCTCTGACATTTGTAGAGAACACAAGGTTAACCTAAGTAACACACCTGACACCAACAAGTATTTCAGCAACCCCAAATCCTATTTTCTTATATGCTGAAAAAAATGTAAACTCATGATCCTTCAAGAAGGGAACAACATATGTTGTTAAAAAGTGATATTCTGAATGTTAACAGATTTTTTGTTGATGAATTTTCAATTATACTGTTACGCCAGTAAAATGAAATTTGAAAATTCATCTAGAAATTAGTATATTAAACTAGACATTTAGTAGACAAAATTAAAATGTTTAATTCAGGTGAATCTCTGGCAAGCTTTCTAAGACTTAACTTTTCACTTAAAATTCAAATGGCATCAGGGTGGGGGTTTTCTGCTGGTTTTGGTAGGCTTTTTTTGCAAGAGTACTAAGTTAAACATGAAAAGCAGATGGCTTGAAACGCTTCCCTATTTATGGGGAAGCGGTTGTACAGTATAAACATTTCTATTTTTTTTCTCAAGATATGGATTCTAGATCATGATTCAGTGAGCACATACACCAATTAAAACGGCAACTATTGACATGAGTGAAGAACACCTTGATTAAGAACACCCTCCCCTGACCTTAGCCTGCACTAGAGTTAGAAAGTAACTCCACAGGAGAAAGGAATCAAATGTGGAAGCTTTCGTTTTCAACATAAAAACAAAAGCAAGTGTGAATGTAAATGAGCATATTTAAGTGAAAACAGTAATAAACAAAATCTGTATTCCACAATTCTAACTGCCTGCTTCTGCGAGTTTTCTGAAAGGCTCTTCATCATAGCTAAAAATAGGCATGGATAAAAGAACTCGAGTTCCAGTGGCTAACTATTATTACAGACTTTGATAGCCAATGAGCATGAAAAATTGAAAAAACGGAAGTGGTTCATTTAACAAAATCTAAGTAGTCTACCAGTAATATATGTATTAAGCTTAAAATCAAAGTGTAACTATTTTATTCATTCTGCATCTGCTTATTCTAAAATAAGGGGTTTAGTATTTTGGTTAGCAATTTAATAGCCAATTTAAGAATTACTGTACCAAAACGTCCAAAATCAACACACCCTTACACATTATGCATGAGGTCTTTATAGTAACCTCAATAAGATCTGCTTGACCTGCATCTAAGCATTCTTTTTGCCTCCACGGCAGAACACTGCTTGCATTTTCCAGTACTTCACTACTACATAGTTGCATATTTCTTTAAAATTATTACAATTTTAACAGCTGTCTTTGTCTCAACTGAATCATTTGTTACATTAAATATGAAGCATCAAGTCCTGCCTTGCTGTGGACTATCCCATTATAATGTAAAATGCTGGAATATTAGTCCACTTAAGGACTTTTTTCCTTACAGTTTCTGGGAGTTTTCCACACGTTCTGAGAGTAGCCCACAGTGCCTGAAGATTCAAAAGACGAGTTCTTAATTCAAACATCTTCCTATTGACAAAAACTACTGACTCTGAAGCGCATCCCCTGTCCTCCACCCAGCCCCAGACAGGAAGCCAGACACCTTGTGGGCAGTGTAACAGCAAACTGAGCAACTGCAAAGCGTATTTTCTGCAGCCATGTCTTGCAAATTTTGAAATCATGCACTATTTAAAATTAAATCTATGAAAAATGAATGGGTCCTTTGAAGGGCTGTAGGCAAAAGAGATTACAGAAATTTAATCCTGAATCGATGATGTTCAGAGAAAACGACCAGCAGAAAGCATATCCCTTTTAAGCTCTTGGTGCAAGGCACAAGAAAAACTGAGAACAAGTATACTGTCTCTGGGAAAAGTCTCTAAACCTAGATGCTGGACACACAGGTGCATATCACAAGAACTTTCATAGAAAGGCACATGCTCAAAAATATGACATAAAAATGAAACACTATGCCACCTCATAGATACCGGCGAACAAGTACTAACGATCGGAGCATCTCAGCTCACAGCACTCTCGCTGCTATCACCACCTCCAAACCACCTGTCACACTCTCTGCCAAAACCCAGCAGGTATCAGCTACAGGTAACGGGTTGCCTGAAACCAGTCTCCACATAGACTTTTACTGGTTATTAGAGAGTTGTGATTTTACAGTTAAACACGTAAGACTTCCCCCCCAACACACACATCAGGTCAAATTTTACCAAATTATACACTTTGGTTGCACGCACAAATATTTAGCACAGCTGAAATGCAGAAATATGTTTAACCTTAGAAAATTATTATGCATTTTAGGCTACGACATTCAGCAGCAGCAGCGCTGCTTAGGTAGTCCTTGCCTGCTGCTTGTGACCCTCTCCCAAAACCACAGTAGCCCAGCAAATTGCATAACTGCACTAACAACGGGACTGAAAAAGCAGCAAGGTAACAGGGAAAAACAAAAATTTAAATGATTGGTATAATCATACCTTGATCTCACATAATGAACTACAGCAGGCACAGTGAGGTGTCTAGCACAGAAATCTCACAAAATACATTGCATTTGTTATCTTATAGAAAAACACAGCAGTACAGTAGCCTCAAAAGCTGCTTAGACATGATTGATCGTCTCAAAAGAGTTATGAGAAAATTATTTAAAATGTTAGATGGGAGAGGGGTATTTTAAGAGTCTGTCTTGGTCACCTGAGGCTGCAGCATTTGATCTCAATCTTGCCTCAGAAACCAGAGCTCTAGACTTGGGTCATGCTACTAAATTTTGCTGAGCAGGTACACAAATAAGCCAAGGTTCAAATATCTTTAATTTTTCTAATAAACAGTGTGCATCATGGTGTACAGTTACAAAGTTTCTAAAAAAAAAAATAAATTTAACTTCGGCTAATTGGTAAAGAGAAGTAATATCAGATGTTGATCTCATGAAAGGATGCAATGAAATATGCTACTCCAAATCCTTCTATTTCCAAGTGCAACAGCAGTACTTTTTGAACGCTCTGATTTCAGTGGTGTTCTGTACTCTTCTTACAAACTAATTTACCATGGGATACAGAGAATATAGCAAACAAAGAGGACTGCTGTGTTCATCTGCCTTATCAGCCAGATTTCACTCCTCTTCCTTTTGATAACAATTAAAATGCAAAAACACTTGCCTTAACTTCTCTAGGCATTGAGAACTGATACAAATGAGATACCAGTAAAACATTTTGTCACTAAGTGATAATGGCTCCGGTAAAAATTCTCATAAAAACAGAATGGGATAATTACTGTCAGGAATGATAACGAAGGGCACTAAACCTGCAACAGTTCCTGTCTGTGTGAAAGAAGGAGCCATCAACAGCATCCTTGACCACATAAGTGATGTTCCAAATTACTCAGCTAGCATGCAAAAACTGCCTGTTCCACTGATGGAAATAACACCCCAAAAATAAGGCAGAGACAGAAGCGTAAGATTACTTGATGCCACATGAACACACACCAGAAGTCCTGAAGGGCACACTGACATAGACACAGATATATTTCTAGCCAGTTTAACTCTTATGAAGGAAAATTACTGGTGTAACTTACGAATCAACATGAAGAACTCTCTGGCCGCTCCTGGCACATGCTGCTGCAACAATAGATTCAGGCAAACCTGAAAGGACACAGGCAACTTTTAGAACTTGGTATGCTAAGCTGTATTAAAAAATGAAATAAAGTTAGAACTTGGTCAGAAGCAGGCAATTCAAACAAAAGGAAGTTTACAATGGGAATCACCGAAATTTTTAATACTCTCATGCTACTAAAATAATGAACACGATTTTGCATTCATTAACATTTTGCTAGGACACTCTGGAATGTGACACTTGTGGGGTTTTTTCGAGTAATTGTAAGGCACGTGTCGCTTGCAAACACTACTACCTCTGAGTTAAAGCTTGTTACCAGTCTCTTCTCTAGACATCTTGTTATCATAAAAAGACTGAGCACTTGCCAGCATGATACCCAGATTTTAATGGGATGATCTGTAAGTGTATCCCTCCTGATACCGACAGGTATTATCTGAGAGCATTTTTGTGTATTTTTGTTCAAAGTGTTTGACATAATGTGAAGACTGTGTAACAACCCATTAAAATGGTGGTTTTAAATTAGGAAATACACAGCAAATGTTGCATGCCCTGGTATATTGTCCAAGGATGCATCGGAAGGGGTGAGGGTATAAACCTGTTGGGATGGCACTGAACAACTGCACACGGCAGACGGAGTACTGCACGGTGCTGTCTCCTCCATATCATCTAGTGACAAACATCTCTAGTGTGAACAGGTCTCACAACTGGATTTGGGCTTTGTTTCTGATTGAACTAATTGGGTTGCTCCAGAAGAGTGCCCAGGCGCACACTCAATATCCTGCATGCAGACCAAGACCCAAGTGTAAACGGCAAAGCTACACTGACAGTGCAGGTGTACTTTCACTTCACATTTAAGGGTAGTGTTAGGGACCGAAGGAACCCGAGATGGTTGTCCTTACAGTGGTAAAGTGGTATCCCTATCAAAAGCTCCCATGTCACGCAATTACACTCTGTCAAACCACTATGTTTTCACTTTATTTAGAAAAGATATATAGTAAAAAAGAAAATAGGTAAGAAAAAAAAAAAGGCTAGTGATATTTCTTCTCTACCAGCAATACATGCTTGGAATGGCACGTGATGCCAACTGGAGGTTTAATAAACAAACTAGGCTGTTCTCTAACTTCCACTCCCACTCACCAGATTTTTGCATGCAGAGCTAGATGACCTGGATTTCTGACCAGATTCAGAAAAGAAGTACAGCTTGCTACCTAAAAGGCTGCATGCCACTAGCTTTGCTGAAACCTCTTTTTAAATGATCTGTTGGCTGTTTAAGCAGGTATTTCAGGAAAAGCAATCAAATTCTAAGTGACTGGTATTAGGAGACACTTAGGCTACATATTCAATTAAGGGATGAGATTGAACAAAGTGAAAGGAGTGTTTCACTGATCTGATTTGCAGCGCAGCGCCAGAAGCAGATGTACTGGTAGAACTGGAGAGAGACAGAACCAAAAGGGGAAAAAAAGCAGATGTCGTAGGGCACAAACTTCTTTGGCTAGCTTCGTGCCAGACGTCATCTTCATAAGAATTTCAGGCCTGCAGTTATCTATTTCTAGAGAGAAAAATACTGCCTTCATAAATGAATAAAAGGTCAGCATGTTGCCAATCTGACGATTTATTTAAAACGCATTTTCCACTTACTTAGAGTAAGGAGCTGTTAGACTGAAGTCTAACATTGGGATATTAAGTACAATTTAGCACTCACAGCAACAAAAAAGTTTAAATGATTGAGCTAGCTTTTATTAATTCTAGAACCTGAAATGCAGTCTAGAAAACACTTAGCGGGACTTAGATATGCAAGACCATAGTTCCATGAACTCCTTAAGCCAGCAAACACAAACATCACACTAAAGAGGTTGAATCTCTCTACCTTTATCTTCCTCCATTCCCGACCTGCTTCCACATGAAGTAGATGGTCAGTTTTCAGCAGACCAGTTCCATGACAGTGTTGGCAGTCCAAAAGTACAAACATTTGTATCAGCAAAAGGAAGCAAGCAGGTTTGTTGCGGAAGTGTGAGACTGACCAAAAGTACACTTCAAAAATCAGTTTAATAGCATCAAAATACAACAGTCTAGTTCAACGGAGATCCTGTATTACAAACGCTTCGGCAGACAGAGCTCATTTACAGGTTCTCGATATCAGTTGGGAGTTAATACTGCATGGTGTGAGGCTAGAACTACTCAAACAAACTTTAATCATAGAAACATAGAATCATTAATGTTCGAAAAGACCTCTAAGATCATGAAGTCCAACCGTCAACCCAACACCACCATGCCTCCTAAACCATGTCCCGAAGTGCCACATCTACACATTCTTCGAACACTTCCATGGATGGGGACTCCACCACTGTCCTGGGCAGCCTGGTCCAACGCCTGACCCTTCCCTCAGTAAAGAAATTTTTCCTAATATCGAACCTAAACCTCCTCTGATGCAACATGAGGCCATAAACAACCAACCTAGCAAAAGGCGGCGAGCGGGTAACTAGGACGACACTCTGACAAATTTAATAAAATTATAAGTCTATCACTGCACAACTACACACAAGAATGGTGGCCCAAAGTGTGCACACGTTCACTCACAACAGGGAAACTCTCACTCAAGGGTACCCAGAAGACAGGATCGCTCACCCCAAGAAGGTGCGAGTGCTCACTCATGGATATCCAGAAAAAATAATCACCCACCGAAAGGGTGAGGGCACTCAGTCCCGGGACGTTTCCATGGATGTCTCAACCCATGGGAAGAGGCCATGATCACAGGCCTGCTGCTCCCGAGAACCATCTCTCTCCGGGCGCTTCTGGTGGGGAGTCCCTTTTATAGCCTGGTCAGATCTGGCCTGTGGTCATTAATGGTCAGAAGTCCAGAAATCTTCCTCAGCGGAGGCAGGTCATTGCCTGTCAACCGAGGAGTCCCGCCTTTCTCTTTCCACCACTGGGGAAAGCTTGTGACCAGGGTCACGGTGTCCCGGCGAGGGGGACACAGTGGTCGGTGACAGGCCGGGGTGAGAAGCCCTGGTTCTTACCAGGCGGGTGCACCTGACACAAGGTTTAAGGCAGGCATGGCAAATTTTCCAGGAAAATAGCTACAACGTCCTTGCAAATCTGCTGGTTTTAACACTTACTATTTTGATAGATTAAAAAAAAAACTTAAAAAAATCCCTTTCTGAGTTGATAAAACAGAGAAAGCTGCAATAGCTTTGCACTGCATTCCACAGCAAGCAAAGACTTACCATGGATTTAGTCTCTGGAAGGAGAAAAGAGGAATTGCATCAGTTCCTGGGACACTGCTTTCACAGCCTAGAAAGGCCAACAGGTAACAGTCACTTCAAAACAGTGCGATGTGGTGTTTCACTGTGGTTTTTTTTTTAAACTTTATATTTCAGAAAGTTGCTATATTGAACCAATTTAGAAATGGAAACCCACTTTCAATGACATCAAAAGTTTTCAGCTCTTTAACACACCAGCAGGTGTTCCGATCCCTTGTTTCAGAGGCAGCACTGCAGTATATGCTGTCTGGTTACTTACAGCAGCTTGGGAAGCCTGAAGTGCTACCACAATGCCAAGATTTCAAAATCAGCACGTCTCAGCTCAGAATGTAATCTTCTGACAACACAAACCACTTGAAAAAATCTGAACATACATGTTCACCACTGAACTAAAGGCATTCCTAGCATTAAAAGCTACTACAAATATAACCTGTATGAAGTAAGACACATATGCTATTTTCTACTCAAAATGCAGATGTAATTTTTGGCAGGAGAAAGAACAAGTGACATTAAATGTGACTAAGAAAACGAGCCCAGCTAACTTTTGAGTGAAGAGAACCTAAATCAATATGTGTTGTAAAGGCCTATGAAATGCCTCTGATAAAGCCTTTAGAGCTGAATTTTTTGAAGCAGGAACTCAAAACAGAGACCCTTCTGAACAAAGAGACAAGAAAAAACACCTTCACTGCAGCACACACTTCAGGACTGTCACCAGATCCCAGATGCACACAGCCTTATTTTGTGAAAGCAACTCCACGTCCAGCTGTCCTCTGAAAGTGCTTATATATATATTTCATTTCTCTCCGTCTATAAACTATCTGGAATAGAATCTACAACTACTATTTTGTTTGTAGTTCCTGAAAAAGGTTTTCTTTCCCTCATTTGGGCACAGAGAATATTACTCTGGAAATGGAATTGAGAAAACTTGTTTCTCCTTCCTTATTGATAAAAGCCACTGAGAAAGTGTTGTAAAGCATCACCAGTGCTGCCTGGCTGACCAGGACTGGAGTTATAGCTGCTGGGGCATAACTGATTGCTTTAAGCTTGATCCAATTGATACTGTGTTGGAGGTCTGTTCTTCCATTAACCTTGGATGAAATTGTTCCCTGAATTAGCTCCCTCGCTCTTGAAAGCTGGCATCAATTTTCTTCACCAACCCTTTGCTTGTAAGATACCGTGGCCCCCCGAGTACCCACTGGCAAAAGAATGAGAAAGTGTAAGAAATGCAAGGCCTACGCATTTCAGCTTTTGGAGAGGCTCTTAGAACAACTTGATGGAGCAAGACACCATTTATTCCTACGTGACAAAATCTTGGTAAACCAAAGAAATATGACTGTGCCTTGGCACCAGTTTCTGAATTCTCTTCTCCAACAGAAATCAAACCACACGGAAAATAGGTAGTCTTGTCAAATGCAAGTTACTCCTACATGTGAGCTGGACTGCATGATGGTTACTTTACAAAAGCCTTTTCCAAGAAAGGCAGCTCCGGTCAACAGACCATTATCATACAACTGCAGATAGCCCCTCTCTACCCAAGAACAAAAATAACTAACTTGGAAAAGCCTCCTTACAGAAATGGCAGAGATTTATTTAACGATAGCACATGAAGCTGAACTATCTCCTACAGGATGCCCACACGGGTATGCAAAATCACAGAATCACAGAATGGTGGGGGCTGGAAGGGACCTCTGTGGGTCACCCAGTCCAACCCCCTGCCGAAGCAGGGTCACCCAGAGCAGGCTGCACAGCACCGCGTCCAGGCGGG
>Ga0065711_1026336_pt1 | contig 77604 bp, 50 predicted proteins | sample Hoacrofraction12_FD_59098 | JGI IMG/M metagenome (GOLD analysis project Ga0065711, IMG submission 59098) | Hoatzin crop microbial communities from Cojedes, Venezuela - Epithelial fraction 12 v2 (version 2) | ecosystem: Host-associated > Birds > Digestive system > Esophagus > Crop | place...
CCTTTTTTTTTTTTTTTTATTTAGTACCATGTCCTTCACATGAATGTCATTACACATGCCTTTTTTTGTGCTTTCTACCATATTTCTTTTTATTCTTCACAGCCCATAATAAGCTCTGAGAGCTCTGAAGAGGCATTTCACTTGTCACTGCTTTATTCCTCCCTCTTCTACCTCTTCCCTTGTCAACATTTATATCCACTCATCTAAAATGCTGTTTTGTTTTGGTTGCTAATGGATTTTGCACTTGTCTGTATACTACTTATACTACCCAGATATTACTAGTTAGGCTTAGATTAGAGCTAGGTATGTGAATGTGCTAGACTGCTTTAGGAGGAGTTCAGTTTCAGGGATATTAAGTGCAGATTTTACAGGGGAAAATTGCTTTAGCTCGTGAGCAGGTATGGGATGTTTCAGGTGTTGGATTTAACGTTTCCGATGAAATGAATACTTTTTTCCTCTTGGTGCGAACATATTTATTATTTTTTTCCTTTTCACCTTTTATTAACTGGAGCTAAAATTGGCCATGACAATCATAAAGGAACATCAGGGAAGCTATTATTAACTCCACTCTGTGGGATAGACAGGAGGTGTGAGATACAATGATCCAGGCTTTTCTTTGTGACAGTGAAAGTTAGGTGTAGGTTAGCAGACAGACTTTTACTGCAGCAGCTCTACAAACTGGCCACCCAATGGGCTTTGCAGCATTTTGCCTCTAGGCTGAGGCCCAGGAGCAGCCAGTGCCCTTTCACTCGTCTTCTGAACGCTGTCTAAGTTCACTGTGAAGCTTTTAAAGGCAGGAAAGCACTGAACTGTCAGAGCCTGTTCTGCTGCCCTAAAAGGGTGGATACACTGGGGTCATTCCAAAGCGCCAGTGCCTTAGAGACATTTGGGAATCTTCAGCATTCTTCCGACTAAGGTGGTGGCAGTGATTTTTCAAAGTGCTTGTGTATTATTTTTAGGAAAAGGAGTGCTTCCTCAATAAATTGATAATTCCTTTCCATTTTTTTGGGGAACAGTGCCTTGATGTTGTGTGGCATTACTAAAATTTGTAATAGAGATAGAAGTGTTGTCATATGAATATTAAATATGAAAATAAATATGCTCAAACCTTTGAAGTGTAAGAAAACAATAGTTAACCTTTTTTTAGGAAATGACCAAAAGTTTTCTCAGATGAGCAAAACAACAGCTTTCTGGGACAGAGAGCAAATTCTGTTATTTACTGTGATTCCATTCACAGAAACAGAGTTCTGCTTTTCATGTCAATTTGAGGTTTTGTGCTTTTGATGGCAATCAGTCATCACTATGTGTGTTGTAAGTTACAGTGGGCTTTCTGAGATCCTTCTGATGGGTCCTGATTCAGAAAAAATAAACTAGTATTTTACTGCTGTGTATGTCAGTGGACTAATATTAAGCTGAGACTAGGATAAGCAGAAACAAAGTACATACCAGAGGTTCTTTCTGGACATACGTATAAAAAGATTTATATGCTCTATGTACAGAGCAATAGATAACCTATTGCTGCCATCAGCGAATCTGTATGATAGGATGCAGAAACCAAACTACCTGGGGTTTTGCAGCCTTGCATAGACGCCAGATGTTTTAGTGGTTGATTTATCTTCCCCTCAGAGGTCTGCCAATGTCAAGGTGATGTCTACAATCAACTTCAGTAAAGTGGAGACTCAAAAGTAGTCTAGCCTAGTGACAGATAAGCTTAAAAGCAACACTCTGCTAGTTTTGTGGCATATATTGCACACAGTGCTACATGGTGTTTACCCTGAAAGTACTCCAGGCACTATCCCAAGAGATTAATAGAAGCTGGCACAGTTTGTTTTTTATTTTTTGTTAAGGTAATCATATCACTCCCACTGCTAATGCAGTTTGCTGCAAGAAATTGAAATATCCCATAAGTGGCACAGAAGAAATCACATAAAAACTTACTGGTAATCATAAGCATAACAACAACCTACAACACTGTTAACATCAACAGCTTTCAATACTGGTATGGCAGGAGACCCATCAAGAGTAATCAATTGCCTAAATGCCCAAGACAGAAACAAGGGAGGAAGGAGGAATTTTTAGTTCATGCTGTCTGTGTAGGCTGGATTACACAGAAGAAAACACAGTGGACTCCAGATTGCTGTTTAATAATAAAGGGATTTGACAGTGAAAAAATCTCAGAATTACAAAATGGATTCTCACTAATACATGTTTTGTAAAACGGTTTTGCATAATGTAGAAAACTTATGTTTTTAGATACCAGGATGATGACAATAGTATGAAATTTATTTCAGGCCTTAGGAGTTTTATGTGGATTACCTATGATTTCTTGAGCTGCCTGAATGTGTTAGTTGCATCTCTCACAACTTCTGTAAGATGTCACTCTGGTGGTATCTATTATGGTAAATTCTAAATTAAGGAATAGCTGTAGAAAGTTTGTGAGGTTATTAGTGAAAGACTTCTTCATGTCTTTTGACGTGGAAACAGAGCAAAAATAGCACCATCAAGCCCCACCTTATTCCTGCAAGTTATATCAACATCAACTAATATGAAGATGAAAATTTTAAAAATAAGAGTACAATATGGTATTTTAATACTTTGTATTTATTTTATGGATACTCAGGGAAGTTTAAATCTCTACTCAGAACCTGCTTTTTAGATGTTCTCATAGACCAGCAAGAGATACGAACAACGGTCAAAAATTTGATTATGACAGCATATGATTAAAAACTGTGTAATGATTTTATTCCTTGCGGTTGTTGCTGATAATTTTGCTGAAGTACCAGTAAATCTTGCTAATGAAATGGCATTTAGTGGTAATTTACTGTAACTTTTTGCCATTGTTTCCTATAATTCCAGTTTTCAGCGTTTTTTTTCTGTTTCATTCCTGTACTAAATCCACTCTGTAGATACATAGATCAACCCACACAAACACATCACTTTCTAATATGTGACTAATTGCAAACACAAGTTCAGTGACTGACATCAGTGATTTGTAATAATTGCCACATGCCGAATAGGATATTGCAAATATTCTTGCCATGTAGTTTTTTTTGTAGAACTGATTTTGCTTCTGAAAACAGGTGTTCACACTTTGTGGTCTCATGAAAGCTGGAAATTGGTCTCTGCTCTGAGGATTCTTTATGATCCCAGTAGATGATGAGTAAATACTGCAGTTTGATAAAGAAAAAAGGAAAACTGTTTGAAACTGTGTTTCTTCTCTTCTTTTTCAGCCTAGTTGGAGAAGAGACAGAGACAAAAAATGCCACCAGCAACAGTGGCGCCACAGTACCCACCTCCAGATGGAGGCTGGGGATGGGTTGTGGTCTTTGGGGCTTTTATCTCCATTGGATTTTCCTATGCGTTCCCCAAAGCCATCACAGTATTCTTCAAAGAAATACAAGAGATCTTTCACACATCATATAGTGAAATAGCTTGGATATCATCGATAATGTTGGCTGTCATGTATGCAGGAGGTAAGACGTTTGTAACATTTGCAAATATCATAGTTTGGTGGGTTTTTTCTATGGTCTTAAAGCATTTAAATACTACCTGATTGTGTCATTACTGACTAAAGCATTTACCGAGAGACATGCTGCTTTTTGTATTGTACTTTGTCAGAGAGACTGGTAGCCACATCATCATTAAAGTACTGTTTACTTTCCCTTTTAAAACACTTTACATTATCTTCCCTTTTGTTTTCCCCTTAGGGCCTTTTGTTTCTTCTCTACCTTATTCTATTTTGTAATTTTGCCTTAAATTTATACTTTCTAAGAGTCAAATTTTCCAGCAAAGCAATGCTCAAGTAACTTCTCCTTGGACTGGGGGTACATTTGCTGAATTTCCACTGCCTCGGTGAGATCTCCCGGTAGATCACATGATGGAGCATGAACACAGAAAATTGTTATGGCCATGAGGGTTCATTAGTCAGGCACAGGTATTCCTCTGTAGTGTAGACAGGGGTTTTATATCTTATCCCTATTTGTCCTGAAATAAAATCCTACTTTCCATTTAGGCCAAGAGCCATGTTTCATACATGCCATCTGTATGATAGCTAAGATACAGACAATCTTATTCTTGGGACTGAAATGAACAGCGAACATAAATTCTCTGATACCTTTTGTCTTGTGAGAAAGCAAGTAAAGAACAAGACACATGAAAAAGGATTTTAAAGTGTAAAGCCATGTTAAAGTACTAAGTGTCAAACCTGCTTTGGCAGGTTTTGTGTCTATATCAACTTCAAAGACTAACTGTTAAATTCCACTGGATTACTTTGTTTTTTTAGCATATTTTAAGTATTGGTGGGAGCTATCTGCTACTTAGGCAAAGTGCTTTTTCGGGCAGTCCAGAGGTCCGAATAAGAGGTTATTTCAGGAAATAAATCTAGCATTGCCCTTTCTTGGATGTTACAAGGTGACCACTTGGAACATCTCAGACTGTTTGCAATGATGGAGCAATTAAATGCATACCTTTATATGTATGTGTGTGTATGTGAGTATGTACATGTGTATTAATGTATATACATAGAAGCAGAAAAAGTGCTAATAGCATATTGAGATTCAGTATATCTAATCACTGAAGACCATCATTCCAGTCAGAAGTTGTGTCTGTATAATATTAAAGTATGTTATTGTCAGGTCCGGTAAACAACCTATTGAAGGAAACATGACGTCTGATTTTTAGCATGGTAATTTTTTATCTTTGATTTCAGCCTACCTCAGTTTTGACACCTGAATGACGCTAACTCCTTTAGCAGCCAGGGAAGAGAGGTAGGTGCCTACAGACAGCAATTCAGGCTACCTGAGTTCTCTCTTTAAGGACCTGTTTTTCCCCTCTGACTATAAAAATGAACCTGCATCCAGCATAGCATTAGCTTAAGCTCTTCAAGTAAATATTTTTCAGTTAATGGGATGGAAAAATGGATTTTTTTCAAATGCTGACAGAGGCAGAGACCTGTAAAGATGTTTTGACAAATGCTGTCAATATCAACAAAGGCTTGCCGTCCAGATATTTTGATCCGATTTTTATTGGTATACTAGTAGGGAATCACAAATTATCCATTTACTCATAAAGAATCATAAAGGATTTTATAGGACCAGCAACAGTAAGCAAAATTCACCAGGTGAAGAAGTAACTTGAACTAATGCCATCAAGAGTGGAGTAAGAGAGCAGGTATGTCCCGTCATATTCAGGTCCCATCTAATGTAGTTGCTTCTTAAGGATATGTCAGCACTTGTGCTGTGGAGTGTACATGTGTAACTGTGGAGGCCTCTGGACAAATGCTGGACCCCTCTGGAACAAAGGAAGAGCACAGGTGTTGAAAAGCTGGAGTTTGTTTCTGCTTTGCCTATGCTGTGACTTTTGAGGTGGACTCTTTTTCATCATGTTTTCTGATCGGAGCTAAATTTTCTAAGGGCAGATTTGCTTCATAGCATAGGTGCTGTTCTTTTGTTTTAATATTTGAATAACGTTTAATTTATGCTGTTTCTGTCATCTCAAAGTTCACCCAAGTTTTATTAACAGTACAGATGCAGATCACAGTGTGTTTAGCTGGGGCCAATTTTATCTGTGATGTTCAATGTGCATAGCTTTTCATGTAAAGTGCAAAGCATCCAGTAGTTCTGCCTTTTCTCTAACACTTCTCTTACTGTTCTGAGTACCAGCATACTAACTTCACCTGTACATTAACATTAGAAATTACAAAATGGTTTACTATTCATTCTGCTAATAGCTACCCTAGTCACTATGAAGATTGTCAGCACAGGAGCAGTAGGCAAAGTTGTTTGGATATCTTGTTACAGACTCACATCAAAATGCTGAGGATGACGACCCTGCCTGATGTAAACACTCTTTGAAGCCATAGCTTCTCTAGAATCACTTCCTAAAAAATAGGCCATTTAGACAATCGCTGGCAGAATATGAAATAGCAATGAGGAAAAACATTTCTGAAGGAAATCACTCCATTGTTTTTACTGACTGAAGGTGGTTTGATTCCTTAGCATTTGATGTGCTGTAATGTGTAATACACGTTCAGACCAGGAGTACAAGGTGTATTGTTTACTGTGAAGTGTGATCTGTACATCTGCAATGAACACTCTGTTCCTCATACCACTAATAAAGGTAACCTGAAAACATCTAAGATCTGTCATTCTCGTTAGAGCTTAGCATTCAACCTATTAATCATCGCAGTGGGGTCAGTGAATAAGTTAGAGTCTGTACAGATGCTCTTTGCTTTGGAGGCTGCAGCCTCTTGCAGTAATTAGCTGGCATCTGTGTTTCAGTAACAAGGTATTAACTTACCTTTCAATGTCTGAGAAAAAAAAACTAATAAAAGGCATCCAGTAAGGAGCTAAAAGAATGTTAATTATGTTTATCACTTACTTCATACTTAGAATAAATGGCATTAAATTATAGCAGACCATCTGGCAATCCATATGGTCTCCTGCAGTCCTTGTTAATTCCAGCAAATAGGTCAAGCACAGTGTTCACCCTGTTAGGAAAGCACTAAGCAGAGGTGACAAATCTGATAAATCAAATCAATATGAAACTCTTTTCCTTTCTCAATCTGGCATAATATACATTTTCATACTGTTTTTTGTTGGGTTTTGTTGATTTTTTTCTTAATTTGTTTTCTTAAGCGCTCTCTTTTTTTCCCCTCATCTGCTGGATGTTTGTAAGAGTTTACTAAAAAGCCAACTCGAAAAGCAAGATCCTGTGATTTGATCAAGGTTACAGGTATTGCACAGCCTCTACTGTTAAGCCTGTGCCTAAAAAAGCATCCTCTGGAGAAGAGCAATAGTTCAGTCTCCATGGCAACTCCGTTTTCTGCCTCTCTTGAGCAGAGACTGTCAATTGTATTAAATTAAGGTTGATGGTTTTGTGATGGGCTCCTACCCCCAAGGGACTGTGACTGAGACCACCAGACTTTTGTTACTGCAGGACAAAAGCTGGGATAAGATGGAGTTGAGTTATCCTGACAGTGCAACCTGTATTTCTGTATGTGAATGCACACATATGTATATAAAATGTATTTGCATTTATGTATTCTTATATACATAAACTATATATGTATTCATATACTTAAAGAGCCATATTTATGCTCTAACACACACAAGCACTAAGGAATTCAAGAAATAGAGCAAATACATTTGACCTCAAGTTCTGTCAATCCATTATTCCCTTTTTCAAAACTTCACCTCTCACTTTGTGCAGCATTAACCAACCAAAGGTGATTAGAGAGCTCCTTATCAGAGCTCGATCTGTTTCCAGTAAAAATGTTTTCATTGCTTTCAGTGTAGGTTTGATAGGAGCCTTAGTGGCAGCTATGAAAGCCATGTGACAGGTCTGGTGATTTCAGACACAGCTGACCTTGACTTTTAGATTTCTGTAAGGGAAAAGCAGTTAGTTGACTCACTTGTCTTTAACTGTTTTTCTGTCATTTTTCCAAGGCAATTTCAGTTTGGGTGTTTTGTTTTTGTAGGGTTTTTTTCCTTTTCAGAAAGAACTTTTTGGATGTGACATTGGGTTATAGAGATTAGTTTGAGAGCCAGTACATCCCTCAGGCCATACCCAGCTGTGAAATGTGGGATAGTCTTGCTGGTCTGAAGTTCAAAAAAGAAAGGTCCGTTTAAATTCTAGAATGTATTTCTAAGTAAATAATTTAAAAAGCAGCTTTGGAGCCCTTTTGAAGAGAGATGCTGAGTGGAAGTAGTGGCCCTTACCATTTTTCAAATCATACTTATAGTTAAAAAATGCAGCATTTAATAGCTTTCTCTCTCTTCTTCTGTATTTTTGTTATTCAAGTTTGAGGTTAAGTATTTCCAAACAGTAGCAAACCCTTAAGGGATTTTTCAGGTGACAACACAAAAGTAACCTGTAGTCAAGTTCTCATTTTGACATTGTCAAATATTAATTTGGAAAATAACATATCATATGGTATGTTCAAAATATTTGTGATTTCATCTCAGTGGGTGTTTTGGTGATATTGCTGTGAAGATGAAATGGCGTGCACAGTGGAGATGACAGTTGTGAAATCCATGTAACACAAACAACAGATGGTTATGGATTTTTACTTTTGGACAGGACCTGGGCTCCTACGCTTTCCTTCCTCCCTGGTAACATTTTCTTATTTTGGTTTTACAAATACTGACACAAGGAATTCAGTGGCCATGGAAAAGGAGATTGAGAAGCTTTCTTAAATTGACCTATGTCCTTTGTTGTCAGGGACAAACGTTTTTCTCCATCAGAATATGCAAAGTGTTGAATTTTAATAACCTCATTTAGAGTGTCCTTGAAAGCAGAACTTAGCAACTTTCCAAATGCCTCATGGGCATGAGGGAATACGTCACATTTAGCCTAAAATATATGTAAAACTTGTATGTCAAGTTAATTTGAAACTCTCATATAAAGGAAAAGAAGTCATAATGAGGTGACACAAGAACAGTGCATTTTGAATCTTACTAGCAAATAGAAGTACAAAAAAGAGGTATTGAGTAACAATAATATTACAAATTTACAGTAGTTCAGTGTTTAAAAAAGAAGACCTGAATGCTAAGGAAGCCTGATAAAGCCTCTGAAGGGTAATACAGCCACCTCTTATGTTTCTTGGAAGGCTTTCAGTTTTAGTAAAAATGTACCTTGTAGGGCAGTGTTTTGTGGTAGCAATAGCTCTTTTAGACAGAGACCTTTCTTAATGTTTAGAATACACTCTTTAAAATGGTCATGAGAAGAAAGATGAGAAAAAGCAGATCTGTTGTAGATGTTTTTATACAGTTTTTTCAAACAGGTTTGTCATCCTATCTACAGGAGCAAGCTGCTTTTTTACTCTGCAACTTGTTATGTTTGGCTGAACAGAGAAAATCTAGTTGTTGAATGTTCAGTGCTTTTGGGGGATCCAATTTTTTCAGCTTCTCAAAAAGTTTTTACTGGGATCTACTGAGCCACATTCAGGAAGCCAGTCTCAAAGTTCAGGACATGCTACCACTGAGAGAAATATTGGGGTTTTTTTGGCTTTTATTGTACACTTATGTTAATTTTGAATAATTGTCAGAAAGACATTACATAGCCAAGAATTCCCACTGTGCTTCTACCAAGCTCTTTCAGTATCCAAAACATAGGTTATTAGTAATGATTTGATACATATCATAGAAATATTTACGTTAACTTTTATTTAGTTAACTCAGGCCCTTTATTAAAACAGTTCTGATTTACATGCAAGTAAGCAACATGGATAACATAATGAATGTTAGTTAAGCACTCTTTTCCTATTTAAGGATTTGAATTTGTCTTGATCTTCATTTGGGTTTATAGCCAGGGATTTCTGTAAGTGAAGTAATCAATATTGACAGATTTTTTATCTGCAAAGAAGATTCTTTTTTCTCTCCTACTAAAAAGTAATGGGTCGAAGTCAAACAATAACAAATAACATGCATCATAAAATACATTTTCTAAGGGGCTAAAACTTTAGGTTTGTTTAGGAAAGATATCAAGGGACAAATGTAGGCCTTTGATATGTTCGTTGAGCTTCTAAAACTTTGGCAAAAGAATGCTTATTTTGTGTGTACTAATAATGTTGGATTAGTTCCCATATAGTTTTTCATATCACTGGATCATACAATGGTTGTATTTGTGATGCGTGTCGCGTAATTCAAAGGTAGTGAAACAATGGTCTAGCACAACTGGGAACCAAGAGATACTGAAGCAGATACCAGAGAAGTACTGTGGGGAAGGAAAAGTGTATCTGCTCATGCTGTGTATACCATTGTAGTCACACCAGCACTTCAAATGAAATAATAAACCCAGCAATTTACAAAGAACTTATTATAGAATTTTACTGGTCCATTGTTTTGGAATGTCTAAGAACTATTCCCATGTTTATTTTGAAGGGTATATTCAAGGGAAACAAAGTTGCACTGATATGTTTAGAAGATAATGTTAGCCAGTATCAAATGGCAACAGCTGAGATTTTTACTGTGATTCGTAAAGATATGTAGATCCATAGTCATTAACAGAGGTGAATGGACTTAATGGCAGGTTTATGCTGATGCCGGGGGAACTGCAGAAATCAAAGAATGAGGTGGTTTTAAATTGTCTTTTATGATTACATTAAACTCTCTTCTAATTGATTAACTGGTGTTGAACATTTTTGCAGAGATCACATATGACACAGGCAGATAAGCATATATAGCATATGAAGAGTTTTTGGTCAATCAGAACCTTTTCATCTGACAGTGATATTCTATTATGATCACATATGTCAAAGAGCACAAACGGCTGCAGCTTTAGTAGGTAACACGTTTCATTGGTGCATACAAGCAGAAGAAAAGCTTACCTTTCTTTTCCACAAATTTTGGCAGGTTTTTTTTAATTGTCAAGAAACAGTTAAGCATTTTCACAGCAGTTTTACCTGACTTTTGTTCAGGTGAATGTGTACTATGACTAGACAACCAGATGAAAGAATGTGATTAACATAGGAGACTGTATTGTGAAAGAAGATGTTGATTTCCTCATCTACTTCAAACGCTTCTTGCAAAACTTTCCCACTGATGATGGGAACATGTGCCCTGTTTGGTTTTCTATGTGTACTGCTTTGAAACACTTATCAGTAAGTGCTTTGACTGTTAGAAAACTTTGAAGAAACTAGTGCTACCGTTACAGCTTTTTAACTATAGTAATTAGAGATCATATGGACAGGATTCATGAGTTTAGTGTTCTTCAGCATTGGCACCTACATCTGATCCAGCTGTCTAGACAACTTCTGTTGTCAGTCAATAAAAATGGGAATTCTGATTCATCCCTTCCTAAGTTAAATATCTGAAGCACATCAAATGAATCATGTTTTAGAAAGACTTCTCTGTCTTCTGAGTGCTAAAGGAATCTAGAAGCATTCAGATGTCTGTTTTGCACCAATCTGAAGTGATGCCACCCACATGATTGCTGCCCTATACTAATACATTATACTTCGCTCCCTAGAGGCCTTGAAATCTAAGAGCATTTCTGTTACAGATATGCACCCATGCATAGTGGTTTTGAGCTTGTTCTGGTTAAGATTTGATTTTCTGTTTTAATCTTCCTTTTGTATGTTGGACAGGTTATAATTCTCCCACGTTTCACTGACACTGACTCAGCTGTACTAGTTTTACCTGGTAATTTTAGGATTACCTATTAACTTTTAAAAGCTTCTTTAATCTTGCAGTGACTTTTCCTCATACCTGTAATTCCCTTACTTGCATCATCAGCTGAGAAAAAAACACAAATGGGAGAATACCTGCTTTATCTAATAATTGACCAAGTTTGCATTCTTTTGTAGCTGATTATAAGCTGATAGAATATCTATGGATCTGTTATATTTTCTTCTGTTCTGTGAATGGTTTGAAAGTTGCATACAGTTCAGCCTCTTTGTAACAAGATCCCAAAACACTTCCCTGTCAGTGTCAGCTGGCAGTACCAACTTTGTCATGGTACAGACCTGACTCATACTGCTTTCCTTTGGAGGAGTCCTTTGATTTTCCAGGAACAGAAATTATTTGACTGAAATTTTTTCCTGTGTTGCAAGAATGAGCTTCTCTATCCCCCACATGATGCTTCCAGATTTACAGATGTATCCTAGCTTTTATCTTCTTGTTGTTTTCTACATAGTAGAGTATAATTTAGTGTCAGGACTTCCCAATGACTCTTTGCAACGGCTTTCAGGGTAGGGCTGCCACAAAAGAGGAAGGCGGGCAGGTGTCCTGCTTGGCTTCCCTTAGAAGGGGGAGTAGTCTGGTTTCCTTGGAAGTCAAAATTCACTCAGAAAAGCTTCAAGAGTAGTTCTGTTCTAAGTTGTTTGAATTATTGACATACATGCAAATAGCAGAATTAATCCTTCCTTACTGTAATGTTGCTAAGCTTTGGGTGTGTCTAATTAAGTAGTTGAATCTGTTATTTGCCTAATAAGAATAGTTGTAATTTCCAGAGCGGCAAGGAAATAAACAAAGTGGAGGAGGTTTTACGTTTGGATATTCTACTTAAAGACTCTCTTTGCAGGAGCTATTCAATCCATAAGTTACAAGACTCTAACTGTTACGATGGAACATTTATGGAACATAAGGTTTTAAAGCTAGTGAGAAACAGCATGACATTACTCATGGTGAAATAAGGTTGGTTAGTTAGTTAGTTTACCTGGACATCTGCCCAGAAAAATACAGTAAAATAAAAGAAATAAAGTAAAATAGCGACATTATTGATAAAGAAGTTTAGGTCATGTGCTACATATGGTGAGTCTGCAGATCTTCTTTGAATTTGTAGCCAAATGTTCTAGAATCGTAGTTTGGCTAGTGACACTGGACATAATAAAAGATGACAGTAGGAAAACTCACAACAGATCCATTGATATACATAGTGATGAATGACCATTTTCACTGACAATGTTATGGTTTTATCAGAGACATGTAAAATAACAGCCTGGGACTCTGTTCCAAGTATGGGCACTATGGTGCCCATCCTGCGTTACGTGCTTAATTTTAAATACTTTAGTGATCTCATCAAGTTAAAAGTTAAAACAAAATTTTCACCTGCTTAAAGTCAGCATGTAAACATGTTTATATATTTCTGCAAATATGTTTATGCATATGTGTTTGTAACATTAAGTTCTTGACAGTGTACCTTCAATAACTTAAGTGCTCCCAGAGGCACTCATTAAAATCTCATTTTTATTTATATTAACCTTAAAAAGACATTATCCATAAATGATTCACATCTTTTCTCAAAAATAAAATATAAATAAAATACAGAAGATTAGCTTTAAGAAATTATAGTATTTGAGCAAAACTGGTGATATTCACTTTATTAAAGTAACCATTTGATTAAACTTTTTGATATGGCTTATTTGTCAGTGAGCATATCTCTGTTTCATAAATAAAAAATAAAAATCTGAAGAAACAGCACAATTTGACCTTAAGTATGAGTCTCCTAACCTCGATTCTAATTTATTGGATTCCATCGAGTTCCAGTGCTGCAAAGTGAACTGAGGAGTGGAGAATCAGACACTGTGACTGTAATGATCGTTCTGATTATTTGCTGAAGCAACACACTACGTAACAAAAACTCACTGGTAGTGACCTGAAATTGTGTGATTCTCACTTGAGAACAGAATGTCAACATTAGAGGTGGCTGTAAGGGACTTATGGCCTGAATAACCGTTTTGATTAACACATTTTTATTGTCATATAAAATTACACAAAATGTAAAAAAAGTTTGCCAAATAAACCCCCTCTATGGGCTGCACTTGCTGAAGGACTACACCTCCCAGAATGAGATGGGGCAGTTAATCTCAGAGCAAGGTCTGGTGTGCATTGTGTGACTGTGTTTACAACGAGCAACACGGTCCAACAATTGGATTTATACTAAATTAACAAGCTACAGAGCTGCAATTTTTTTTAAGATTATTTGGTAACATTTGGAAATGCAATATAGTGCTAAATGACCTGAAACAGAATGTTTTCAATTATTTTGAAAAGCTAAGAGGAAGAATTAGATCATGGGAATGCTGGACAGTTATATTTCTGGTTTGTTTATTTTGTACGACAGAAAACATTTAAGACATTTCAGAGTGACTTATTTGAAGGGTTTTAATTCAACTGAAATTCTGAAATTTGAAATGTTTATTTCAGCTTGGGAATAAAATGGATGTTAAAGCATAAGTGTTTCACGCAATGCTAGCTCTAATTTTATGTATTGCTCCTTAAAAATCAAATAGCATGTCAAAAAGATAGTACATGTGGGAGTGATTTTCTTGTCTTTCACACAGCACCATAGTTTATACCTGTGCAAAGAGTGTGCAAGGTTATATAAACCATTGCCATTGTGATTTAGAAGCTTTTCATATTTACTTACTCAAATGTAAACAGTAACCTGAGTGAAAAACACTTGACCCCATGCTCAGAGAAACAGAACTGAAGTGGCATATGGGATTAAGATGAGAACAAATTTGTATCATAGAATTGCTTCTGGATCATTTCTCCATATGTTATAAAAAATTTACCAGATGGTGTTCAGATATATGTATTGCCTAGATCAGTCAACTTTCTAACCAATTGCTTTTTAGTAAGATGTATTAAAACTTACTAAAGAAACATATTTCCCCTGTGGGAAGAAAATAATTCTTTCATTAGGAAAGCTAAGTAGTATTATCCTCTCAGGCACATGTTAAATCCTTGCAGAAGCGGGTATATTTCATTGGATTATTTTAATATGTTCTGGTTGAAGAATATCAGCATAACTCCTTAGGTGAAAGATATCTCCAGGAATGCATGACATCAAAACAGCATCAGTAATACAAATCATGAGAAGCCTATATTTTAATAGGCACTAATTTATTTTGAATTTATGATGTATTACAATAATTAGAAGTAAGCTGCTTTACGTTGGTGGACAATAAGGTTTCTGACAGTGGTGGGTAGTTTAATTTTTTCACGACAGATGAGGAACCATGCCTGCTTCAAAAGCCATAGAAATATTATCTTCAAGTGCAGTAAGACGGCACTAGGTCACCAAGCCACTTCATGTTGCTTTTTGCAGCAGGGTTCAAATATTCCCTATTCATGTAAGCAAACCTCATCTAGACTCCCGCCACCCATCCACCCCACATTTTCACAAGATGATTTCTATGGAGACATATCCTCGGTTGCTTCAAGGGAAGGCACTGTGTAGAGAATATTATACATGTTGTTTCCTCTCTAGACCAGGCGAAACACAAATGCCATAAAGACCTTTGCCCAGCTCCCTCATAATATATTCCTTTTCCATGGATTAAGTCTCAGGCTTTGTCTACTATTTTTTCATGATTCCTTCACTCCTTATTTGGTCATGTTTCATGAAGTATTGAAGTATTGTTTTCATAGCAGAAGGAATACTTTCCGCCTCATTAAAGTCATCATGTTTTGCTTGATCACAGTCCATGGAATGTGTATTTGTTGATCCAGTCCACAAAAGAAATGACATGTGACTATACATAGGAAATTTGTATATCTTTGAAACACAAATAAATTTCCTACCCCCTTCTCTTTATTTTCCTCTTTCCATTCCCCTCCCCTCCCTTTTCCTTCTTCCCTTCCTCTTCCTGTTCCCTCACTATGTATACATATATATATGTATATATACATATGGATTTATACTTCTCATTGCATATATTCTGAACATGTAGATGAGATTTAATGATCGACTCATGATCCATAATTCACAGTAAGTGGCCCATGAAAACATCATAAGGAGCAGATTCAATATTTTCAATTTGAAGTTTAATTCTAGAGTGAAAAGTTGAGACCAGAAAGGAATATGACAAAGAAATAACTAGGAAGAACCATGTATCTTGTGCTTTCTCTGAAATTATGTATTATTGCCTGTAACAACATATGAGGAATCCTTTCCAACTTGAGCTAGGTATAATATTGTTCTGGAAGAAACCAAATACACTGTAGGATGATGTGCAGGGTAAAAATGGGATACTGTATTAACATTAATATAATAGGCAATTTGTAGAAGACAGAGAAATCCAAAGGACAATGTTAATCTTAACTGAAGTTGGCTAAATTTTTCACAGTGAATGCATTATCTGAAAAATGTAATGGTTTGAGTTGCAGAGAATCATAGAATCATAGAATCATAGGTTGGAAAAGACCTCTAAGATCATCAAGTCCAACCATCCATCAAGTCCAACCATCCATACATATACTCTACATTCATAAGTACTACTATATAGGCTGTGCCAGGTCTTCTGAAAGTGTTTGCTGTGACTGTTTGCTCTCTGTGATGTCTGCTAGGCTTCCAAATGACGAAGTATTGTGCTGCTCCAGGAAGAGTAGCCAGAGATTTTTAAGAAAGTGTATAAAAGTCATGAATGATAATGGGGAATAATAACTAGGAAGTGATGAGTAATGAACATTTATGGATATTGTGTTCACAAGCATACACAGATTTGCAGAAAACATAGTCGTTGCTCAAAGAGCAAGAAATAAAAAATGGAAGTATTTGTAGCTAGTTAATAACATCATTTAGGAAAATGTCTATGAAGAATTAAAATAAATATTTACAAGCACTGTTTGTTATGATTTTGGGTTTTTTTTCTTTCCAACAATTAGCTCGGAGATTAACAACATATCTCTTATTTTCAAGTTGCTGTAGTTGTAGTTGTGAGAATGGTATATTGTAACCTCTGTCTTCCTTTTCAGTTTATGATCTGCAACAGTACAGACAGTCGTCTTCCTTTTGTAACAGCAGAATATACAGAACTTCTTTGGCAATCTGGTTTACCCAGTTAGCAATCTGTAAAAACAAGTTTTATACCTAAAAGTTGTAATCTTCTTTGTCAAGGCACAAAGTATTAAATACTAAGTGTTCTTTAGTCATAAATTTTCAAAAATTTCACTAGTGAGTTCAAAGGTTTCCAGGCAAAAAATATTTATAAGTGAGATGAGTACTTTCTGTTAACCCAGGAAAAAATCAACACATATATATCATTAGGAGTCCAACAACCAGATGAGGAAAAGCGGTTCATTTTTTTTTTTTTTACGTGTGTGTGTATCTGTGAATACACAGCCTTTATGTCTGGGCATAGCAGTTTTTTAGTAAGATTATTTTTGAGACGGAAGAACTAGTAGAAATACTGAATAGCTGTAAATGACCATTTTGTTTTTGGATTAGTATTAATTTTCCTTTGTTCCCTGAAAGTAGACATATTAGATAGGATTAACTTTATTTAATCTTTTCAGAAATGTGATGCTTCTTTCAGTACAAATGCTCAAACACAGATATTACCAAATTGCACGAAGTCTTTCACTTGCAACCATCCACAGACAAAGAAGGAGCAGCCACTGAGCTGAATGGATAATACTTCAAGGATGAGAACTCTGGAAGAAAACCACTAAATACTGTCATTGGAGCATTTCTATACTTACAGTTATGCCTCCTGAAATTCCTGGTGAAACCTTGGAAAGGATATAACTGTAGTGATGTTTATTGTATTAACTATTGCTGTAGAGAATTATATTTACTAATATTTATATATTAGTATTATTATAATTTTTACGGTATTTACAAGTCCTTGCCCTTATTTGGTTTTTCATTTAAAGGAGAAGCAACATTTAATGGCACAGGTTTGTGGTGCGTGTCAACAGTAATATTATTTGGGTGAAATCCACCACACATTTTTTGGGTCCGAAAAGCTGTTTTAAATTTAGATTCTTGCAAGCTTATGAAGTCTGGAGGAGTTAATTGTGGTTAAATACTAAGCTTTAAAAATTCATTGTCTTTTGTTCTACGGGAAACTTATATTCTTCCAAGTACCTCATATTTGCCACTGAATTTTTTAATGTTCATGTTGATGCACTACGTAACATTTACCACTTAAGTTACAAGCTGCTTGCATCGGTTTTCTGAGAAGAAAAGAACAGTTCTCCGAGAAGACCGTTTGCAATTCATTTATCATGGGCTGATACTATTTTCAGCTGTCCCCATTACAGAGGCATGCAGGCCACTGTAAAAAATATGTGCCTAGTGTTACAAGTCTCTATTTATAAGCATCTTTCTTACAGGTGTTTTGGTTCCATCTCGGCATTAGCTTGTTCCCTTCTTTCTTCTTTCTTGTTTCTTGCTGTTTTCCAAGTTGGAAGACTAGTTGTTACAAATATCTATGCATAGGCTTCACTGTACTCAGTGATGTTGAAGGTAAGGGGAATATAAATATAAGCAAGGTTTAGAAAAATACTGTAATATTTTTCTGCATCTGACTTCATTTCACAATAAATGTGTCAACACAAAATTTGGGCAATTAATTTTGGGACAGAACATTTTTTGTAGTCGATGACCATAAATGTTTCTGAAAACTGCAGTGTGTTCAGCAGCTCATAGATCACACTCACTTATTTCTCATGAAATATTATGAAGTTTCATATTACTAATCTCAAAAGAAATGTCATAGATCATCTTAACATCTTCTGCTTTGGGATCAAGTGTTTTAGCCTTTCATGAAAAAACTTCTGTAGCAGAGCATACACAAGATAATTAATATAAAACATCACTATGTATACATGTAAATAATAATCATCATGGCTACTCCTTGATTCAAATCTGGGCAATTATCCAACATCTTTAAATTCGTAGATATAGAGTAATTTGTTAACTTGAAGAGAAGTTTTCTAAATTACATGGTCTATAACTCCATACACATTTGCACCATAGCAAACAAGAAAAAAACCTGTAAGCCAATCAACAGCTTTAATCGAAGTATGTAGTGCCCTTGGTTCATGTCTCTGATGTATCACCGAAAAAAAAAGAAACAAACCAAAACCCAAAAAAACCCCCAAATTGATCAAGGATCTATTACTTCTACCTAAACCAAATAAATTCAGAGCAAGCACCAGCACCACTGATAGCTATTTTATGTTTCTTCTGAACATTTAAGGAAAATGATAACTTATATTTGCAGCTTGACATAGGTGCACTGAACTGAGCACATCGCTTCAAAATTATCAGCTGTAACCTCTTGTGGGGAGGAACCATGGAGAAGCAGCCAGTGTGTTGCGGCACTCTGCCATCACTCATGCTCCTACAGGTTACCACACATGATCGTTGTATTTGTTATAAAGGTTCTGAGGAATATCTGAAGGTCAAATTAATCCTCAAGTAATCAAAAGATAGAAACTTAAGAGAATTCAAGGATCCTTCAGGACACAAGTGACAATGTGTGCATTCAGGGTAATGACACTGAGAAAACGTAGTTTGAGGAGGGGAAGTGATGAGCAAAGAGTGATGGATGGTTGAACGACTGACTGCTTACTCCCTGGCATGCTGTGCTTTTGGCTGCTGAGCTATTTTAACTCATAGTTGAGCAACCTTAACTGAATATTAACCATTTCTTTTTAGTAATATTTATTACAAAACCATGTTTTTTTCTCTTTGCTTTCTGCCACGGTTACTATGTTGTCTAGGTTTATGGAATCAGTGCAGCCAGTTGTAGATGTTATATGAAATGGGAAAAAAGTACTGCTAAATGCACAGAGGAACTACAGAGAAAGCTTTACAAGAATTATTCAACTATGTTACCTTTGTTGCTGTTACACAAACATATAGAATGTGTCAGAAGCACAGGTTACCATTCCCAGAAATGTGATAAAGAATCTAGGACGAAAATAGTTGCGTGATATTTTAATATTATCAAATTCATCAATACTTTTTTGATTTTTTTTTCTGCATTCTGTAAACGCCTACCCAAGAGTACTGAAAGTATTTGGCCAAAGGTTTCTGAACTGGAGATGAGACTGTAACAGAATGCTCCATATTTTGACTTAAACCTGCTTGAGAAAAGCAGCATATTTTTAAAGCATTTTCCAATGTCATGAACAGGCTGTAAACATAATCAGAATCAATTTTGAAAAAAAAAACAACCACAAAAAAACAAAAAGGAGGAAAAAAGAAAAGAAAAAAAAGAAAAAGAAAAAAAAGAGAAAGAAAAAGACTGAGTCTGACTGATGCAAGTAGTAATAAGCAAGTAGCTTATCCTGATGTTAACTGATGCAAGTAGTAATAAGCAAGTAGCTTATCCTGATGTTAATTCTTGGAACTCCTTGGGCTTTTCCAACCTTGTAGGAAACAGAAAGAAAAAATAAAGCTGTACCGGAAGGATAGCTGACTCCACAGAGCAGAAGGCTGAAAATGTGTTTGTGTTTAGATCACTTGACAGAATGCAATCTACAATATTGCATTAGTGCAACTTGAAATATTATTGCATTTATTTTCAACTTCTTTCAGCAATCCACTTTATTTAAATAAATGTCGTATTGTTCAGACTGAGTCATTTTAGGTTGCTTGGATGATTTACACTATGAAGACTGTATGACATTGTCAATATATGTTTAAAAAATTACCTTTATATCAAGAAGTTTCATCTCTAGTTCCATATTAAGAATAATGCAGGTGACAAAATAAAAAGTGTAAGTGCACTTGCTGTATGTGAAACAAACTGCAGATGTGAGTGATCTTTAACTGTATCACTGTATTATAGCAGTGAGAAATCAAACCAGGACAAATAAATTAAATACTAAAACCTAGATTAGATACTTTCAAAATAAATTTTCATTCCTACAGTGAATATAAATATTGAATAGACCCAAAGATGACCTCATTATTGACATAAAAGACAATTATGGCAGATGATACTGCTACAAACCAATCCCTACTACTGTAACCATTCTGACCAGTTACTATACCTTTAAGTCGCAGAAGATTTTTTCATCTCTCACAGAAAGTGATGTCTATTTACAGGTGAACTGTCTAAAGTAAATACACTTTTTTCATTTTGGTAAGAAAAAAATTGATGGAAAAGAGAAAAGGCAGCAAGAATTTTAGTGTCCTAGATTCTCTTCCTGTTATAAGTTAATGGAGTGTACCTAATACATTTGGGCTTATAAATGTTATTCTGCCTGAGAGCTGAGCAAGATATAGATTTAATGCCAAATAAATCTTCCTTTATTCTATTTTATGGCCTTAAAATTGATCTGCCTGTACTGTTAGTTCACGGTATTATGAAATGAAAATATGGTTATCTGGTTTGCATCCTTTAAGATTTTAGAAATACTAGATATAAAGTTGTTGCGTCGTCTCCAGAGTCAGATCAATTTTTGAAGTGTATATTTTCTTAGGGCTGAAAAAAGCCAAAAAAAAATTTATAGATGTGTGTATATGAGTGTATGTGTATCTCTGAGAATGTAACTATATGAGAAACAATATTAAATTTATAGTGCATAGTTTGAGCCCTCTACTCATTTCCACAAAAATAGCAAGCAGTATATTTCTTTAAGAAGAAACTTTAATGTTCGAGTTATGTTTGAGCCATATTAGCACAATAAGCATCTTTTAAGGGGAAAAAAGTGATTATTTCTTCAAACATCTGCTTTTTGAATCTACTTATTATTCAGTTATGTAGTCTTTTTTATTGCTTTTCATTTACAACAGTATGGCTTAGCAGAAGAAGGAAGATTTAAATGGTGATTGAAAATTTAAACTTGGAAGTGAGAGGAAAATATGGGTTATTGCTACCTTTGTTATTGTAAGAAATAAATCTCATCTGTGAAGATATATATTTCTTCTGAGAGGTGTTGATATTCATTGCAGAACAACGAAAGCAGCTTCATCCTCACGTTTTGCACAATACAGATGTGCAAGTGAGTGTTCTGCTGAGCCATCAGAACAGAACGTAGGTGTCACATTATTATAAACTTTGTCTAAAGCATCATAAACAGCTCCCAAATGCATAAGCCAGTCTCTGCTCACATAGATGAAGTGACTTTTGCCATCTTTCCCTTGACATACAATGAAGAATGTGAAGAGCTGCTATTTTTTCTTGTCTTCTTCTAAACCATTTGTTTCCTGCTGCACAGCCCTTCCTGGCACTGTTCTTCAGTGGCACTACTTACAGTTGCTGCCTTATTCCTTCTCACAGTCTGGTCATTTGCCTCAAACAGAAAGATATAAAACAAAAATACAGCTAGGAGACTGTTAGCGTATTATGATAATGGCCTTAAATTTGGTTTAGGGAGCATATAGTCTTTTGTGGTTGATGGTTTGTAGGTGCTGAGGGAGAGATCAGAGTAAATATTCTTGTGGGCTTCCTGACTTAACATCTGTTATGTAGTTACTTCAGGCCTCGGGAAAGTAGACTCGCAGATCCAGCAGCCCTTTAGTGCATTAATGTGCATTAATTGTATAGCAAGATTTTGGCAGTGTTATGGAACTTAAACAGCTTAATCTTGCTTCCGATAAAAATAAAAAATATGCAAGGAACACACATACGTGCTGGCATGTGAGCATTGCTTAAATAATTGCAGATGCTGTTAGATGTGAAACGAAATTTGTGCGTGGCTATAAAATGTGTGATGACAGGTAAACAGCTGGAATTTATGTAGATTCATATACATTAAGATATGAATATGCATAATTTTGTGAGTCTCCAAAACCAAGTATATACACAGATGTCACAAGAAAATATTTAACCTACTCATTAGACTGGAAAGGTTCCTACATAACTTAGGGAGTTGGCTTAAACTAACTTTATGGCTTATCAATTAATGTTTCCCACACGAACAAATTTTAAATCAAAATACTGGAATATACTAAAAGAAAATACAGAATTAAATGGAGCTGTGGTGGTAAATACACATCATTAATATAAGGAAAACATTTCAAAGCGAATATTACGTTTAAAGTAATTTTAAATTCATAATACATTCCAGAGTTAGGTCATTTGAAAGTACAGAGCTTAGACCCATCAGACAGCTTTATCTGTCCTCTGGTGTCTTCATCCGCTACCTACCTAAATTAATACATCCCTATTTGACCTCTACCTAACAGGTCTTGTAGGTGAGGCTAACATTGCGTGCTTTGATCCAAAAAGCTGTAGCTTACAGTCCGGCCTAACTGCCACAGTTAAGGTCTACAGAGATGCAGTTTTCTTGTTCCTGTTAAGGAACTGGTTGCAAAATGATCAACCTCAAAGAACTGTATTATGAAACTTGCCATTTCTGGACACTCCCCAAAAAATCAACCAAACAAACACTAAAAACAGTCCTCTTCACTAAACCCCTAAAAAAGCAAGAATCTGTCTCATTTTCCTGTCTTAGAGGAGAAGGAAGGAAGGAAGGATTAATGGAACAATATTAAAGAATATAAATATCATAGTCAGTACTGTTTTGGGGTGAATATTACAGCAGAGCTCATCTTTGTCCTTGATTATTGTTGGAAAATTTTGTCAGTGTTGTGCAATGCTGTCTTTTTAATCCATAATTTTATTTAAGATGCTAACAATATATCAGTATTGCACAGTGCTCTTTTTAATGCCATTCCTCTCTTTCCAACACTTGATAGTCTGCTATGTGTGAGTTTACCTCATCTTTTTCATTTGATCTCACATCTGTCCTTCTGGCTTTTCACACTGTCTTTAGTGAGAAGAAACAGATTGCGAACAGGTCTTATCTAGATCATTACTGAAGTATTTATATAAGGGTACAATTCAAGGTGCTGCCTGTAGTGAATAAATGTGTAAATAGTATCGTCAAATATTCCCCTATGCCTCTTTCTTAGATTTTTTCCTAAGTGTTTTCGTTTGGCCTGCATAAATGCCAGGTGCCCCCCAGAACCACTCTATCACCCCCGCCTCCTCAGCTGGACAGGGGACAGAAAATATGATGAAAGGCTCGAGGCTCGACATAAGGACAGGGAGAGATCACTCACCAGTTACCATTGTGGACAAACCAGATTGAACTTGGGGAGAAAAGGAAATTTATCACCAATCAAATCAGAGAAGGATAATGAGAAATAAAACCAGATCTTCAAACACATTCCCCCCACCACTCCCTTCTTCCTGGGCTCAACTTCACTCCCGTTTCTCTATCTCCTCCCCCCGAGCGGCACAGGGGGACAGGGAATGGGGGCTACGGTCAGTTCATCACACATTTTCTCTGCCACTCCTTCGTCCTCAGGGGGAGGACTCCTCACACTGTCCCTGCTCCAGCGTGAGGTCCCTCTCACAGGAGACAGTTCTCCACAAACTTCTCCAACATGAGTCCTTCCCATGGGCTGCAGCTCTTCATGAACTGCCCCAGCGTGGGTCCCTTCCACAGGGTGCAATCCTTTAGGAACAGGCTGCTCCAGCGTGGGTCCACCACAGGGTCACAAGCCCTGCCAGCAAACCTGCTCTGATGTGGGCTCCTCTCTCGACGGGGCCACAGGTCCTGGCAGGAGCCTGCTCCAGCATGGGGTCCCCACAGGGTCACAGCTTCCTTCAGGCATCCACCTGCTCCGGCATGGGGTCCCTTCCATGGGCTACAGGTGGATATCTGCTCCACCGTGGACCTCCATGGACTGCAGGGGGACAGCCTGCCTCACCGTGGTCTTCAGCGCGAGCTGCAAGGGAAAACTCTCTTGGTCCAGCGTCTCAAGCACCTCCTCCCCCCTCCTTCTTCACTGACCTTGGTGTCTGCAGAGTTGTTTCTTTCACATCATCTCACTCCTCTCTCCTCACTGCCATTTCACCGCAGGTTTTTTTTCCCCCTTCTTAACTATGTTATCACAGAGGTGCTACCACCGTTGCTGATTGGCTTGGCCTTGGCCAGCAGTGGATCCATCTTGGAGCCGGCTGGCATTGGCTCTATCAGACATAGGGGAAGCTTCTCACAGCTTCTCACAGAAGCCACCCCAATAGCCCCCCGCTACCGAACCCTTGCCACGCAATCCCATAACACTAAGGATCAACAAAGGAACATCTTAAGCAAGACTACAGCAAGGCAATATTTATTACAGCAGTAATTTTTGGGGAACTCACAATGCTAACAAATACTAAACAAGTTTTGATGTGCTCAGATCAATTTTGTAAATACTTCTATCTCATTGCAGGAAAAAACATGAAATTAATTTTGAAAATCCTTATTTCGGTATCTTTGAATTGAAATATTGTTGAATATTTTGAGTTTAGCAATGATAGCAGTTATAATTTGATTTTTCCCATAAAATTGCCTTAAATTTAATGTTTTTTCAAATGTACTAGTATTACTTAATATTGAGATGAAACTTTTTTGAGTTAAACAAAGAGTTCAAGTTAAAAGGGTTTTTTTTTGACCCAGAGGAAATATTTGTATTGTTCACATATTTCAAAAGGACTTTCTTTCTAATTCAAACATGAGCCAAACTACTGATTGTCCAAATATAGCTCTATAAATAAAAAAAAAAAAGTGATTGAAGTTATGCTTCAGCATAGTTATGAGAGCACAAGTTTATTAAGACAGGGGAAGTAAGCATGATATATTTGGGAGGTGTTTGGGGCATAATTTGTCCGTCCTTCATGTTTCACTGCTTTCTTCACATGGCCTCAAAGGAGAAAGCCCACCTCGTCACTGTTCTGTTCAGTGGTTCCCCCAAATGGAAATAAAGGAAGTGTTAAGTATCTCGTAATATAAGCTGTCAGCGAAATATTTTAGTGCTTCATATGTGATTTAAAGTGTTTTAATAAATCTCTGGCTATTGTATATTTGGTGGACCATTCCACGCTGTGCATTTTCTACTCTGGTGGTTTCAATATACGATTATGCTTAAACTGCAGTTCAAGAAGCAGCAGAGCCTGGTCTTCTATGTTTATGTGTCTGTAGGATGAGCCCTAATGACTGCAGTCTGAGCATCTTTTACCTTCCCAGTAAAATAGTCACCCTGTTTATCTTCTATGCCCCTACCTTGATCAGCTACCTGGTCAAGAAGATAGATTGCTTTTACTGACGGAAAACAGAGTATATTATCCAGTGTCCGTGTTGCCTGGACAGGGATCCCCTTTTCTAAACAGGTGCTGCACTAGAGTCCTCATGACCCAAGCCATTTAATGAATGCACAAACGATAAGACCATAAAACCACAGAATCATTTAGGTTGAAAAAGACCTTTCAAGATCATGGAGTCCAAGTATCACTGAAATCTGTAATTCAAACAGTGGAGTCTAAAGTAACACTGTACTTATGAAAATACACTTTTAAATTTGGTTGGAGTTTCTGGCATCTATTCCTTCAGCTGTTTAAAGAGAGAGAGATTTAGAACTGTTGCCAGTACAGTGAATGATTTTCAGTGGAATCAGATGCAGAGCTTGGCATTCCACTTTATGCCAGGTGCCTGTTTATCTTTAGTGTGAAATGTATTACTTTTTATTATGTTTGTTTTTATTTATTTATTTTTGAATTGGATAAGTGTAGTTATTGCAAAAGCAAGACTACTTGTAAAGGTTTGGACCAAATATAGTGCAGTCAGATGGTATGCAGGTTTACCTAAAGAGCTTTGACAACCTCTTAATCTTGATATGTAGTACACCATCTATTCTAGTCACGGTCGTTTAAAAAAACATGTAATGCATGTCATGGTAAATTGCACACTAGCAGTTTGTTTAGTATGGACATAATTACACCATAAACTGAATTGCAGTTGAAACTGAAAAGCAGACCTGTAGTGATATTTTCAAAGTTTATAGGTCTTTATGTTAACCACATCTTAGATTTTCCCAGACAATCTATAGTTGTCTTACTGCCCATTAACACTCCTTTCTGGATGAGGTAAGGGAAAATGAGCCTCAGGGGCCAGAGATTTACATTCTGATTTGACAATATTTTTAAGTTTATGTGTAATTTTAAGTAGGAGTCCAGGACATGCTACGGTATTAAGGTCAGTTATTAGTCTGCTTGCCTGGAGATTCCTCCTGCTCTGTGGAGTTTTGATATCTGTCTCATACTTGAAATTCTTCAGAACTTGCACTTTCAAAACTTCCATTGACCGATCTCAGTATTGATTGCCTGTGAACTGTAACAATCCCTCTTGCTTGTCTGATGTCTTTAATCTTTTGATCCATCTCCATGACTAATCAATATTTATTTTGTCATGGAGGCAATATATCCACATCCAGGCTCATGCCTCTGCAAACTTATAGAGTGTGTTTGTAAGACAAATTGGTATAGAAACAGCTAAACATTTTCCAGGATGGAAGAGTAAAGCATTCCAACATGTCCTAAATACAAAACCATGTATGATGGAGTTATCTGTTACCTGTTAATGTATTTTCTTTCTACCAACAGGTCCCATAAGCAGCATTTTGGTGAATAAGTATGGTAGCCGGCCTGTGATGATAGCAGGAGGTATCTTGTGTTCATTTGGAATGATTGCCTCCTCTTTCTGCAATAGTGTTCTGGAACTTTATCTATGTATTGGTGTCGTTGGAGGTAAGAGTCCTGTTTAAAAAGGATTATTTTATTATATTATATTATTTTATTTCTAATACTGTTCTACCAATGAGTCTTACTGATCAAGAACCCACTGTGCAAGGCATTGTACAAATGTAAACCAAAAAGGTAGCAAGATCAGTTCATTTAAGCTACCTTAACAATCTAATCCTTTAAATTAACTGGTATTATGTTAAATTATTTCTTGGGATATTTCAGGAACAACTGATGATTTTATTCAGTAAACGCTGTTTGTATGTACTGTTCCACACTGCACTGTAATTATGTTGTAAAAATTGACTGGCTCGTGGCAGCACTTATTACAGTTATTTGTGTAGAATTTCACATTCATTCTTTTAGCTTTCAATCATGTTGCACTTCAAACAGGGTGGCAGAGGCTAGCAGAATTCTAGTGAAAATGCAAAAGCCAGTACCAGCTTTCTGTAGATTTGTACATACATGTACTCTCACAGAGAAGTGTAACAACTTTCAGTTCAATAGCTTTCTGTTTAAAATCCCCCAGGGTCAATCCCCAAATGAAATTATTCGTATATAATCAAAGGCCTGAATGTTGCCTAAGGCAATGAACTAAAGTGATCATAAAGCCAGTAAATTAAATAACCTTCTTATCAAAAGTTGTGGAGTTTTTTTGAAACTACCTCCTCAGAATAAGGAAGGCAAGGGAGGTGAAATATTGGCAAATAATAAATGAATCAAATAATACTTGTTCCTATATTCAAGCTCATCTTTCTTTATGCTGGGACTAAAGGAGTCCTCCTTTGTTCAGTGATTATTTCTTAATGCTCTTATTTTTCACATCCTGAACTTGAGGCTCACTGAAAGAATAGAGCCAGGGTCCAGAAATGGGCCTATCAGAGAAGAAAACTTCTCTCCTGTGCCATCCATCAGATGCATAGCTACTGAGATCTTATTGCCTAGATGTCTTAGTACAGAGAGAAGGTCTAGAGGTTCATCTTACACACTCAGCTGATGTGGGTGGGTGATCTGCTCCCATGCGTGTCCTCTACAACTCTTCCACATTTAGTAGTGACTTCCAAACCTGGGGAAGTGGAGCTAAATGTGTTCCAAAATAATTAGCCATTTTAAGCTCCACTTTTGTACACAAGTTTGATCTTAAATAGGGCTGGAAATAAGAAATGAGGAGATTTATGCATTTAAATACACCCTGCATTCATTGTAGCTGAGGTGACATTTAATAACTTTTGTGAAATGAGCCAAGAGACATTTGCGTTATAGCTTAGTAAATACAATAATGATGAGTCAAGGCACTGATACCACCATTCCTCTGTGATTCTCCTGTCTCTATCATTGCTGAAACACAGCAATGTTTTGGCTTTTATTACAGTGCTACAGGGGGAAATGGCAGCATGCCATCATGACATAGTCTTTGCAGTAACACACATGGACAGCAGTGAAGCTGTATTGCGTTCTCTGATGCTAGCTGATTTCTGTCTTCATTGAGAATCACTGGATTAGATACTGGCCATTTTAAAAATAGCTTGAAAGAGGTGTGATATGCTTTGTAGTGCATGACCTTCAATGATACTGTCTTTTATGTGTTGTTTAGGTCTGGGTTTAGCATTCAACTTACAGCCTGCCTTGACCATGATTGGCAAGTATTTCTATAAGAAGCGTCCCATTGCTAATGGATTGGCTATGGCTGGAAGTCCAGTGTTTCTGAGCACATTGGCACCTCTCAATCAATTCCTCTTTAATGCGTTTGGCTGGAAAGGAAGCTTTCTCATTCTGGGAGGACTTCTTTTGAACTGCTGTGTGGCTGGGTCACTTATGAGACCTGTTGGACCGAAAACAGTTCCTCCTGTGAAAAAAGATGTTGAAAAAGGCACAGGAGATTCTGCCTTGCACAAAAACAACAAGAAGTCTTTTTGGCAAACTATGAATAAGTATCTAGATCTGTCCCTCTTCAAACATAGAGGGTTTCTGATCTATTTGTCAGGAAATGTCATTATGTTTATAGGTTTCTTCGCTCCAATAGTATTCTTGGCTCCTTATGCCAAGCACAAGGGAATTGATGAATATTCTGCTGCTTTTTTGCTATCTATCTTAGCCTTTGTAGACATGTTTGCTAGGCCTTCAATGGGACTCGTAGCAAACTCCAAGTTTATCCGGCCAAAGATTCAGTACTTTTTTAGTTTTGCTGTCTTCTACAATGGTGTCTGTCATGTCATGTGCCCTCTGGCAACAAATTACACTGGCTTGGTGATATATGCTGTGTTTTTTGGGTTTGCGTTTGGAATGGTTAGCAGTGTTCTTTTTGAGACATTGATGGACCTCGTTGGGGCTGCCAGATTTTCCAGTGCGGTTGGACTTGTCACCATCGTGGAATGTTGCCCAGTGCTCATAGGCCCTCCTCTAGGAGGTAAGAATCTCCTTTATTCCATTTTTTAAGACGTTGCAGCATAATCTTGCAATTTAGCATTGAATTAATATAAACATTGTTCTTAATGTTATTTAATGTTTTCGCTGTGACTAGGAATGCACTGTAGCAGCCATGCACTGCATCAGTTACCTTTGGGCTTTACAGCTGCAGATCCACATGATAATCTAAAGACATACATTGCATGTATGTGCAATAGCTAGATTAAGAGCATGTCTGTACTGGCCCATAAGTCCATGTGATAAATGTATGTTTTCCTGATAGCACATAGTGCTAACTTTGCAGCCTTGTTTTATGTGTGTTCAGCTGCAATTTGCATTTTGCCAAGACAGTTCTTACTCTCTTGATTTGGTTGAATGCAGTGGTCAGTTTTTGTGAAGATCTCACAGTGACTTATAGTTTCTGTAAGCGAAAGTTTCTGGCAGCTAGAGGAGTACCCACGTAAATTTAGAATTACAGCTTTAGTTTGCCTAGACAGAGAGGACTGGCATTTCTAGAGAGAGCAAACCAGTAGGGAGGTGCCAGAAAGGACAGGGGCATGCTCAGCAGCCTAGGCAGGGTGCGTGCCTGGTGGCATTCCAGCGCAGTGCTGTGGAGCCTTGTGCCCTGGCATGGTTTCACACCACAGCCTCGCTCTCAGCCAGTCCTTTAACCTGTTTCTGTAGCCAACAGATACGTGTAAGGCAATTCAGAGTGTGAACCATCCTACATTGACTAAAGGATGGCGGTGTTTCCAACTTCTCTCTTTTGATTGTAAAGGGAGCTTAAAGGGAGCCTAGGCATGTAGCTTGGACTACATTCCTTAACTTTTTTGGCGTCTAGCACAAAAAATGTTGAAGAGTCTTATCTAAAGTATTTTCTGTTTGGTAGATTTTTAGTCAGTATTTAGTAATGCTGTAAGTTTTATAATCTTAAGGTTTCTGATGATATAAGAGACTGAAGAAATAGATGCTCAAATCTTATTGAAAAATATCAGTTAAATGTGTGTGTTGCCGTGTAAGCCCAACAATATGAAAATATAAAGATACTGCAATTACCAGCTTTGTGAAAATACACTATACCCACGTAAGCAAAACCACAAAAGTCAGCAAGATTATATGTGCCTAAAACCATTTATAATTATTAAAGTATTGTATGAATATGTATGAAAAGAGCATTGCTGAGTGAAATTTTGAGTATGCCAAATCAATTCCACTCACTTCAGTGAAATAATGTTTATACAAGTAAAAGTTTAATAGTCCTCAAGATTTCCCTCATCTCTGAGTGTACAAATTCATTTTGGTGATGGCAGAACAAAAGGTGATCTTCTCACTCAGACTCTTCCTGTGCCACCTAGTGGGGGGACTGAGCCTGTGACCGCTGGAGTCCAGCCTTTTCAGTCAAGTTCTGAAATCAATATTAATATTAACTTTAAAGATGTGAAATCTAATATTTATGGAGCAATAGCATATGCAACCATTTATTTTTCAGTATATTGGCTTTGCAGAAATTTTGAAAAGCATATTTTTGTACTAGAACTATATGAATAATGGATTTATTTTGTTAAATAGAGACATCAAAGGGGATGAGCACGTAGAGAAGCTAAATTCCAGTTTTGACTGGCTCATATCCTTTGAAATATTATGACGAAGTAATGCTAATACAGAATTTCATTTTTAATCATTAGCTTTATGAGACTGCTCATCGAGAAAAAACAGTAAATTGTACTATTTACACTAATAGTTGAATTATACAGTTGCAGTGCTATTTGAGTTTTTCCTAAGACTAGGCTTGTGAAATAAAGAAAAGACTAAAATAATTCAATGGCTTGTAAATTTGTTTCAGGTGACTAGGCTGGCATTATGATTTCAAACCAGTAAAAGCATCTAAATACATGCTAAATCGAAGTGTGCAGGTTATCCTGTTTCAATGATAGTGTAGCAGAGTTCAGAGCTAAATAGTTGATTACGTACAAATGTTGCTTTGGCAGTTGGGAAAATTTAGAAAGAAAGGCTCATAAAGTGGATGAACAGTTATATTTTATTTTCCTTGTCATGACCAAAATATTCTCAGAGGTGTGGAAATAGTTTTTAGGTACAGGCTTCAGAGTCCAAAACTCAGCACTCGAGCATGATAGCTGAAGGGACAAGCTTTACTATCTCTTTCACCAGTCACAGGAAAGTAAAAATGAAAAGCAAGCAGTTGATGCACAGTGACAGCAGCCTAAAAAGGCACCCACCTCATCATCCTATTGTCTGTATGCAGCCTCCGTGAGTGTCACACAGTCACTTCAAAACAATAGGAAACAAAATTAGGAGGTGAATAAAATAATAGACAATGAAAGAATGAAAACGAAAGAACTAAAAACCTGTCTATCATTATTCATTAAGCTTTACTTACTTTGTTCTTCAATATTTTACCATTGTCAGTGATTCCAATGACAATTGCTAGCTTGACTAATACAGATTTGGTTAGAGTTCTGCTATATATGCTAGACCATTTGAACATGCTGAAAATGCTTTTCTGCTCCAACTTAAATGCCAGGCAATATATAGGTATTTCTCCTAGGGAGCTATCTGGATTGTATTGGGTATTCTATTTTAAAGACTCTTTTTCTTTCTTCTTGTCGTTGTATTTCAGGTTGGCTAGTGGATGTTACTGGTGAATATCAGTACATGTATTTTGTCTGCGGAGTGATTGTGATTGTGGCCAGTATTTGGTTGTTCATTGGCAATGCCATTAACTACAGGCTTTTGGCAAAAGAAAAGAAGTTAGAAGATGAGAAGCAGAAAGCACAGAAGAATGCTGACTCAAAGGAAGCAGAACCATTAACAAACAATGAAAATGAAGATGCTGCCAGCAGAGCTGATAAAGCTCTTGAAGATCCTTCAGAAAGAGAAACCAATATTTAATCTGCAATATAGCTCAGAAGACAACGTTTATGACTTCCATTAGAAATATGTCTTCAAGACACAGGCCAGGTTTTGTGGTAATAATGATCAGTCACAATATTGGATGGGAACAGATTTTTGCCCCATGGCAAGACTCTAAGTTAAATTACTGTCTGCAGTTTATTTGTTTCTGTGATACAAAATTGAGATTACAGAGGTAGTGACTCCATGCAAACGAGTCCATCAAACCATGACTCTGGACAATCAAGAGTCAGGTAAACCAGACTGTATATAAAGGCCTTCCAATGACAAACAGTTTTGTGTTAAGATTATATCTAATGCAAAAGTATCTCTTATTTGGGAAGATACTTTGTGTTCATCTTTAGAGTATTGATAAAGTCTCTTGAAATAATCTGCCCAGACTGTACTTACCACTAATATTAAAAAGAATATAAGCTCAAAGATTCCTTTCAAAAGAGACAGAGTACCTGTATGAAGCACAATAAAACTTTTTTTCTCTTCTGTATGCCCGCTAGATCAAAAGGATACATTATGTCTGTCTAAACAATTACAGTATTCATGTAAAAGTTCAGTCTAGAAGACAAAAAATTGGTGGGTACCATCTCTAAAATACAATAAACAGCTGAATTACTGTATATTCCAGAAGTTGTTTCCTCCTGTGATAGCTGACTATATTGTACTTCAACATACATATTTGAACACAAAGTACGTTTAGACTTCACCAGTTGAAACTAAGCTAAAATCTGCCTGTACATAAAAGGACTTAAAACCAAGATACACATTGCTAACAAGAGTGGCAATTAGTTTTGTTCAGTTATGTATTCCTGAATGGCAGAAGAAACTGGGTTGGACTGTGAAGCCTTCTTCCTGAAGGGACTAGATTCAGAACCTGCTGATGTTAAAAGGGTACTTGCCCTTGGCTTTTGTAGCCTGAATCAGTTTCATAGTAGTGACTTCAAAGTAGGTGCATGGATTTATTGGAAAGTTATTAGATATTTGATGGTCTGCTGAGAGGATAGTTAAGGTCTAACTTCAGGTCTTTGAAGACACGTAACTTCATACCAGTTCTCACGTCTCTTTCCCATGTGTTTAGTGAAAAGCTACTTCTTTTTTGTAATGCCAGTTCAAGCAAAAATGCTGCAAGGCACATTGACAGTGCCAGTCTGGAAGCTTTGTATTGATACATCATTTTTGTGCAGGATATTTGGTCTTGTGTCTACAGTTTCGCACATACACTCATATTGATTAAAATGTACACAACTGTTCCTCTTCCTTGAGGCAAAAAAAGCATGACTCTACAATTTCACTTCACAGAAATTACTTAACATTGCACTTGAAAGCCAAAAGTGCAAGCTTCTGAAGTTACTAAGTGAAAATGTTTCTGTTTTATTTGTAGGTGAGGAAAGGTGCTATTCGTTTTGGAGTGGTGCATATAAATGCCTCAGAAATTGTGAAAATTAGGGGTCTGATTCATAAAACTTTTATGCACTGTTTAGGCAGGATACATATGCATTCAGTTCAGGGAAAATAATATAATTCATTTTAGCCTTCTTTTAAATCTCAAAAAATTGCAAATATATTGGACAGCCAGGCAGCTGTGTTAAACACACTTTGAAGCACCAATAACAAGAGAAAAAAAAAAAATCTAGCAGATATGTGAGTGCTTTTAAGAAAGCCATTCTTTAAGACTGGTGTTCAATACTATGATTTTCATTCTTCTAAAAATTTAGATAGTGCTTGCTTCTGTTTTGCTAAGTTGTCATCTTATATACTACGAACTTCCACAGTAATGCTGAATTTTTTCATTATGTCAGCACAGTTTTGGGGGAGAAGTATCATAAATCTACTCACAGCATGGTACGGAAATTAATACCTACTTTTTACCTAATTATATGCAGGAAAACCTGACACCTTCTACAAGTCCTGTAATTTAATATGCGCATTCACAACAATATACGTGCATTTCAGAGTTTGGGGAGAAAATATCAGTTACATGCTCAGATTTGAGCAGCAAACTGTGTAAAGGAGAATGATTTAGTCCCAGTAAAATTACAGTTCCTCTCCCAGCACCCAACTTCAGAGAAGAAATTTACATTGCACCTCATTCTGAACCATAGCCGTGCTGGCACCGCATGAGGTATAAGCATTGCTCCAGTTTTGGCTATACAAATACATAGGGTGAGTTCCAGGGTCTGTGAAGGCCCCACGTGTCCAGAGCTAAAAAGCGGTGAGAAGTTTCATAGACACTAAGCTTTCATACAGTGAGGAATATCAGTTACAAATATTGGATTGGGAAAGAAGAACTGAAATTTTAGTTAAAGAGTAGTCATCAGGAACATCACTCTGCTCTTGACAGCAAGTGGTAGAAAGGCAGAGATTATTTGAAAAGAGGTGAATGTAGAGGCTGAACCAAGATGATTGAAGCAAAATTCTAGATGCTTATTATCTCTTTGCAAAAAACAGTGTGATGAAGAATGCAGGGCAGAAGACAAGAAGTTTCAGCTTTAGACTTAGGTCTGTTAAAAGTTGCTGTTGAGTAATTAAAGGACTCAGAAAAAAGATGATAAAAAAAGGCTCTCAGGAAACATGCAGACAATTTACCTATTCTATGCAGGGTAGCAGAATACGATGCAACATGGCATAGGAAAAAAGGGAAAAAAAAGATTCCATAAGCCAGAGACACACCTGACCACCAGTAAGAAAAATCATGTTACTATCTCAGAGGAAATAAAAATTTATATAAACACAGCCCTCTGCAGAGATACTACTCTTTCATCTCTGGCCAATTATGTTAAAAAATAATAGGAATGAAAGAGCTGTTTTACCACCACTCACCAATGTGCAATTTGTAATCGCATAAAGTAAAATGATGTAGCAGGCAACTGGAGCAATATAAAGTAGGAACTGAGTGAAGTGAAACATTTACTTACACTTCTTTCATTACTTTTCCTCTTAACAGTAGCATCAAAAAAAACCCCATCAGAATACTTTTGATATTGCTGAATATTAAAGAAGTTAAAATTCAGAGATGGATGAAGAAAATTGGAACAATTTCTATGCAAAAAGTACCTGGAATTAAAAAACTGTGTCTTCCAAATAATAGTTCCTAAAGGGGCAATTGCCTTGTATATGTAGCTCGTATTTCTAAAAGTAATAATAATAATAAATTGTCTTGGATCAACGCTATACTGAGCAGCAAAGTAGCAAAATGAGTATAACTTGCATTCAGACCCCTGAATATCACTCTTACTTGCCCTGAGCTGTAATTTGTACTGCAAGTCATTTCATCATTACGTTTCTACCTTCAGGAAAAGATCTGGGTATATACCATCTCTCTAATTCGCCCTGGTTTCTTTTAATTGCCTCAGCCCCAGTCTGGACCACTGCAGGGTCAGGACTAAGAGAGGCCGCTGCCCTACAATGAAAAAACATACTCTCAGACTTGAAGACATATCACATCCATCTGTTACGCACTATGGAGTGTGTAGTCTCTGACAGTCAGAGCAAGAAAAGCCTTAATTGATCTTAATCTCATTTATATTCATGTATACTTCATCCTCTTCATTTCTCTGCCACAATATCACTGAGGCTAATTGTGATCTTGCTCTTACTTGATCAATCAAGAAAAATAATACCAAAATTTTAAATTTAGTAAAAAAGGGGAGAAGATCAATAATGTTTTTCCTATTTAACATCAAGGTTAAATTTCAAGTAGTTTCAGAGTACACATCCAGATACTTTTATCTCTTTAGAGTTTTTTGACATCGTACTGTCTAGTAGCTGGAGGGTCCTTCTCTATTGCCCTTTCCAACTCCAGGGAAAGACTTCTCGCCAATAGTTCTCAGTGTTTTTTCAAGAACATATCAAAAGATTCCCCCTCCCATCTCTCGCCACTGAACTGTGGTTGCAACTGTTACCAGTTCTGTATTTTCTTTAAATTCACAAAAGCATCTTTTTATACGAAATAGTGTAGCATAAGTAGTTAAGACTACAATCCTTTTATTTCAGAAGTGTGATTTGTCAACTGTTTTGACAGAGTTAGGGAAAATCTTATTTTCTCTTCAAAAAGATTTTTTTTTCTTTTTAATGATGCTGTCCTTACGAGAGGAAGTTCAACTTTAATTACTGCTGAAGTGAATGGCAGCAATTTCACTGACTTCATGATTCAAAATTCATGTTAATTTTAACGATCTTTTTGCATTAGCATTCAATGTGCTTAAAAACATTTGGCAGTGTGTACATAATTGTTCCTCCCGGACACCTCTCGTTCCCCCAAAGGTCCCCTTTGCCTACTGCCCCACACTTTCTCCATTTTGATGTAACACAAAGAATTTGGGCCCAGCATGTAGTTACTTTTCTTAGATGCTCTCTTGTCATTCTTTTTCCTCAAATGCCTAAGCAATATTTTTCACTTGCTACTTTCAGGTCTGGATGGTTGTGAGTACTAGTGGGGAGGTATTATTCAGATACATAATAAGCTATAGAAACCACATACAGCCAGATTTGGGGCAGCCATCGGGATTTCACTAAACAAAGCCAGTGACCACTTTTATAGATGAACGTGCTGTAACTGGTACTGACAATTTTGCCTATAACAAAATTGACTCAAGGCAACTTTTGTTAGTTTCTCTATAGATGACTATTTTTCTACTGAGAGGAATATAAAGGGAATTTTTAAATAATTATTTTCTGAGATGACATATCAATTTTAACAAGGCTCTCTGGATTTTTTGCAGGGGTGGGTGCTTTTCTGATATTTGTGCATATACACATAGAATGTGTTCGCATGTATTATCACCTTTTTGATCACAATTTGCATAAGCATTGCTATGCTATGTAATTTCAACATAATTTGCATGTTGTTGTTTTGCAGTTCAAATTTTTCTCATCATCTACCTCTTAACTGAAGTTTGGAGACTTGCACGACCCTGGAAGAATACAGTTAACAAAAAGCATAATGATAAAACCTGTACAGATTATTAGAAAGTCTCCCAAGTATTTGAAGCCACTTACAGTTCTATTTTTAAGGCAGTGCATATTTATGACCAAATTCTTGTATCAATTGGCATAGTTTTAATAAATCTAAAGATTTAATCCATACTGGTGTAGTTTTTACATCGCTGAACTGGTATAAAAACTCAGTGCCATTTATATATTCAAAGTCTGCTGGCCCTTCTGTGAGATGCTGGCTCTCTGTTTTTTTCTGGTTTTCTTTCAATTTCTGAGTTAGTGGAAGTAGTTAAATGGAAATATTACATAGTTAGTACATCCAAATAATTTTAAAAAGTGATACAGAATATTTGCATTTTGCATCCCTGGAATAAAAATTATGTGGTTTAGAAATAATAAAGAATTTTAGCTTGCTTTCCTTTTCGTGAGTCAGTTGAGGGAGATGGTCACAAAACGTTGGACTGAGGCCAAGAAGTAATGGTTGTTCTTCATATACTCTTTACAAAAACAGATGATTGTCTCTTCAAAGATATTCTTTTTAGTCTGCAAACCATTCTTGCCTTCTAGGACTTAGTACAATGTCCACTGAAGCCGACAAAAAAATCCTTCAAAGTCAAAGAGCTTTATCAGACATTGGAGATGATGTGGCTTCAGCCTTATTTTCTCCACATCAGATCTCAGGAGTATTAGATTTAACACAACAAATGCAGGATTTGTGGCAACTGACAATTTAGCTGTACCTGCATTGTATTCCTAACGAATCAGTCCCTAAATTAACGCACAATATGTATTATTTCAATAGCCTATGTAAATAAAAAACATCGAACATAAACTCTGAATGTCAGTTGTAAAATATAGAGGATATATTTAAATAAATATCCCAACAAATCTGTTCAGCCTCGAAGAAAATTATCTATTTCCTTTCAAGCCTTCCTTCAGCAGTTTATAATCTTCATTTTTGTTATTTCCAGAGAAAATGGTTTATGTCTTTTGGGAATGTATATATAGATTTGTATGTAAGGGAATATATATGCATATGTGTATATATGTGTGTACATATATTCCCCTACATATAAAACTAATTTATATATATTATATATATTTATGTATATATAAAATATATATAAGGTCTTAGAGTAAGTTTCATACTGTGCCTAATCAATGAAGCATATTTGTAAGCAGGTGAAAGACTTCAGCAAATGACAGAAAAATTTAAAGGTTTTCTACAGGACCGTATTTTATTATTTTCAGTTTTTTGCTTTCTTTATATTGGAAATTCATTCAGAAAACTGCAAGATTAGGTAATACTGGTATTTCAACTATGACTCAGTTCACAGTGTTATAAGATAACTGAGAATTTTTGTTGTTAGACTGTAAACCCTACAGTGCTGGTGGAGGGGTTGGTTGATTGTTTTTGCTGTGGAAGTATGAACTAGATAATCTCTGAACAGACTACGGCACGTAGGCTGAGTTTTCATCTATTGTATGATGATACATATGTATGCATGACGATACATACGTATGTATGGTGAGATCTTATGAGGTATTGAGGGGCATGATATTCTTGTAAAAATTTTGCAAAATGAGGATAATCAAGGCCCTGCAAATAATATTCTTGTTAAATTATTATAGGAAACTCTCCAGAACTCTAGGCTCTAAAACTATTATAGGAAACTCTCCAGAACGCTAGGGTCTGAAAACACTGATTATTTTTCATACCTTTTCTAGGTTTTGGTTTTTTGTTTTGTCTGCAAGTAGGCAAGCCAGTGAAAAGTCTACATTTGTCTTTGACTCTTTAAAAGTTCTACCTTAAAGTTATTGAGACATTTTTTCAGAGTGGTACAAAAAGTACTTACATAAATACCCTTCCTGAAGTGTGACATAAGTGCATTTTACACTTATAGCCTACTTGGAAAGATCACCATATCTGCAGTCTACCAAGAGAACTTGGTATTGCTATGCAATATTAAACATGCAATAGCCATTGTGGTTGATTAACAAATTTTTTTCTTCCTTTTAGTATTTTGCAATACTGTACGGTTTTTACTTGAAAGTATTGGCTAGATTTTTTTTTTTTTTTGACAATCATTTATTAGCTGGAGGTGCTATTTATGTTCCAAAGAGATCTGAGCGAATGATAACATTCTCTTTCTAGATGCCAAATCCTTTTTATGACATGACAAAACTCGTTGTTCATAATGTATATTAACCCTGTAAAATGCTTATGCACTGCATTACGTTGTACAATGTGTATGTACAAAATGTACATTGCATATTTGCTCATTAACTTCTATTCCAGGCTTGTACTAGTGTCTAATATGTCAAATTTGTCCATACATATTTATGGAAAATTACAATGAAAAAAGTGTATGATAAACAATTGGAAGAAAAAAAGAAAAATTAAAATAAAATTCCCATGTAAATTTTCTGAAATAATGTAAATGCTGGTTTTTGGACTCTGTAATAGTAAATTATTTACGTTTTTAAAGTGTACAGGTATTCACAGATATATTAATTGATTCAGTATTCACATTGATTCACTATTCAAATGTAGTTAAGATCTTAAAATCACTTCTCCTTGCATACAGAAACAGAACTGGAAGATTTCTTGTGTAGGAAAGATACTACCAGCAGCAGAACGTGCTACCAGCCTCTTCCTATTCCCAGTTCCACCATAATTATGATTTAATCTCATACATTACTTAAATACCATCTGGACACCCAGGATTTCTTCCCAGTACCCTGGTTGGGATGTTTTTCTGCATTCCATGTACATGCAAGATAATTCATTTATCACTAATATTTGTTTTCATACCAAAGAGTAATTTATCCATATGGCTTGAAACAGTAGATGTAGATAACTCTATTTCTTCTAATCTTTCTAAGCATTCCCAGATGCTATCTATTTGTCAGTTGACTTAAGGTTATGATTACTTGGCCCAGTTAAATTGGTGTTTATCTATAGAATGTGATTGGATATTTAAAATTAGAGATATTAATATTATTTCACATGCTCTTCTCTTCCTAACTTTTTCACTCATGCTGACGATGCTGAAGAAATATCAGTCAAGTAAAGTAATATATTGTAGCTGCTAGACACAGATCTTCTTCAAAAAAAATTACACCTAAAGAACAGTAAGCTAAAAAAAATATTTTGAAAAAAAAAAGTTGGTTTCCAACTATTTGTTAAAACAAAACCTTTCAGACCTTATGTGATAAAAAGCATCTCTGAGAAATTTCTTGGAAATGGCCAAGTCTCCATAAAGAAAAAACTGAATCAAAATGCATGACTGGAGGCTGTACTGTTCAGCATTTGTAGATATCATCCTATAATCGTACACATTGTTTCAATTAAATATAGAATTAGATGCTAATGTCTGGAAATGATCAATTTTAATTTGAGTGCTTTTAAGGAGTAGTATCTATGCAATGGTTTCTTTTGTTACAAAAGCTATGAATTTTATTTCAATTTGTCTATATTTTTGGCATTTAATTATATTTTATGCCCCTGGAAATTTAGTGAGTGTAGTTGATCAAGCACTATATATTTTCTGTATAAAACTACTGCAGATTTACTGTGACAGCAGAAGAGTTTTCGTGTCTTCTCTACTAACTGTATACCATCCCAGTCCAGTCTTATGGCTATTCCCCTTCCTACTTCCCTTTCATATCATTTTCCATAAGCTGGAAATGTGTTTGAGCCCTTCAATGTCTATGAAATTGGAATGGGAAATTAGCTAATGCCACTTTCATGGTTTCTTAATTTAAGACTGGCAGAAGTACATCAGCACAACCTATTTTGGTTTTATTGTCTTCATCAAAGTTCATGGAGACCTACAAAAACCACAAGCATTTAATAAAACTCTTTATATGGTATTTGAGTTCTGAGCAGAAAAGCCATGTGAAATATTTAGGAAAATGTGTTATTCAAACGTCTTAAAACTCCCTGTTAAAAGAAGTTTAAACTCAATACTAATAGAAAAGATTTGTCGTACAAAATCTGGTTCAGATATCCATAACATGTATGGGCTTGTATTTTCCAAAAAATAAGTATATTCAGAAATGGTCCTGTAGAACCCTAAAGCTAGGTACCAAAAGAAATGGCAAAGTTTTCTGAGATATCACACACGTATCAGTGTTCAATGACAAAGAATTTGTTTTGGAGGAACAGTGATTCATTTTCCCAACCATCATAATATACTTTGATTAATAACTGCAATTCCAGTTTGGCCTGAGTGATAGATGAGTAGCAGTTAGGCAGTGTAATTATTCAGTTCATCACTGAACTGGATAATTGGGGAAAAATGGTTGAGGTTTAACTGAAGGGGTTTTTTCCCCTCACTGAAAAAGTGTTTCTTTGCCTTAATTACAAAACAAAGCATTTTGATTCTATTTTGGACCTTTTGAATGGAAATAAAGGGAGAGTTGGATACCATTTACAAAACAACAGGATTCAACAATGATCACATTATTCATCAGACAACCAGGGAGACAGATTCAATTCTTTCTTCTGCCTGACATGAATGCACCCATGATTCCCTCTTCTAAAGCTGCTGGGGATTTGGGAGTGAGTTGCTGTCCTGCTGATAATTTTTACAGGCAGAGAGACTGGCAAACTTTTGTTCCATTTTGCATGGTGGCACTCTAGCACCTGGACTATATGTATTCCAACAGCAAATAGTTTATGCAAAGTGAAGGAGCACCAATAAAAGAAATTGCTAATACCTGCACGCCAGAAAAATCCCATGAAAATGTGTTTGGGGAATATCATAGGAATTGGTTTGAAAAGACACAGTTTCCATAGCTTTTGAAAGACTGAAATAAAGTAGGTTGGCATTGATAATATCCTCTTTACTCAGCTGATGTCCACTGCAAATAAAAGGTTTTATTGTTGGGTATTAATAAAATCCACAGTCAGCTGTTTTGTGTTTACATGGACACTGGATTTGTTGTAGCAAAGGCACAGTCTGAATTGATTGAAAATGACTGCCTCATAGAATTAGATATTTATCTTCCCATCCTGAAGCCTGGATGCACAGGAGTTTGGTCTGGATACAAAAAGTGACTGAAAATAGGAAATAATGCCCCAAATTAGCAATTATTTTCCAAAAGAATTAATCTTTTTAGCAATATTTTTTCCACAAGTAACGTGTCACTAAAAAGTCTTAATTCTGTCTCCCACTCAGATTGGTTAAAGCAAGATTTTGTCTGAAGTTAATCAACTGAAAAGATATTAAAAACTCATTCTTAAACTCTGCCTTAACAGCAGCAGCAGCAACCTGGAGATTCAGCGCAGCTGGCAGAGGGTGGCAAGTGGGCTGTTAACAGAAGTGTGTAGTCCCAGGGGCTCAAGAGTGTGACATACTTAATTGCCCTCAAGAATTTGAGATTAACAGGAGTTTGCAGCCAGAGGACTGCTTGAAGTTCTGCAGTTGGTACAGGACATTGACAACAAGCGTGAAACACCCTTCAACCATTTACAACTCCATTTTGTGTATCAGTAAATAACTTATTCCCACATCTGTGTCATCAGACTTGTCAATGTCTTTTCTGTTTACCGTAGCAACAGTCACTGAGAGGTTTCCACGATGATAACCTTACTCTCACTTTCCTCCAAGTGCAGACCAGACAGCTGACTGTAGAGCCTGGGGTGGAAATTTCTTGCCTTGAACTTTTTGCACATTCTCCATCTTACAGCTAAGCATACACAATACACGACAACTGAGCAATGCCTTGCTTCAGCGCTGCCAGGTGCTCAATTCAGGGGCTCATCTCACTGGGTTACATCAAGAACTATCTGTTTTGAACACAGTCCAGGTTCTTCCTCACTCTGACCCAAACCACATCAAGGGACGACCACAAAACTTACAGGCTGAGCAGTTTGTGCAATTCTTTCTCTGGTATCTGTAAGCTTCAGTGTGCACAAATATAATTCACAGGGAAAATGTAAAGTTTTTAATTTGGGGACTTCTCTTTCTAATGGATTTTGCCAAAAAACTTAAGAACCTCACATGGAACCAATCAAAAAGCTTTATTAGAAGATTTTTCCAATTCAGGATGCCTGTCCTTAGGAGAGTTTCTCTGTCAAGAATTTTTCGGCCATTGTATGGAGAAATACATTCTGAAATAATATTTTTATCCAAACGCATGTGACTGTGAAAATTATAAGCAATCCCATGCTGGAAGTCTCTTTGGGTGGGTGGAAGGAACACAAAAAACCTTCCAGTATAAGAAGATTCAGGAATACCACATTCAGGAATCTTTCTTCCACTCCTGAAAAGCTTTTCTTTTTTGATATAGACTTTATGGGAGAGTTTTTATATTTCAAAAGTTTTCCCTTTAAAGTAGGGTCAGAGTATAAATAAAAATAAATTAAAACGCAAGATGACTGGAATTTGTTTCATATCTGCCCTGTGGATTATTTTAGGAAATTTCCAAGCAATTTTCTAGACTTGATTTGTCTCTGTTTTCCTACATTTCTAAGCATATAACAAATTATGTCTAGAGACCTTTGCAAAATAGGGTGAAACCTATGAATTCAAGGTGTAATATCAGTGATTACTAATACTTTTAAGTTCTCAGAACACATACTGTTTTCCTTGTCACCTTTGTAGCAGCTGAAGAACCACTTCCCCTGTTGCAGAATTGCAGGCAATAAGTTCTCAACATGAGGCTGCTAGCATCCCTGAAGAAAGAGTACCACACAGCTACTCACCTTCTAACACCTCTGGCCTAGAAATTATTTCATAGTTCAGCAAAACTCCAAGCCATATACTTAAGGCAACTGTTTCTCTATTCAGCTGCTTATTTCTAATTGGCGTTTATTACCACAGGAAATAATGGATATGGACTTTTATAACAGTGCTAATGGATTAGACACTGAAGAACGAATAATGCTCTGTGAAGCTAAAAATATAAATCAAGCATCTGTGTTTCAAGAACGGTATCTAATATGTATGAAAAGTCATTTTGCTCACAGTCACCATATCTCATTTTCTACAATGAAAACGAGCATCTGTAAGTCCAACTGGTTACCCCGACATTGTATTAATTCATTAACACTGGACAGCTTTGTGGTCCAACAGGTGATGTGGAGCAAAGGGAAGGTCCATACAGCCTCCTACTCCTATGGGTGTTCCTAGCTGCTGTGTTGAAACACAGCTCGTTTTTGTCACCAGTTGTTGAGAAGGTCACATGCTGCTAAGCTGCTATAATGTGTTCTTTTCCCACTATATCTTTTGCTCCATTCCACAGGATAAGGCATGCTATCTCATAGTTCCCAGTCTCAAGACAGGTTGCAACAAAGCACGAAGGGTCTGCTTTCCTGATAACACGTGAGTAGAGCCTACCCTAAAAGCTAGTAAATGGAGTCTAGGAGCTGGTCCTTATCTGGCTAGCTCTTCTCTCACTTTTGCGTTTCACAGGGGCTTTCCAAATGCACTGTGGTGTCTCTCAAAATGCTCTCTAACTGAAAACATACGTGATTGCTGCTGAGTAGGAATCATCTTACTGCAATATGGGTCTGCTGCTGAACGACAGGTTGTGACATGTTGTAGTCATTCAGCGAAATATCTACATCACAGGACCCATTTGCTTCAAGATGGAGAGGTAGATTACTTACGTCTCTGCTAAGTTATCATCCACATCATCTCTGTTCTAGCTCCTACCCTTAGGCCTGGCTGATCCACATCACCAAATAGCTCTCTAAACCACATCATATTTTATTGTTTCCATCCACCTGAATGCAACAACTTCTTGTACAAAGGTAATCAACTTTGAAGAGGGTGTATGTGAGGAGTCCTCACAGGGAGCATAAGGGCTGATGAGCAGCACTTCAAACTAACCTTTGAATCTTCATTAGTAAGGCTACAAGGTGAGAGGAGAGAATGGGGAGGTCTTCCAGCACCATATGCTGTGATTATTTCAGCTTTACCAACCCACATGTCTGTACGTGTGGCTGTGAGACAGTCATAAATGAGTTGTCTGTTGGGACTCCACAATGAAAAAGACAGTGTATTCTCAGGATCAGGAAATATGCTGTTATCCAAAGCCTTCATTTCAATGGTACAAAGACAAGGAGAAGGGAGGAAGGAAACTGAGTGCAATCCACAAAGGACATGGTCGGCTCTGTTTGTTTCTTAGTTATTGTCTGATTTATGAAGCTCAAAGTGTAGCAATCTCTTCGCTTCAGTTAGCAATAGTGTTTCTGAAACTCTGTGAACTGACAGAAATCACACTCAGCCTCCTGCCTTCACTTGCATCACATGACAGTGACTCACAGGTGCAATGCAGAGTTTCTGCCTGCTGTGATGTAATTCCGAACAGCACTTTTTATTTAAAACACGATTTCCTTTACATTATAGAAGAGTTAAAACAAACCAACCTCTAAGAAGCTAGTTTACAGCCTTCTATAAGTTAACCTTTTAACAGAGCGAGAATGAACGTGCCCATTCTGATGTGCATCCAAACCAAGCACTGGATTTACAACTGAATTTTTGAATATGTATGAAGAACTAGGGTCTTAATGGAGCTCTGTAAATTTCAGTCTTGTCCAACAGTTTTGCTGCTTGATTGCAACCTGTTTTAAGTGAGTTGGTAATTCTCAGCTGATGTCAGGAGCAGCTTTGAAAATACCAGCCATATGTTTCACTGGGTAAACCCTACCGTTAAAATCTGCCAGTTGGATAGACAAGTAACAGTTTTGGAAACTGACTGTGACTGCAGTGAATTCCAATTTCAAATTAATCTCCAGGAACTTACCTAGATACATATACATATATATCTCTCTCCATATTATAAATAAAAAAAAATATTAATACATGATTGTTTTATCATATTGGTATACAAATTTTATTTAATGTTCATTATCTTGTAAATGTCCCTAAAGACAAAAGAAATAAAAGAATTTGCTTCAATAAGCAGATACTTCTCAAAGCTATTTACTTGGTCTTTTTTACTTTTAATGCAAATAGGGTTATAAAAAAGGTCAGACAAGTTGAACTAAAAAAGTTTTCTCATCGCAATCAAATAATTTAAAGTCCCAGTAGTGAATACAGCTTTTATATCTCTTCACTTTCATTTTCCCTAGAATGTATGAGTGAAGGTCCATAGGAATGTGCTGTACTGAGTACATTCTTCCTATGGAGCTCTCCAGGTAACTTTCAGCTGAATTTCCATTTGATTCATTTCCATTTTAAAATATTAATTATTAAAAAAATGTTTCATATTTCAACTTTTAAAGCTTTCCTACTCATAGGGAACAATCCTCATTTAATTCAGTCAGTTTCTCTGTATTCATAATTAACTGTCTATTTCATATTTCATCTCCCTAAGCTCTTCTGTTAGGAAGATTATTATAAAAAGTGTATATATGAAAGTGTCAGAAACTTAGTCTGCTTGCACTGATCAGTAAATGAGATCTATCCTTATAATCTCAGTCATCAAGAGAATCTTCTCAGAAGATTAAAGGAATGGTCCTGAAACGTTCTGGTAATGAAAGTCGCGTAAAGTCAAGAAGCATACTTGCTGCTCTGTTCATGAAATCCATACTTTAACAAAAGAAATGAAAGCCATCCTTGGCCTTCTCAAACTTCAAGACTGCAGCTTAGATTGGAGCTGAGTAGAATAGAAATTTAAGTTTAAGCCTTTAATGAGTGATTCAAGTCTTCCTGTAAGAAATCCAGTTGGGGCTCTACATCTTTTAAAACAGTTTGAAAAGGCACACTGAAGTACAATAAATTGTACCCACTAAAAAAAAAATAAATTAAAAGTCATCAAACAACAGGTTAATGTGCTGAAAAAATTCTTTATGCAATCATCTGAGAATTTTCAGTTTTATGGCTGTCTACATCTTTCTGGCCCTTCAGCACGTCTCTGTCAACCTCGTCTTCCAGTGTGCTGCCCCTTGCATTGCAGTGAATACCTGTGCAAAGCCAGTAATCCTCCAGTTCTGATTCTTTTATTCCCATGGCATTATGGAAAATGTCTCCATCATGACTCTCATCTAGCAATAGCTTCATTGCACCCCAGTGGCATGCGCTTTTCCATGAAATTTCTTGGCTTATTTCTGCTAGATAATTTGTATTCAACCCTGTGAGGGAAAAATAAATTGTTGATAGAATGCAAGAAATAGTTTAAAAAATAAGATTACCCTCCCAGAATTAAGTGGGATTTGACTGGTATATAAAAGAGATATGTCACCTGATATCTGATCACCTGAGGAGCTCACCATGTAAGTCATACATCATCTAGAGCTTTCCAAGTCTGTTGCTAAGAGCTGTGAATTTGTCACAAATAATATGGGGGGAAATGAGAGGATTGATGTGTCGCACGTCTAAACTGTAAAACTGACTGAATATATACAGCACTGAAAGCATGTGTTAAGCAAAAATAGATCCACGTAAAACTGTATTCATAACACTTGATTAAATAATGCTTTTTGAGAACCCAGATCCTTGTCTGATGTAAATAAGCACTATTACTATGATTTTGCATGGGACAAGCATAGTGTATTTCTTTTTTCAGATTATTTTTTTCCTACATAATAATTACAATCATGTAATAAGAAAAAAAGAAAAGGTTACACTGCAGGATTTCTCTAGAACCAATGGAGTTTGATGAAGGAATATTTTTCAGTAGTAGTAGAAAGCATTCCAAGAAAATAAACAGAGCTCTTGGTCTCCATGAACTCAATACTTAAATCTAACATTTTCACTAGAGATGCATTAGCTACATGACAGATCTGATTTTGTACCCCTACTCAGAGTAAACCTAATGGATATTTATGCATGTATTGTGCTATTGAACTAGTATTATACTATTTGAAAATAACTCTCTGCTAGTATATTGCAAGTATTTGATACCTCAGTCATTTGAAACGTTAGTCAGTTTTCTCCCGCTTTTCATTAATTCTAGAGGGAGATTTCTGCTGTCCTCAGATCTCTAACTAGGGTGATATTAATTACTTTTTAGAGGTGTCTCTCTTCCTGCACGTGGAGACTGCTCACTCTTCCCCTCCCTCTTCCCCTCTCTCTCCCTCTGTTTCACTCCTTTTCTCCCTGTAAAATTTATTTTTTCTTCACACTTCAGGTTTCACTGAACAAATAAAAAAAATTATTTTCATTTAACATCAACAAAAAAATCAATAAAAGTCTTATCAAAATGAAAAATCCTGTAAGAACTATTGTTTTAGCAAGCAGTAAAATCCAGTGTTATTGTAAGCGTGGTTCACCCCTGGGATATGGCTAGATCAGGCTGAGGTTCATAAATTTATTTTTCACAGAACCCTGATTCTGATGGTGTTTCGCACAGACCAGTCCTCCTGATCTGCTTTTACTCTCATCAGGAATGGTCTAATGGATTTCAAAGTACAGTGATCACCAGCACCAAAGTGATAGCAGAAGTCCAGTCTAGGTGTCTTTTTCCTTATAAAATTAGTAGCAAGCAGAGGAAATAATGTAATAACTTTCATATTGGTTCTATATCTGTTGAAGATCATTATGTTTCAACTCTTAGTTTTTTCTCAGCCTTAACTAGATTGAAGATTAATATTCAGCAGGCTGAGAAGAAGTTATGATGCGATCTGCTGACATATTCATGTTGAAATATTAAAGTGAAGCCCTTCTATTTGTTTGCAAGTTTATTATTCCCTATAACTTTAGTAGGGAATGGGATGGCTGTAGATTCCTTATCTTATTACAAATAACGCTACAATTCAAGACAAGACATAAATATGACTACTAAAGAGTAAAGACTACTACATTTGCTTCTGTATTTTCACACTAATTAAAGTACGTATTTTTACACTGTGCAATATTGAAAGTAAAAATGTAGACATTAAAATTTTCTACAAAATAAATCAAGCTAGAATTCATTGATTACTCTTATGTAGTAAGAGAAAAATACGTACATTTTCTGACAGTGTTGCTGGCTGTATCTTAAATAAATAATACACTGTTTACAGAGAAAATTTCGGTTGAAGTTAATTAAAGCAATTACAGTTAGGAACATTTAGACCTGGACTTTGAGCTGACCCTCCACTTCACTGACTAGGTCTTTGTCCTCTTTGTGTTTTTCAAACTGAGCAACAGAAGATACATCTGGACAGTCAGCCCACATATTCCAGCTAGGCTGGGAATGCTATTCAGGTTCCTAACATTTTTAAAAACTAAAATATCTGTAATTGAGCTAATCCATTGATAATCTAGCGACAAAGCCATTAGCACAGCTGCCCAAGGGTCAACAAATGAGAACTGCTGCATCCTGTGTGTTTTGAAACTAATCTGCCTAACTGGCTCATGGAGTCTCACTTCAAAGATGTACTTTTTTGTGATAAAAGACATGTAATTACTAAGTGCGAGATTGAGTCTGCCTTGGTGAGGAACACAAAGAAAACCAAATCTGCTTGGCACCATATCTAGTCTCTTTGTCACTAAAGAAATGAATGAAATCTGTGTGCTTATTTCAATCTTTTCCAATTTGTTAGTATTCTTCGTTCTCTCCCAGTCATGTTGCTATGCTTGCCTATCTTTTAGTTTTCTTTGTTTTTGGACTTCGTCTCCCCAAATCTACAAGCAAGTGCTGTTCTTTAGTATAATATCTCAGAGCTGAAAGTTAAAACATGGTAGTTATTGTTTCATCCTGATCATTGGTAAGAATAAGATTCTGCTGAAGCAAGTATAAGTCAGTAATAAAAAAAAATAATACAGGAATGAACTCATATATGTATATATATTCAAATCAGAATCAGATTTAAGATCTTTAATTTTTTAGTTGCAAGTTTTTGTCTAGTATCTAATTTTCTTCTCAGTGTATTCCTATGCATTGTCTACTACAGAGTTCTTTCCAGATCTTCTATCCCACTGAAGTTATTTTCTCAGCAGTCAGTGATGTTTTATAGGTTATAATGATACTGGAGTTATTTTTTGTATGTTTGTTTGTTTGTTCATCTTTTCCTTGAGCTAGGAAAATAAAACGGACAAACGGTAACTGTATCAGATGTTTGGTGGGAACAAAGTATCCTATCATGAAGCAAAATGGCATATTTATCTCTCTCAAAGATACAGGCTGTGCTTTGTGGAAGCACCATGCTTGGGCAGCACAGCACGGATGCAGAATGAGCTAATGCTGACAGCAGGACGACTGAAGTTCTGCTTGATTTGTTGGACTTAAATTCAATAACAGGTGCTTAAATTTGTCCATTATTTTGTTTGAAAAGAATAACATACCTAGGCCAGTTTAAAACATCAGCATGAAAGGGACATCAGAAGACCCAGATCATAGAATTCTCTTAAGCCATTATTACGTCTTCGAAGGGAATAAAAAAGCTTTTATTTTCACTTGTTCCTAATTCTTACTCACTTGTCACACACACATGTAAATGACTTTAGAGTGGGCACGGATTGAGGGGTCTGAGAAGACAGAGCAAGGATAAGTCCTGTCTGTGTACTGCACTTGAATCCCTAGATTAATAGTTGTAAACCTCTTTCCTGTCACTGGCCTTTGAGTCACTCCTCACAATTTACCCAATTCAAAACTAAAAAGTTGTAAATTCATCCTGACATCTCTTAAGGGAATATGTGCTTACAAAACACATTTTACTGTCCTTTTGTACTAATCAGAAAGCAGTGAATCTGGGATTACTACAGAATAGCATGTGAATGTACTATACTGCTTATTTAAAAAAATTCATTCAAGTCTTCCTAAGTAACCCCTTTGGAGCTGACTTTTGGTTTTGATTAGTATGAATAATGGAACACTGTCTTGGATGTGATTCTCATCAGAATCCTAAGGAACATCCCCTACACAAAATAGTGAAAAATCACTGTTATTAGCTAATAAATGAATAAGGGATCAACCAATTCAGATGTGATGAGTTCACTTTAATTTTAGTGAACTATACAAAAATGGCTGTTGCTTTATCTTCTCTCACCTATTTGTTTAATTTTAAGTCTATAATTTTATTTGAAGATATTTTTTACTTTTACTTCTTATACGTAGTTTTCCACTGACTTTTTGTGGTTTTTTTAATTCTTGTTATTGACTCTAATCAGCCTTTGAAACTTTTGATATAATGGTATCTGAAAGCTTTTGCCTTTAATTGTTAGTAACAACAGAATACACTTAAAGGACAAATCATGACATACAGATAAATATGTAAGCCAGAAGTGAAAAGTTGATTATCAGGATTTCTATAAAGTAAAAAAAAGTCCTAGCTAGAAAAGCTATAGAGAGTATTTGTTTTATTGGACACTTCAAGGAATGGGCAAACGTAAAAGGGAGGAAAAAAGAACGTTAATATTTCTAGGCTCATTCATTTATGTCCCAGGGAGGTTCCATGTAGACTCTCAAATATAAGATCTTGATTTACTTTGGGAAATGCAGTTTCAGCAGCTGCATTTGATGGGTTGAGAAAATCACTTTCGAGACAGGACAAGAATATTACATTTGCAAACTGTATTTCTTCTTTTGACTAATCTAAGAAAACCATGTGTAAAGGGTAAGGCACAGATATTTTTGTACTTCTTAGCCAACTTAATTTGTGGAATGATAAAGAGATCTCAAATCTATTAAAAAAGAGAGTCCTATATGAGACCTTTACAGATTCACATACACTTGGAATTTGCTCATTTTGGAGAAGTGGAAGAAAAATTAAGGTTTCATACCACCACTCCTCAGGCACTTCTGCAGACCCTGCCTGTGTTAACCACAGCCTCATCTCATGGGGTGCTGAAAGGCCCATCCTCACGGACAAGAAGGAGCAAAGAGGTGCCATGACAGGGGGATCCCAGTGCCCCAGTCAGAGACAGGAGCCCCTGTCCCAGCCCCACGGCTCTCCCAGGGCAGCCCCTGCCCCATGTGCCAAGGGACAACCAGCACCAGGAGTCAGCAGGGAGGCTCTCGGAGTCATGCCACAGAATGGGGGCACTGCTCAGGGTGCAGGGCTTGCGGTGGGGTGCAGGGAAGAGCTTTTCAGGAGTGCATAGAACTTACTAGAGGATGTTTAAGGGAGGTAATGAAGGTGGGGAATGGGGGAGACTGAGGTGGTTTTGGAAGGAACAATTGTGGGAAAACAGAAAGAGAAGGGGAGAAAAGGAGCCAGCCCTGTGCAAACAGGCACTGGGGTGGATGCCTGTCCAGTCATGCTTGCACCTGACCAGCGCAGTCTGTCCTGGCTTCTCACTAAACTCCATGTCTAGATATTCTCCTGAGTGTGGGGCTCTCTGGGCTGTGTGCCTGTTTGTGGGGAGAAACTGAGTGCCAGTTCCAGGGCTGGACTGCTGTCTGGGGACTCTCATGCCTGTGTTGCCAGCACCTGGAGAGACTGTTGTGTGCAGGTGCTTATGTAGGTGTCTGTATGGCAGTTGGAAACCAGAGTGACCACCAGTCTTCACTGGATACTGGAAAGACAAGGATCTATGCCATGGCTACTGGGCCAACCATGAGGTCCAAGCCAGGTCCTGGAGAGACTATGGGGTCTGGAGTTTGACTGAGACCCATTTGCCCATGTATGCGTGCACACACGTGCTGGAGGCAGTGCAGCAGGCAACTGGGGACAGCAAGGGTTCAGGCCCAGCTACTGCACAGGCTGAACCTCCGAGCTCGTGGCTGGAAGATCCACAGTGTGTGTGCATGCATGTGTCTGTACCAGCGGCTGCAGTAGGACTGTGGCCCTGCGAGCTCATCTGTCCCCAGGTGTAGCAGCTGGGTCCATTTTTGGGCAGATTGAGTGTCAGACCCCAGCTGCTGGAGGGGTCCATTTTGTATAACATCAATGTATTTCACAGTGGTGGCCCTTAATCCTGATCAGTCAGAGAGAGGAACAGGATGAGGCTGTTGGTGCTGTTTGTGTTCACAGGAGTGCTGTGTGTGTTTCTGTCTGTGCTGTTCTATGTGGTGGCCATTTGTGTGTGTGTGCATGCTGTATGCATGTATATGTTGCATACATGTGTTTCTGTTCATATGCATATTGAGAGTACACGCTTACCTTTGTTACCTGTTGAATCTGCAGGCATGGGGCTGTGACAGCCTCGTCTCTATCAGGCTGTTGGATTTGGCAACCCTCTAACATTGCACGCTCCCAGTCTGCTCCAATACTGCTCCCAGTCTGACTGACCAGTGGTTTGACTTGCACATTCTTGGCTTCAGCAAAATATCTATCTGTGATAGAAATTAGCAGTCTCTTTTAAGGCGTATATTTTTAGATATGTCGTCTATTTCTGAGAATCTTTTATAACAATTTTTCAGGTACTCCTTAGGAATGAATTCACCATTAATAAAAACAATAGCTGCGCACAAGTTTTCCCAATGTAAATCACAATTCTGCCGCCTTCTTCTCACTAGAGGATCCATGTAGATGAAAATGAAATTTCAGTAAACTTCACAGATGGAAAGTGAAGATCACGTCCTCTTACATCCCCCCATCTAGAAGAAAGAGGATATTGGTAATATGAAAATAAACGAAACGAGTCATAAGCAGGTTGTTAATCCCGAATTGCAAGGGTACCTGTATTTTTGTGATGTACATAAATTCATCACCTCACTATGCTCTTTATTTAGGAAAGATAGAGAAAGGTATAAATTGTCCTGATCATGCAGTAGTGAGACTCTCAGAGGCACTCCAGAGTACAGGTGCAGTGTGTCCTGACAGTAATAAGAGCTGTTAGCACTGGGGATAGTGTGACTCAGCCATCTTCTAAAGACTGTGTTTGCTTGGTTTTCCACTTGGAGAGAATATTAGTAAGTTCCTTCAAGTGAATGAAACCTCATTTAGTGCTGTAGAGCATCTGCAGACTCTTGTGACTTGCATTTGTAAAATTCAGTGTTATTGTGAAAGAAATATCCTTCCTTTAGTAGATGTTAAATATTTATTTACATACCCTGCAGCCATATTACTGTGGACTGTAATCCTGTCAGATCTTATAAATGATTTGTAGAAGGAAGGAAAGGCGGAGGCATTCAGTCTGGATTGGAGACCCTCAAGGAAAATATGCATGATGTAGGAATTAGTAGTGGCAGTTATTGAATAACACTTTTCATGTGTGAGTCAGAACATGAAATAATCTCCACTTGCTGCTGGATTAAACAGAAAAGAAAAATATTTTTCTTGAAATAATAAGGAGTAATAACTTGCACAGCCTATCAGTTAAGGTGGTGTCATTTTTTTGTTCCACAGTGTTTGTCCCTTGTATTTAAGTAGAGCTGGTTACGTATTGCAAGATAACCCTGCAAATATCTTCTTAGACTAAATCCAGTTAAATGCTTATGTGCCTTTCAGTTAAACAGGGTAGATATTATGCCTTTAAACTACTCCTCCTTTTCAGAGTTTATCATCATCAGAGTTAGACTACTGGGCACTACTCTGTACTGTACATCGTGTATAAAAGCTACTGCTTAGAAACTGGAACCTGAAATTCATTCAGAGGATAGTTAGTCAGAATTTAGGTGAATTATTTTTTTTTTCAGATGGCAGTGGTACAAGAAGCTTGCCCTTTTTCATATTGTTATCTAAACGATCCTTAAGGAGAGTGATACTTTGGTTCTGTGTTCCAGGGGAAAGGGGGATTCAAAGCTGTGCTTCCTAGGAAAGCTCTTTAACTTCCAGCAGAGGGACTATCTGGGGACTGAGAATGTTTTGTCTCTCTTCTAATTGTGGTTCTGAATCCTTGTCCTGTAGACAGAAGATGAGAAACAAAAGAATATGATTCTATAGTTCTATATTATGCATTCCCTACCAAAAGGAGTCCTGGATTTTGGTCCGCCAGTATTATTTTTGGTTTCATTCAATAGCAATGTAATGCAAATTGCAGAAGTGCTTGAGGGGCTTGTGTCTAGTAACATTGAACACAGTCAGTAGCCTAATCATTAAACTGCATATTTTCACACTATTTCTAGAGGAGGAGGCTATCCAGCCTACTAAAGATTTTATAGGAAATGAGAGGTAGAAATACAAATTTAGAATTCCCCATTTCGACTAGGGAAGTAAATACATACTTCCTACCTTGATGTTTTAATCACTAAGGTGTGTAGGGTAGGTAGTAGTCAGAACCTGTGCCTTTCATTCAGGAATTGTTACTGTCATTAGACATGTAGAAAAATTGTCTATAGATCAACTCAAGTGACCTTTGGGTTATTCCTATAGTCTTTAGAATTCAGTGATGCTTATGTGAAAGTTAAGTCCAGACTTGTAGTTGCATGCACTGTGGCCAGATCTGCACAAATCAGGGGAATTCTCACATCAAACAGTATCTGAAAAAATTCCTTTACATATAAGCAGCTACTGTACAGAGTTTAATTTCAGTGATGATTATGGACTTTGGTAAGTCATGTAACTAGTATTTTTGTTCCTTTTCTATAAAGATTAATATTAAGTACAGACACCCTGCTATAACCACAGGAGCATCCTTTCTTTTTTCTTTCTTTTTTGTTTTTTTATAGATAATGACCTGGGATTGGATGCATAAATAGCAGTTCACCTGCTTGAAAGTTACACTTTCAAACTGAAAGCTAAACAAAACAAATCCTGGAATTTTCATCTTAGTAATTATGATTTTCAATAACTCAGAAAACTGTGATAAATATTCCTGAACTGCTATTTGTAGGTTGCAGGTTATTGTTCATCCCATATAACAGTTGTTTTCTTTTTCTTTTGAAAGATTTATACAGAATTCATCCTACATTTTTTCATCAACTTAGTTTGACATCACAAATTGTAAAATGTAGATAGTCAAGATCAGTGCTGAAAATTAAATCTGTCATTTTTTGTTAATTTGACAGGCTCCTGAAACAGTGTGGTTATTGAAAACTATTATTAGGCCAAAGCATATAAATTCTCTTTGTGAGCAGATTTTTTTTCATTGGACCTTAGCACTTTTAATCAGAATATGTTACAAAATACAGCTTTGTAGATTACTAAACAGGAAAAAAAGAGTTTCTAACTGGCAAAAAATAGCTCCTCACAAAGGCAACAGCAGCACAGTCATGCTTAAACTGGGATCATTTATTAAGCAGTTACCTTCTCAAGTTTTTTCATTGCTGATAGAAATCTAATTTGATTTTTTATCAAACTAATCCATAATTTAAATAAGCCCTAGAAAAGACATCTAATGAATTTTATAAACTACATAAATTTTAAGTATTAAATCTTCACTGAGAGATTTAAATATTATAAACTGCTGTAGAATATACAAATGGAGTGGGTGGAGATCAGTATAGCAAGGAGATAAATTCAGGAAAGAACTGATAACTACTGTACATGCTATGCTGATAAAACTGATGAATGAATTGTAAATTGATGTGTAATTATTGTAGAAATTGAATGTAATAAGAAAAGAAAAAAATCCCTCCTTTATTTTTACATTCATATAGAGAAATGCAGGAACTCACCACCTATGCCACTCCCTGTCCAGTAGACCAAGTAGCCATGTGTAGGGCCAGCATGACCAACAGGTTTTTCTTTTGAAAGAACCTTTGTTTAATGGAAGACTAAAAAATAGTAAAAAGGGTTATGTACACTTCTTGCATATAGAGTAAAAAAGTCATTCTTAAGAAAAGTGGATATTAGTCACAAACTTTCGATGTTGGTAAGCACTTCAAGGAAAAACAGCACAACTTTGAGTAAGCAGAAACTGTTAAAGAAAGCAAATAACATCTCCTGTCAGTTAGGCTCACAGACTTCCTTGTAACATCGATTGTAAGTGTGCAACATGTAAATCAACGATTCGGTAATGCAGTTAACAACCATTCAACCTCTAGCAAGATACTCTGCAGTCATCACTGATTTCCCACTTCTTACTGAAAAAGCTTCCATTTTCACACCTACCACCACCACGTTCTTCCCTGGAAAATGAAGCATTATTGTGCTTTCAAAGTATCCTCATGGTCCTGACTGAAACAGTGGGAGCAGCTAAAATACTCTGCCGAAACAACAGATGTTTTTGGCATGTAATCTTGCTAAACATTTTTTGTGAACATATCCAAACTTTATTCAAGTACCTTAAGACAGAGATTACACAAAAAAGAGAAAAAGAAAATGTCTCAAATATTAGCAAATAAAAAAGACGTAATTTCCTCTCCTCTAGTATCACTTGAGGACATCACATTGACTAAACCATACATCTAAAGCCTATAGTTGGTGTAAAAAACAAAGGAAATGACTGTATCTTCTTTTTAGTAAAGGTTACTATACTGACTTTGTTTCCTCTCGTTATAGCGTCAGACAGATAATGCAATACATATTTATATGCAAAATGATCCAATCACTTTCCCAGTCCAGTTACTGTATCTGCCAGTGTAATCCAAGGTACATTAAATGACTGAAGCTTTGCTGTGTTTCAACCAGTGAAAAGGGATCTTTTACAGCAGATTGAGTGGGTCTTAGTGACTTGGAATGCATTAACATCTTCTATGCTGCTGATTTACTTATGTTTCTCTGTGAAACTGAGTGGTGTTACGGATAATTTCAAGGGAAACTTATAGAAACACTGGAAAAACTGCCATACTCAGACCACATGTCCGTATTTCCCAATATTCTCTCTGACTGTTGTCAAATGTATATTTTCAGCTAGCTTTTCCAGTATACGAGTCAGATTTATTGAACTATAATTTCTGAGAAGTCCCTTGAATGCCTGTGTAATTAGCATCGCTTTTTATTGACTGCTGTTCTTTCATACTGAAGCCAACATAATTAACTGGATACACACACCACTAACTACAAAATGACTATTAGTAGTTTCACAATGAATTCTTTCAGCTTTTTGTGGCAGAAAAATCTGGTTGTAGTGATTGCTACTATTAATGCTACTGATTTCTCTTAAGATGATACTTCTTACAGTTTGAAACAGATCCTCCACTCACCACATAAGAAAAAGTTTTGAATGTCTTCATAAAAAACACTGTTGCAAAATATATACCTTTCTGTTTTATCCTTATTTTCCTTGAACAGTCTTTGTTTTCCTGACTACTCCATTTTGGTCCTCTATTGGCTCTTAGGTCTCAGTTGTGAGATTCTTCTAATGTCTTTCAAAAAATTTTACCAGCTTTTGATGCAGTTACTAAATTGTTCATAAATAGCTTTTTTTGATTCTTGTATAACATTTTTTCATTTAACTTTTTATAATCAGTGTACTTTTATGGTTCTAGACAGAAATTCCAGTAACTGAGGGCAATCATTTGAGTTTTAGGATCCTCATTTATGCTTCTTTTTGCACATGCTGCCTTTATTTGTGATCTTGTTACAGATAGTTTAGATTATTTTTGGAGGTTTTTCTGTCATTGAACATTCTCAATGTTGCATGCAAACACTTTACTCATTTTGATGCTCCTTTAAAACTCTTCCTCATTTTCCCATATAGCAGATATTTTTGTTTGCTTTTCAGTTTCATGCCGCTAACTGGATTTTGTGAAATGTGCTCACTAAATGGTTATAAACCAGTTTTCAACCAGTTTGAGTGTATAGATTTGGGCTTTGTGATTAATTGCTTCATGTAACCACTGAACTAAATTTTATGTTATTTATCCATATGAATAACTAGATTTTCCAATTATTATTAGAAATTTTGTACTTTAAACTTAGCAGATGCCCAATCAGTGGGCTAATACTTAAATTATGTTTCCCACTTTTGTTTGGAAATGTAGTCCATGCTAGATTTTAGTAGAACATGTTCATTATATTTGACTAAGTTCTTTCTAAGCAACAGCACTGCTTCTTCACTACTAGGTCTATTCTGTTATTCCCATACATTTTGTGCAGTGGCATTATGGTATTTTGCCATTTAATCAGGTTATGGTGAATATATCCTGCTTAAAGTGACTTCATTTGCTGAGCCTGCTCTTTGATTACTAGAAGTTACAAAGTTCAGTCTTTAACTGTTTCTTTTTCTTTTTTTGTTTGTTTGCATTTCATTTTAGGAAAAAGATTTTATGCTGCCATTCCCAAGGTCATAGGGGCATATAATAATTCAGAATGAAAGGCTAATAGTCCAATTTCCCACCCAAAGCAGGATCGGTGACTGGGCCTTTGGGGCACCCACAGCCCCTACTGCCCCTGCCCAGCCCCTGGGGCTCTGGCCATCCTGCACATTTCCCAGGACACTATTGCAGCCCCGCTGGGGCCATCAGTTCCTGCCCTAGCGATGCCACAGCAGGACTGGTCTCCAGCTCCCCATAGGCCTGGCCTGCCCAGCCATGTGAAGCCATATCTTGGCCCATTCTCACCCCATCCCCATCCCCAGAGAGATGCCCAGTGCCCAGGTCTGGGGCTGCCCTGGCTCCCGCCAGCTGCCCTGCTCCTGGCTGTGGTGGTGGGACAGGCCCTGGCTGTGGGGCCCAAGCCCTGCCACTCCCGTGGGCAGACACCAGCAATCCCAGTCCACAGGAGCCGCCAGCTTTGTGGCACCCTGACCTTCAGCTCTGGGATAAGACCAGGTTGCTCAGGGCTTTATCCAATCAGGTTGTGAAAACTTCAAAGGCTGGAGACCTCGCAGCCTGCTCAGACCACTGGCTCTATTGCCTGCCTGCCTGCCCTCATGGTTAAAAATGTTTTCCTGTGTCCAGTTCCAAGCTCTCCTGTTTCAACTTGTGCTCATTGTCCCTCATTCTCCTGCGATGCACTACTGTGAAGACCTCAGCTTCATCTTCAAAATCTTCTTATAGACTCTAGAGGGGTGCTGCTAGGTCCCCTCAAAGTCTGCTCTGTTTCAGCCTCTCACTACAGGAAGGACATTGAGGTGCTGGAGCATGTCCAGAGAAGGGCAACGAGGCTGGTGAGGGGTCTGGAGAACAAGTCTTTTGAAGAGCAGCTGAGGGAGCTGGGGCTGTTTAGATGGAGAAGAGGAGGCTGAGGGGGGACCGTATTGCTCTGTACAACTGCCTGAAAGGAGGTTGTAGTGAGGCAGGTGTTGGTCTCTTCTCCCAACTAAATAGTGATAGGACGAGAGGCAATGGCCTCAAGCTGCATCAGGGGAGATTTAGACTGGATATTAGGAAAAATTTTTTTACTGAAAGAGTGGTCAGGCATTGTAATAGGCTGCCCAGGGAAGTGGTGGAGTCCCCATCCCTGGAGCTGTTCAAAAGACATGTAGATATGGCACTTCAGAACATAGTTTAGTAGGCATGGTTGTGTTGGGTTGACAATTGGACCTGATGATCTTAGAGGTCTTTTCCAACCTATGACTCTATGATTCTACAGGCTGAACAGGTCTGGTCCCTCAGCAGTAAGGTGATATATAATACTGATCTGTCACTTCTCTGCCACACTTTACTTTCCAGTTCGCTACAAACTTTCAGAAGTTTAAGCATCAGATGGTGTACCCTGTTTTGGTTTTTCTGAATCTAGTCCTTCCTAGATAGTCTCAGTCTGCTTCAAGAGTTTTCCCATCATCTGACAAACCTTAATGAACAGTTGAAAATCACTTTATAAAAAGAAATACAGCAATACAGCACTAATCACCATTTATAATTTTCAATTCTGAAATGTAGAATTCACTATTTTGGTAATTTCTGTTTTTCTGACTAGTATGACCACAGATGAGTCAAGGGTATATACCAAAAATGTCACATACACAGTGCCAGTGGTGCTTGGTGAGCTGTTTCTTGTCTAGTGGGTCACATGCTGTGAATCTCCCAGTTACGGGCTCAGACATTCAGCCTGTCCAGTACCTGGGCCTGGATCCTTTCTCTCCCCAGGTGCCTGCTGCACTGCCTCTAGCACGTGTTCCTCTAGGAGTTTATATGTCCAGGTGTCCAACTCCCATAGACACCCTCCAGGCCAAAAGTCCCACTCGATGGCTGGTCCAGCTTGCTGCTGGCCAGAGTCACACGCTGACAGCACACTGTGCTGGCACCGTGGTCACATGGGGCTCCCACCCCAGGTCCATCCCTGGCGCTCAGCCTCCCATACACACAAGCACACAACCCAGAGAGCCCTGCACACAGGAAAATACCTAGACATGGAGTTTAGTGAGAAGCCAGGACAGACTGCACTGGTCAGGTGCAGGAATAACTGGACAGGCATCCACCCCAGTGCCTGTTTGCACAGGGCTGTCTCCTTTTCTTCCCTGCTGCCTCTGTTTTCCCACACTTGTTCTTCCCTGAACCACTGTGATCCTTCCCTTTCCCCACCCTCATTACTTTCCCTAAACATCCTCTTGTAAGTCCTATGCACTCCCAAAATGCTCTTCCCTGCACCCCATAGCAAGCCCTGCACCCCTGGGTGGTACCCCCAGTCTTAGAAGACACCCTGAGCACCTCCTTGCTGACTCCTGGTGCTGGTTGTCCCTTGGCACATGGGACAGGGGCTGCCCTGGGACAGCCATGGGGCTGGGACAGGGGCTCCTGTCTCTGACTGCAGCACTGGAGTCTCCCAGGCCACCACATCTTCGTGCTCTTTTGTGGCCATGGAGATTAGCCTTTCATGGGCTGATGGATCCTGTGGGCACGTGGAGGAATTGGGCAGGGTGGTACTGGGATTCCCCCAGTTGCAGTGTTCTGCACTCCCTTGTGTGTAGTGGGCAGCTTTTGTCACATTACCTAACAGCAGACACTTTGTGATAAGAATGGACAGCATGAGATGCATGCACTTCTCAGTACAGAGTTTTGTGTGTGATAGTATTGTCACAAATATGTGACGAGAAAAATCCCATAGAAGTCAAAAATACTTTTCTGTTGTCACATACATCTATGAAGTCAAACTTTCTTGAGTCAATTTGCCAGTGACTGAATGATGTAACAGTACTTTAACTCCACTGATTTATGTATTTTTGCTATAAAATTCTGCAATTTTCTAAGCAGAAATAAATTCTCCAAATCCAGACATGTGCAATGCTAAGGACTCATGACAGTGTCAGTCAATACATCTTATTTAATTTCTGAAAACCTTTGTTCACATGCTGTCTTGATTTACAAATAAAAATAAGAGATTAGTGTTTCCAACTTAATCATTCCTCACAGCTACATCAAAAGACACTGAGAAGACATTTGTGACTTTTCACCTTTTACTGTGTGTTCCAAAAATGAATCACACCCCAGTTCCAATACTACAGTCCTGTGGTTATCTTCAGCAGTTCTTGCACCATGTGGCAATGGGCATTGCCAAATTTGTTGAAATTCAGTTTTATTTGCAGGAATACTAAATGAAAAGACATTATAACAGTAAAATGGTACAGCTCTTTTTTTTTTCTTCAGCTTTACTTCATTAAAAACTAATAGTTTCTTGATTAAATGCGGCTAACTGCCTTGTTGTGGAATTTTAAGAGATACAGACTACACCAAAGATGAAAGTTCCTGAGAGTCGTGGCACTGAAACTGAATAAACTAAGTTATATTATTGAGAAATGGTAGTCTGACATGTCTGTAAAATTTATAGGAACAGAATCGTCTTCAAAACCTCCTAGGAGTTGGAGAAGGAAATTGCATTTGACGTCATGGTAAATATTTGCGATTTTTTAATGCAAGGCAATGTATTCTATATGCTTGCTATCAAGAAACTTTTTCAATCTTCTCCTGCCTTTGGGATGACACTTCTGATGACTTTTAAAATGAAAGAAGGCATCTTACTCTATACTGCGGACATTGGAAATACTTGTATTCTTATGATGGAAATCTGCTCTCTGTTATGAAGTTTTACTGGGAAGTTCATTAGAAAGTTTCCTTACATATAATCTGTTTTATGAAATTACAGCAAAAAAATTTATTTTGATCAAGCCACATTTATACGTGATTGTGTCACCAATATGTAAGTATGAAAAAATAAGAATGAAGAATAAGTATTTGTAATGGATTTTGTGGCTTAATTTATTTATCTAATACACTGCACCTCAGAGTGGACTGAAATGAGTACACATTGTTATGGAGTTCTCTTGCATGTAGGTCAAATGTTTTGTGGGCCCATAGAGATACAACTTTTGACTGTCATATTTATGACTTTAAATTGCTCCTGAAAATGAGTTATGAATGCAAAACTCAGATTTACCTTTGGGTGCTGATAATATTTTTTTTAAAAAAAAAAGACATGCATGTTTGTATAATAATTGCGTTCTGTTTCTTCACTATATTTAAAATGTTTCTTTACTATCAAATAATAAAACCCGTATATGATTCTGCTATCCTTTGTAAGAGGCTCACTGAATCTGAACATAAAAATGCAGATAACATTCCATTTAGGTTAGCCAATGATTTATCTGAGTGTCCACAGTTATGGTGTCATTTTTTCTGTGCAGTTCCGGGTGAAAATGTAGAAGGGAAGAAAAATGAAAGAAGACAGGGTCATAAAGTTTCCTTGTTTGTTTCCTTAGGAAGTTGTAATACTGATATCTGTCCATGAAATGAAGTAGAGTAAGGCTACGACTCCTCACTAATCACATTCAATTGTCGATGAATTTCTCTGGAGACTTTGAGTCCAGAGAATATCTACTACACCAAAGCATGGCTTCTGAAGGTAAGAATGACAGGTCCTATTCATGCAAGATGCTGTACTGATGTTGATTTCTCTTTTTACATCTTGCCCAGGGACAGAGCTAGTGCAACTACTAAGAGAGCTGTCCTGAAAATTGTGTTAACAAGACTAAAAAACGAGCTCTGTTGTATTTATCAACTTCTTGTTGTTGTTGTTTTGCTTGTGCACTCCCTTACCATTTTAACACCATGGAAACAAGTAAGATATCATTATGTATTAACATTTTACTGTTCTTTTTTTGATTCCCTCCTCAAAAGCTTCTGAAATATCATAGCTATTAATTCCTTTGGTGTTTCATTTCATAGCAAAATTTAGGTTAAAGACCTAGAAAAAAGTTAGGGCGATCTTTTCCATTTAGCACCAAAGGGGGAAAAAAAATCAACTTGTGAGCTGATCTCACAGATTTAAACATCTGAAAGCAACCACTTTCATTTCTTAAATTTTGAAAACCTACAGACGCAAACATTGCTAATGATTAGACACAGAGTTATGAGAAGAGTTCCCATCATTAACATTTAATAAACAGAAAATAAATGATACTAAATAAAAAATAATACCACAATACACTGGTGGATGAGGGAGCTTACCCTACCATATCCAGGTACTAAAAGGGTTATAAATAAAAAGCTATTTATTTTTATGACTGTCTCCATTAATACTCCATTAAATTCTTTTTCTGTGATAAAATTAAGTCTATCCTAAATTACTAGGGTTTTGGTTTTTTTAATTTAAAACAAAAGATAAAAATCTGTGAAAAGGATATTGGAATAAGACTTCATTTTCTCTCATGAAATAAACCAGGGCCAGGACTAAGAGGCAGTTCCTGTAACTATTGCTCATGGCAGGAGCTGAGGTTTTCTTTTAGAGAGAGAGAGACACTCCCTGTAACATGTAGGGATGAAAATAAAAGATTCTGAACTTCAGCTGCCAGCATCTGAGCAACTCATGAGGATTGCTTCTGGTGAACTAGTAGGAAATGGAGTGAACTACTAGTGTATGAGAATATTACAATTCATGCCCCTCTCCATGGCACAGGTAGCAAGAGAAGGGCCTTTGCTTGTCAAAATCTGTGTGTGCTTGCCTTTTGAGTGACGAGTTAAGATTTTCTCTCCTCAACTCTTCTTGACATTTGCTGTTAATTTGGCTGATTCTTCTGATTTTTCCATTTTGAGTCCTTTGAGCACTGCAGACAGGGGACCAGTTCCGTGTGGGCCAGAGGGTAACAAAAAAACAGATGTTAAAAGTTCTTGGAAATATTACATTTAATTTTCCAGTGGGTTGTTGCACTGTCAGTCAATTTTCAGCTGTGAGCAACTTAATATACCTGCACAGTCTTCTGGAATACTCAATTTCTTTCTGTTCTTGGGTTATTTAATTACCTCAGTTACTAAAAAACACCATCTGCAGCTTTTTGGTCCATGTCTTCATCCCAATGCCAAGGCTGTTCCATTTTAATGTTAAGGCAGGAACTGCAGCTGGGTCGCAACTATGGCATCAGGACATACTTCTCATACTTCTGTGGTTTGCCTTGGACTTGCCTTCTTCCAGGCGCCGAGCCTGGATGGAGATCACAGCTCCAACTACAGTCTACAGCTACTTGGCTACTTGCTGCTCTTTTAAAAGAATGGGTAATGACAGTAAGATCTGATATATATTTTCCTTTGCCTTTATACAGTGTATGAGTCATGGTAAATTTTAGACAGTAAGGAGATTTGACTGGTGTACTTCAGCACAAAATTGCATCCAAGGCAAGAAATGAATGAAATAATACTGTAAATTTTGCCTGGGTTTGTTGGGGTTTTTGGGGGTATTGGTTGGTTTTTTTTGGTGTGTGTAGGTTTTTTGCTTTTTCTGTTTTTTTTTGTGTGTGTGTGCTAACGCTGCTACAGATTCAACAAGGGTTCTGAGTACAAATGTCTGAATTCCTAACAATTTTATTTCATTTGATAATGGTAGACTTTTGAAGCTTTCTTTACCTAAAAGTGACATCTTTCAAGCAGAGAATCAAGACACCAGACAGAAGCACTCATTAATGTTTACTATTCATTTTTCATAGCAAGAAAAAAGAGCGAGGAGGTTTAACACAATCATCTGTACCAGAAGATACATTATTGTAAAATGCAACTTGCTGTTATTGCTGGTATTATCGTGAACAATGTATCCATTATCACATTGTAGAGGGCTTCTTATCCTGTTATCTTGCTTTGTGCCTTGCAAAGTGTACTTATTGTGGAAGGCTTGCTTATTACTCAACTTGTGTATACTCCAACTTTTTTTCAGTCTTTCTTTCATCTGAAGAAAACAACAGCAATACTTATATTGGTTGAGGAGCAGAGGGGTTGAAGGGGTTTTTTTATTGTTTCTTTATTTTCTCACATGTTTTATTATTGCAATGAGTTCAAAGACAAAATAATAAATCTGATACAAGGTTAAAAAAGGGAGTTTAGAGGGGCTTTTATCTCACGGCCACCTTGCTGCAGAATTTAGTTATTTCTTTGTGTCACGGAAAAGATCAGAAGTTTGTTTTAGCTGTCAACACCGCTCTACCTATTTCTCCCTGTTGCCCTGCTCTCCAAATGTATTTATTCTCACAGAGATGGCATTATCTCTATTTCACAGCTGACCAGCTAAGGAACAGCATACTTTGGGACAAACACAGGCACCTGAGTAAGTGGTAGAGTAAATGATTTTATGCAGGCATCTTAATGATCAAGTCCTTTACCACGGAATCATAGAAGGGTTTGCATTGGAAAGGAACCTTTAAAGAACATATATTCCAACCTCCCTGCCATAGGAGGGACATCTTTCACTAGATCAGGTTGCTCCAAGCTGCATCCAACCTGACCTTGAACACTTCCAAATTTCCCCTTTTGCGCTGCACAGACTGATGATTGAGTCCTTCTTATCAGTGTATACCCTGTCTTCTACACATACACAACAATCTTCTGCTCAAACTGTTACTCACTCCTGTTTACCTCATTATTCACAGAACAAGAACAAATCACAAAATCATAGAATGGTAGAGATTGGAAGGGACTTCTGGAGATCACCTAGTCCAACCCCCCTGCTAAAGCAGGGTCACCCAGAGCAGGCTGCGCAGGAATGTGTCCAGGCGGGTTTTGAATATATTTTGGATATAAACGTGGTTGGGAAAAAATGTACAGCTGAAGCAAAGCAGTATTCAAGCTTTCATATGCCTTGCTGTTAATAAGCTTCTGCTTCTACAAAGCATGCTTAGTTTATTTAGTTTAGTCAATTACATGAGTTACCAGAGGTGGAGCTCAGATGCTGTACCAGCAAACCCACTACATTTGGACATTATACTAATTGCTGAGGTATGCCAGAAATAAGGGTTCAGTGTATCAGGTTGCTAGATAGTAAGCTGGAATCACCATGCTCATTTTACTTGTAAAAATCCAATCTGGCAAGAAGCTGAAACAGCACAGTAATGAAAGGCAGTTGCCTAATTAGCTTAGCAACAGAATTTCACTAATTTATTTAAAATATAAAAAAATAATTAAATGCCCTAAGTTGTGAACCATAAGCATTAAACAAGTTCCAATTAGCAATTCATTTAAGGGAAGTGCTTCTTTAGGACTTTGTATATGGCTAAGGCTGTTCTTTTCTGTGAAGGATATTTCAAAATTCTGTCGGCATCCTTTGAGATAAAGTTTTCAGAAAAATTTTATTTATGTGCAGCAGCATGGTGTAGGCCAGATTTGCGACTCAGGCCTTCTGCATCATTGAAGAATCATAGTGGGTTCATAGGACAGCAAGGAAGGTCCAAGAGAAATTTCCTCTGGCATGGAAATTCTAAAGTGTTGTTGGAAATGCATGGCTGTTACTCACCTTGCTCAGTTACGATGTAGGGACAGCACTCTGCTTCCAGCCACGGAAGGACCTAGGCTGCTCTGAGCATCAGAGGGTGCTCAGGTCTGTCCTAGGTATCAGGAGGCAAAGCACGAGCTTGGTACCGGCACCTCTGCAACTTCACCGCGAGGGCACCTTCTGTCTCCAGTGCCTAGAGGTGGGTTGAGATGCTCCCGTTTTTCTAGGCACATCACTTCCCACTATGACCACTTCTGAGGGGGGAGTGAGGCGGCTTCCTTAGTCTTGCCATGGGCAGTGTACGTTGTGAACCTTGTGGTGGGTAGCACCACGCAAGCACACATCATTTCCTCTCCTTGGAGGAGTGGGGGCTGTGGCCCACGCCAGCCAGGACCACCAGCTGAGGGAACTTCTCAGCAATCAGACTAGCTGACTGGCTTTTAGTCTGCTCACCAACTGGTATTTTAAGGATGTGGGCGGTGGAAGAAGGCTGAAAAACTATTCCAACACTGTTACTGTGTTACTGACTCAAAATTGGAAACAGGATGACACACCGGGAATGACTTCAATAAGAAAGAATACAGAGCACAAAATTGCCTAAACCTCTATTTTGAGAGTAAGTAAAGCTGTAGCTGAGATTCAGCTGATGTTATCTCTTGCCAGAGAAGAGTCCATATTCTGCATTATTACTTAGGTTCTTTTTCTGGGATTTTTGTTTGTTGTTTTTAGGTCAGAACTTTGTTATTCTCTTCCCTTTTGTTATTCAATCAGCTTCTTTGTTATGCACATTCAGCTTCCTATATCCAGATGAAGCTTTGCAACACCCACCACAGCATCTAATTCATCCTTCTTGTGGCTGTGACTAGTGCAGCACCTGCTCTTTCTTCCTACCTTTGCGTGATTTTGTATGTGTGTATGTGCACACACACTATTTTGGTCTGTGTTAGTAGTAGTGTAGATTATATAAAAGCCACAGGTTATATATTCTTTACTACAGAATCAGCTTTTCTTTTTAGTTGCTTTTCTGACAGCTGTCTGGACAGGTTATTTTTGGACACGCATCTCAACTTCATGGCTGCATCTATCTTTGATTTAGCAGACAGAAAAGATGTTTGTCCTAAAGGCACCTAAATGGACAGTGGAAAAGACAGTTTTTCTTTGCCTTTCTGTGCTTGCAATGATAGGTATTCACAGCTTTCTGAAAATACATTGTAAGAGTTGTCTTTCTAACTTGAAAACTTTGTAAAAAAGTTAAAAACACTGCTTTTTGAATTACTATTTTGGAATGAAGTGACATGTACTTCAGAAGAGGAGATGCTAATGAGAACACAGTAGTTCAGTAGGATAAAGTATTCAGCAGCCTTTATATCATCGGAAGGGTGTTACACAAGTGCAGAAGTAGTGGTGTTATTCTGTTTCCATGACTCCCTTTCCTCTTTTCTTCCTGGTTCTGAACTTCTCCCTGAACAAAGAACTGTGTGTTTTGTTTGTCCTTCCCATCATTTTTTTGACTAGTCAGACTAGTCAGGAATGCCATAGCCCATTACCCTGTGCCTGCACAAATGCATTTATACAGAGTGCATGTTGCACAATGTCTAATCTTTCAACTTATCTTATTATCTAGGTACACAGTGGACTCCTTGTTTGAAGAAGAGCAAATGCTCTCCGGCAAAGGAGTCTTGTGTGCAAAGGATACTCCTCACATTCCTCTTCTGTCTTACTCCTTTTAATTGATTGTTTTGTGGCTTGGAAAACGAACTTCCTCCTTTTGTTGTAACACATGCATTTCAGGCCACCTGAGGCAGGTATACAGTGACAAAATCAGTGTTTGTACTGTGACATGCACAAATTGCAGATAAAATCTCTTCCTTAGACATTCTTGCAAACAAATAAAATAACCACAGAAATACATGGCATAAGTGCCAGTGGCATAAATATCAATCTCACAAACACAGGTGAATTAAAATAAGGTATCCATCAATAATTTATGTAAATCTCACAATATCCCTACAGTTTATTACATTTCACTAACCTTAAAAAGAGAAGCATTGCGTACTTGATTCAGCAAAAATATTATGATAAATTTGGGTTATTTTCTTCTTTATTTCTTCTCAATTTAGAAGAGGTTGTGCTACCAGAAAATTAAATGTCTGTTTTCCTGTCCCCCACATCAAGACAGCACCAAATTTTGCTTCTCCTTAATAGGCTGAAGAATGTTGTCTATAAAGTCAACTGTCAAACTTTCCTTGAATCAGCAGATTTTTCAGTTTGCTTGCTGCATGAGTGAATAAGACTTTAATGATTCCAGCCAAATGATTCCATTCAACAGTTGAGTGGAACACTTTACATTGCTTCATCTCTTACCACAACAGTTTTCTCTGTGGGGAATGCAATGAATCCCGTTCAGGTCAGCTACACAGAAAAGATTTTTTTTTTTTAATTCTTTTTAAAAAATGTTTTGTTATGGGAGCTTTAAGCAGTGGGAAGTGTCGGGGGATAGTTCAACCTGAAATTGAGGGGCTCTGCAAGAATTCTAATAGTTCCACTCTTCAGAGTTAAATTGCTAGACCAGAAGTTTTGAGCCTTTTAATGTTTTGAGGTAATGAAAATTAAAATTTAGGAATGGACTGAGATCTAAAATTGTGCCCTCAGTCAAGCATTAGAACTTTGTGAAATGAAGTATACCATTTTTGACAACCCCATCTCAATCTCCAAAACATATACGGACATCAAGTCTTCAGCATCATGTGATTCATTCTTGAAGATTCACTACTGTCATTCCTGTGACTTGCTAATGTAGACAGAGCTGGGGATGGTTAAGGTTCTCCAGGAGGATGTTCAGTAAAAACTGACCTGCAGTATTAATGAGAGTTCAGATTTTTTAGCAGTAAATTTCATTCTTGAATTCTGACTATTCTGCAACTGTTTCAACTGAAGACGGAGACTCTTCTGATTAAAAGAGGGGTGTGTTTAGATTCAGGAAAAGCAGCATAAACTGCACACTGCAAATAGCTGCTTCTGTGGAAGGCTGTATGTTGATAATCGCACTATGAATTAAAAAGTCTTTTGAATTTTTGTGCTCATCATAAGCTGGTTTGTCACCGTAACTGCAGTAAAGTTTTAATTTTTTTTTCATGCTTTATTGTTAAAGTGGCTGTGTGCCTTCAAAAGAAAGGAAAATAAAATCTGAGCCCCTATATACTGGTTAAGACAGATGGATGCTTGTCCTAGAAAAGACATGACCAAGTATTAGTCTTGAGGAAGCTACAACTGCCTGGAGTCTCTTTCTTGGAATCAGTCTGCACACATCGTGTTAAGTACACCAAAAATCTACTGGAAAGAGATAAAACAGAAAAGAAGCCTCTAACCATAAAAATAAATATTTTGTTATGCTGTCTGAACTAATTACATAGCTGGAATGTGTGACCTCTAGGTGCTGTCTCTGGATCTGACTGCATTTCATGACCTTGCACTGAGACAGCATGGCCTCAGATATGTGAGTCTCAGTCCTCTAAGAGACAGCAGGACCTTCAAAGAGTGATTCAGTCCTCTTGCAGGCTTGACAGGGAGCAACTACAACCAGCCAATGAAAAGCAGTAGACAAAGAATATATCTAAGGTGATTTCTGGTGCCTTGACACTTGATTAAGCACTGCTCAGTAGGAGTGTCTTAGTTGGGTTTCAGAGTAGGTATGAGAAACTTGAAAAGAATAATATCCGGCTTCTGAGCACTAGAAAAAACAGAGAAACAGCCATTAGATAAGGGTGATGGGGACGCCGTTGGTTAGAGAGAATTCAAATCCTTAGTTTTCATTTACAGTATTATTCTCATTATGGGCAAGACTTTGGCAAGCTGCCTTTCCCCAGCTGAAGGCCCTTCTGCAAGCTGTGCAAGATTTATGGGGCAAAAATAACAATAAGCAAAACCAAGTATGACTATCTCAGTGGCCTGAGGACTCCCTGAGTTCTGGTCTCTTAGAAATCTTTACACATGTTGCACTGAAGAAAAATTTGCAAACACAACTCTGGATGCAGAGACGAGGAATTAGTTTTTCTGTCTCTTCTGCTGTAAAATCCTGGACAACTGTGCTTTAGAATGAACTCAGCCCCTTTTAAGTGGTCTCGGCCCAAGTGGAGGCACAATCAGTGTTTGTGTACAACTCTCAGCCTGTCTTTGGATTCTTACGTTGTTTACAAAGAGACTGAGTGGTTAGATGGTCATGTGCAACAGAGTGTTTGGGAGCCAGTGGGTAGGGAATTTTGGATCCAAAATTTGAGTCTTCTTTTACTTAGAGTGTTACCAGGGTTAGATGGCCTGGAGAGTATGCTGTCTGAATTTGTCTCAACTTAAGCAGATTTTAGATTGCCTGAATTTTATCTTTTGCTTGTTCCAGCTCCAACAAGGAACATTGTCTAGCTGTGTCTATTGGCTGTTGATAATGTTGATTACTGAATTCTGTATTAAACTTAGCTTGAGCTTCTGGGTTTTGCTATAATACAAATAATAAACAATCATAAATGGGGTATGTGAACTGCATAGTATTTCCTGCCTTCTCCTGTCCTGGGCCTCCAAGCATTATAGGAAGGTTCACAGGAGAAAAATTCAACACTACAATGGTTCCAACTAGGAGAGGCACTCCTAATTTCTGTTAGTTAAACTGAACGACTGAGTTGGACTTAATCTATCTCTTGGAGGTAAATGATAACACATCATTCATATAAAGCAGATGTCCATGTGTCAGAGAGGTAGAGAGGTGAATCTGAGAGCTTTTATGCATACTAGTAGCCCCACCACAGGCCTTACTCTGAAGCAGATATTTTCTCACATTCTTAACTTGAGTTTTACACCTTGAGCTTTACAGGTACTGATAATATGCCCTTGCAAACATAAGTTGCTTCAAATGAGCAAAATTGGAGTTTCTTGCTACATGACTAATTAGCATAAGCAATCTCTTGTTTCATAGCAACCTAGATCTGATGATGAACACCTGCCAGCCCAGATGGTTTGGGGAGGAATTTTCTAGTTTAATAGAATAAAGTACTGTTGCTGAGCTGCCTCAAACTATTATTTAACAGGAATTTTGCAAGAAGTCTGAAAAGTGATTATTGTGAATTCTTAACAAATAAGCATCTCCAAAATTGTCATGTTCAACTGTCATCACTTGTCAAGGCATGGCTTTTAAATAATGCATGGCTGTTACATTTTATTCTGTCTATGTGTGCTAACAATAGTATTGAATAGGCATAAACTCAGGAATACTGCAAAACCAATAGGACCTGCAAAATTACAAAACCTATTCTCTCATTGTCAGATTTTCATGTATTAATTGCAGTCTATAGTTCTAAAAAGCTGTATGAACAAACTCAATGAGTTCTAATAGAAGATTTTTGTAAAATTTCAGGTAAATATTCGTATATGTTAACTAGTTAATATTTAATGAATTGAGTCTCGTAACTTATGGCAATAGTTCAGTACTGGTATGTGGAGAACTCCAAAATATATCTGTGTGCTAGAGATGTTGTTGCAGCAACCTCATATCTCATTGCTGAAATTCTGATCTCACTGATGTCAAAAATACCAAGATCTCAGGCAGCAAACATGGGGAACATCAAAAACCACAATATTTTTTTATATTATCTATACATTTTTAGAGAAGACAAACTTTTCTTAAGCCCTTTCCTTAATCCTACTTCTTAAACTTTGAAGAGATTAAAAAATATCTCTGAACAGAGCAACATTATTAGTTTTGGTGAAAACTCTGTATCGTGGTCCCTTCTGCATTTTAAAATCTAACACCAAATTTGACTCAAATTAACAGATTGACTTTTCAGTGGCTACATACTTTGCTTCAGTTTTAACACTATACATAGAAAACTGAATATTTAATAATTTGGGGAGGAAACACATCCCTCTTGGAAATTTTGTATACTTTATGTTTCATCTTAAATTTCTTTATATGATGTTCAGTAATCAATTCTGGTGCTTAATTTTAGAGATGTTGAGGCAGACTGATGATAAAAATGCTTAGGGTTAAAAAAACTTTTTAATGATTGTCCCACTTGCTCCTGTATCTCCCCTTCTTTTTATAAAACCTTTCAATATGAAATATGAAAATCTTATTTTAAAAGACTAGTATACTCTGAAGATCCAGAAACAGATTTGGCAAGCACTACATATGCTAATATATTGCCAAACTGGAATTTAGCAGTTCTAGTCATCCATGAGTCAGAAAAAAAATTAGTTTCAGTTTGGAATTCAAGTATTGACTTAGCAGCGTTAACAATAAAGCCTTGGTTTTCCTCAGTAGTTTAAACAGAGATCTTTGAGAAAATATGTAAGGTGCATAAAGGCTTATGCATCAATTTACATTTTCTTCCCAAATGGAATCAATACTTTTAAATTATAGTTAAGATTTGAGATGAGGCTATTTCACCATTCACTTACCATTCATTGCAGATCTAGAGTACAATTTAATCTCCTAACACACTCTAGAGGTGTACTTGCTAACAGTCTTCAACTGAGAAAGAAAGATAGACCATACCATCTTCTGTAGAACTTAGACACTTAGGACTGGAAGAACTACATCTTCGTAATATCAGAGAGAAATCCATATTCTCCCCAAAACACCAGCAAACCATAAGGCAAAAGAAAGAGCTATGCTGACAAAAAAGGCACAGGAGAAGGTGGGTTGTGTCAGCCTGCCAGAATAGCTCAAAGCATTTCTGCCAAAATACATAATACTTATTTGGGTTAATGTTGCAGCAAAACTATCCAACTTTTTTTCATTAGCTTATTAAACAACCACAATTTACATAGCAGGATTTTGCTTAGGAATATTTCCTCTTTTTTCCCTCTTTCTGTTTTGTTCTTATTTTTCTTTACAGGAGAGAGAAGAAATAGAATTGTATTATTTTGAAGGATTCTCTACTTCCCTTCATTTGTTTTTAAAGAAGTAGCAGGTGTGATACTATGATCCACAAGTGATAAGTATAGAATTCAAGCCTCTGAGGTACAACATCTGAGACACTGCTTTGCTCAGTAATAAATAAATCAAGAACCATGATTGTTCTGTAACACACATCCTGATTCCTTCTTATAATATGTATGATAAATTTGGAAAATACTGCACGTAGCTGCTTACTAATAGTGTTTAGAGCAAACTCACAATAGTGAGCAAATTACAAAGGTGCCATTAACTCAGTTCCTCTAGATCAGTTATTTAAAAAAAAAATCTAAAATTGTATTGAGGCTTCAAGACTAAATGCTAGATTAAAACAGATATAGCATTGTACTTCTGAAGATTTAGAGCAGGAGCTGACAAGGAGGTGTTTTATTTCCCAATTTCATGTTGGATGTCTTGCTGTATACTACTTAGCTCATTCCTAGACTATTTGATGACAAAATTTTCTCAGGTTTCATTTAAATTATGGCCTGAAACACACAGGACAAAATAGATGATGCCACCATATTCAAACCTGACAGACATTTCAGAAGGAATGTGATGAAAATAGCATAACTGTCACCCAAGTATTTCTACAAGTCAAAGTCCTCGGAAATGGCAGAAGCCCTCAGACAGCCGTGTATGTATGTGGAGGCTGTATACTTATACACACACACATATATATGCATATGTACTTAACACACAATAAAGGGAGATTAAGGTTAAGGGGAGAATATTCAGAACAGGATGACCCAGTTTATTCTGGATGGCAGAGGGCATTGTTTGGGCAGATAATGTAACCAGTTGCTTAGATTTCTGAGCGGACAGCCATACTTCTACTCTCAAGTTCTGTATCGGGTTAAAAATTAAGCTAGAATATAACTTTTCTCCTGAGATAAATGGATTGACATAGTATCTAGCAAGAAATCCGTTATACTAGTATATGGCAATTGTTTTATCAATGACAAAATATATAAAGATGCAAAAACATATTGTGAAACTAATGTGTATACGAGTCAGGATTGCCATAATCATCAGCTTTCCAGTTCAGTACAGTATAGAGCTTGGAAATTTCTTTCTCCCAGACAGCAGGGAGAGGCCACTGCATTCCTAGGTAGCAGCACATGAACAGGGAAAGATTATTCTAGGAAGTTGGATTGTCATGGGTACATTTCAGTAAATAAGAGGGGTTTTCTTCTATTGTAATTTTTAGGTTGTGTTTTTCCTTCCTTCTTGATTCTTTATCATGTGTGAACATTTCTTTTTGTGCTATTCATCTCAGCAGTTGCTCAGTGCTTCTGCCTGCTCCTGGTTCCAAAAACTGACAGTTGTCTCTGCTGATCATCAGCTCTGCTTACAACTTCTCTTCAGAAATTTTTCCTCTTTTACTGCAATACCATGATATTTTCAAATGCCTACTCTCTCCCAGATAAAGGGAGAAAACAGAGCAAAACAAAAAACACGTGAGTGCTTTCAGAGCTACATTTAAGTTCTACATTCCTGTCTGGTCTGTTTGGGACTTCTTAATATCACAAATAGAGGCAGCAAGGCAATTTGAAGTACGAGATGAATCGCACTCTGTCAAACTGCGTGAGACATAAGGGTATGCATATAGCGCCCTTGTGAGGAAAATATGAACCACTGATCTGAATTCTTCAGCTAATGGTCAAACCTTGAGAACAGCATGGTTTGTAACAGCAGTAAGAATTCATATTTGTGAGTCAGTCTAAAACACATTGAAGCCGTTTCATCTTCTATCTTATTCCTTGCTATTTTCATAACAGTAATTTTTCTGGAAACATGAAGTGTCAGTTCTAAAGGATTACATCAGAAATTGCATTTAATGCTTCCTGTGTCATATGTTCCATCCTTCAATTAATCAGTAAAACAATCAACATGCACAATAAGGCCTACAGCTATGACTTGGTTGCCATCAAAGACACATGGTAGGATGACTCTCAGGACTGGAGTGCTGCAATGGATGGCTATAAGCTCTTCAAAAACAATAAGGGAGGAAAGAGAGGCAGTGGGGTGGTTCTGTATGTTAGGGACTGCTTCAATTGTATAGAGTTCAACGATTGTGATGACAAGGTCAAATGCTTATGAGTAAAGATGAGGGGGAAAGCCAACAAGGCAGACATTCTGCTGGGAGTGTGTTATAGACCACCCAACCAGGATGAAGAGGCAGATGAAGTTTTCTACAAGCGGCTGGCAGAAGTCTCACAATCACTAGCCCTTGTTCTCATAGGGGACTTTCACTTACTGGACATCTGCTGGAAATACAACACAGCAGAGAGGAAAAAGTCTAGGAGGTTCCTGGAGCATGTGGAAGATAACTTCCTGATGCAGCTGGTAAGTGAGCCTACCAGGGGAGGTGCCTCGCTAGACCTACTGTTTACTAACAGAGAAGGAATAGTGGAAGATGTGGTGGTCGGAGGCTGTCTTGGGCTTAGTGACCATGAAATGATAGAGTTCTCAGTTCAAGGTGAAGTAAAGAGGGGGGCCAGCAAAACCACCACCATGGATATTCGGAAGGCAGACTTTGGCCTGTTCAGCACACTGGTTGAGAGGGCCCTTGGGAGAGTGTTCTGAAGGACAAAGGGGTCCATGCAGGCTGGACATTCTTCAAGGAGGAAGTCTTAAAGACACACGAGCAGGCTGTCCCCATGTGCCGCAGGATGAACCGGCAGGGAAGACGACAGGCCTGGCTGAACAGGGAACTCTTGCTGGGAATCAGGAAAAAAAAAGGGTCTACAACTGTAGGAAGAAAGGGCAGGTGACTCAAGAGGAGTACAGGAGTCTCATTAGGTCATGCAGAGGGGAAATTAGAAAGGCAAAAGCCCAGCTAGAACTCGGGCTGGCTACTGTTGTAAGGGACAATAAAAAAAGTTTTTACAAATACATCGACAACAAAAAGAGGGCCAAGGAGAGTCTCCATCCCTTATTGGATGCGAGGGGGAATATTGCCAACAAGGATGAGGAAAAGGCAGACGTACTTAATGCCTTCTTCACCTCAGTCTTTGATAGTCAGACTGGTTATCCCCAAGGTAGTCAACCCCCAGTGCTGGAAGACAGGGAAGGAGAGCAGAACAAACCTCCCATAATCCAGGAGGAAGCAGTTAATGACCTGCTATGCCACCTGGACACTGACAAACCCCAGAGGTCCAGATGGGACCCACCCAAGAGTGCTGAGGGAACTGGCAGAGGAGCCAGCCAAGCCACTCTCCAATCATCTGTCAGCAGTCCTGGCTAACAGGGGAGGTCCAAAATGACTGGAGGATCATCAGTGTAACAGCCATCTACAAGAAAGGCCAGAAGGAGGATCCTGGGAACTGCAGGCCTGTCAGCCTGACCTCGGTG
>Ga0065711_1026337_pt1 | contig 77595 bp, 41 predicted proteins | sample Hoacrofraction12_FD_59098 | JGI IMG/M metagenome (GOLD analysis project Ga0065711, IMG submission 59098) | Hoatzin crop microbial communities from Cojedes, Venezuela - Epithelial fraction 12 v2 (version 2) | ecosystem: Host-associated > Birds > Digestive system > Esophagus > Crop | place...
TTCCTGCCCCCTTCCCCCCCCCCCAGCCTATCCTAGCACATTTCCAGGTCTCACCTATCTAATAACACACAAGCTTAAAAGTCATAATTTTTTGTGTCATGAACTATCAATGAATTTCTTGTTCTATTTGGCAACAAGCATATTGCTTATCAATGACTTTGAGAAACAACCACTCGAAAGACTATAGTAGAAGTGATTTGGGGCATGTTGTTAAATTAAAATCTATTGATAATAAACATCTTTATAAAATACATTCAGAAAATTGTGTGGCCTAATATATTAAAATAACAGAAAGAGACAAGTTAGTCATATGTGCTCCATTCAACTGAACATAGATTACTTGACTTGAAAAGTTGTGTATGACAGGACATAACATCAAGACACTCATCCCAATATTGTCAGGTTAGGCATACATTTTTGGTTAAAATAAAAGCAGCTGTCCATAGGTAACAGAAAATTGTATGTATACAGAAATACGTCAACACTTATGATCTGTAGAATTACAGTTAAGTAGCCAAGTTACAGTCAAATGGCTGGTAAAGTAAGACCATGTTTAGATCACACTAGTTTCATCTCATTTTTCAGACTCCTCTGTTAGTGATCTTTGCCTGCAAATACCTGGGGGCATGGGCAGTTTTTCATTCCCTATTTGTACCACAGCTAACAATGATACCTTAGTCAGTAACTGAAGCTCTTAGGAACCCTGACAATATAAAGAAGGAGTTGGATGTGCTCTGTCTTGCCTATTCTATTTTGCCCACTCTGCTGCTTTCATAGAAGGGATGCACAAAAACATAACAGTTAGATAAACTGCTAAATTAGATTCTGACCTGAAATAGCCTATTGGTATCTTGATAAACCACAGCACTGCATGCAAAAGTCAGATTAGGTGCACGTGTTTGACTGCATACCTGAAGTTAAGTAGGTCTGCATGCTTTTTTATTACATTAAATATATTGCAGATAAATGTATGTATATTTAAACTACCTCTAACATATGACAATAGTGAATTTCTAATTTTGCACTGGGCATTTATGAGAAAGTATATCTGAATGGTCCTTTCTCCTTGTTTTTTATTTACAACTAATTCTCCACATTATATAAAGAAATCATTGCAAATCACCTATACAGTGAATCTCTCAGTCACCACCAGCTGTTTGTCTCAGATAAAACAAGTACCTTGACCACACAAATGTTTTAAAAAAATAAGAGTATGTCATAGATTTGTCATATAGGTCTGCTATAAAAGTCATGGAAAAATAGTTGGCCAGTCATACCACTATCTGATCAGCAAAAATTACAGCTAATTCTAAGACCAGACTTTGCTCCCCAAGGCCACATAAACTGAGCTGGAGTATAAACAGGATTCCACACATTACCCAGGGATACAAACCAGAGTTTCCACCCCCTTAGCCAAAGACGAATAGACTGCCAAAGATGAGTATTCTTATATGTCTATCATAGCATGAAGCCTTGCCTCATAATACTTTTCCTGTTTGCTTTATGAATCACTCTGATGCTGGCTGACTTAAAAGCTTTTCTTCTCTATCCCTGATGGTAAAATGAAGCAGACTTTTGGATTCTGGAGAAGATCAGAAAATGACTCCCACTTTATTATTTTGCATGGGTTTTCTTTCAATCAGATTCAAATGTTTGGAGACTCCCACAAGACTCGGTTCTTGAATTTATGTTGTTCTACAACACATTTTTTTCTTTTGGGGTACCTGATTCAGGGGTATACTTTTGGGGTACTGATTCAAGGACACTACCAATTTCTATGCATGATAGGTTATACTGATGATGTTACTCTCTGAAGTCATCTGGACAGTTTCAAATTTGCCTAAACAGCTAACCAAGAGATATTCTGAACATTTCATAAAGTCCTTACAGCCTAAGGAAACCAGATTTTTATCCATTTCATCATTTTTGGAATGATGCTGCTTTGTCTTTTTAATTTATTTTAATAAAAAGCCCAGAGACCCTAATAAAAAAAACTTACAAAAATAAAACCACCACCACCACAACAATAAAAAACATCCATAAAAACATCAGGAATAGTTTCTTTTAACCTGAACTGTACTGAATGGAACTCTGGATACTTATATCTGTGATAAAATACTTGTGCCATCTTCTCTGCACCCATCAAGGTTCATACTAATAATCCCTCAGAGATGTACTCATTCATGAAATTACACTTTCATTATATCCCCTATATGACATCTGTATCACTGCAACTGGTAGTAGTTCTGAATAACCACTTTGCACATATAACTTTATTATAATTCTGCATAACCAGATGCCCACACCTGGGATTTCATGATGGCGCTTAGTTGTCAAGGTGATCAACACACCCACAAAAATTGACAGGTAATCAGATCCTTTTCTTCCCATTAAATTTACTCCAATATTCCTTTATTTTACAGCAATATGAGTCTAAAACAAAAGCTGGCCATTGCTTTCTCCTTCCACGTTTCTGGGATATTAGATCAGCATCTTGTGTTGACCTCAAAAGTAACTTCAGCACACAATTTTACCACTAATTTAAACATTAAAAAATCCCAAGAGGAGACAGCTTATATCATATACTTCCTAAAAAAAATGGTGGAAGAAAAGTCCTGTTCTTCTGTTCAGAAATCAATAAAAAGAACTTGCAAAACTTTATCATTATTGACTAGTATTCAAAACCTGCACTACATAGCACAGTCTGAACCTAATACTAATTAAAACTCAAACAAAACTGCCTTTTTATCCTAGCTTCATTATAAAACACTTCATCACTTGGCTGCAGGAAAGCCAGGGTGCTGCAAACTGATTTTCCTTTTATTCTGTTTCTGATGTATTTTATCAAGGTTCTTAAGACATCAGTGACTATGTGTTGTTCTGATTAGATGAAATTGAGCTGAAACTCTTAAATAAAAAGCTACATCAATGCTGTTAACGCATTTCAATGTTTTATCTTCTATTTACATAAAACTGCCTAAAATAGCATGACAAACTGCTAGAAAGAAAAGGACTTTTTCAGAAAAAGAGGCAACTTAGAGATGGTATCATGAAACTGTCAGTAAGTGCCTGTATTTCAACTGGTAAGCTTCTACTGATTAAAGAACAGAAGGAAAATGGAATCATAGACCAGAAGATTTAAAAAAAAATAATACGAAACTCAAGATTTATAAAAAATAAAGACATAATAGGAACACAGACATCAGAATAAAATAACTATTGGAAGAAGACAGACAGATGATTAAAGATGGCAGCAACTATACTTAAGGCAACATAAAAACAGACACGAGAAATCATTGTGTCAGTAAATCTAGCTTCTTGTATTCCTAGGTAAAATGTACAAATCTGTAAATCACAGCAGGCAATAGTATAGGAGCTGCTAGTTCTCTCAAACACCTCAAACCAGACTGCTTCCATTCTCCTGGAAAAGAAAACCTTGGAATTGCTTCTATACGATCAGCCTATCTGAACTTAAAATTTAAATCAGCAGTATATAAATATTTCGATCAATTATTTAAGTAAAAGCACAGCCACTTACCAAAAGTGTCTAAACAGTAATGTTTCTCCAGCCAAAAATACCATTAGAAAGACTGATCAAATTCTATTTAACCAGAATACTACAAAAATGTAACATATAGGAATTTATTTTTAACGTATAAGCTTATTTTCTCTTTCCAGTTTTCTAACTTTTCACATCTACCCCCAGCCAAAACAGTCTCATAGTACTTTAGACAAGAGTATGTTTAAGAAATCCTGATCAAACTCTTTATCTTTCTGGAAACCCTAAGCTGACAACACTGAAAATTTCCATGTCTGGCTCCAGTGTGTAGGGAAAAAAAAGCCCTATTATTAGGAAGGATTCAAAAATTCACATTGCCATTGGTCATCTTTTAAAAACCCACTACCATAGGTATTTGACCTCTGTGAGAACCTGTTACAGAAATTTTGTCAAATCCAAACAAATTTTATAGTTTGAAGAAATGAAAATATGGATACAAACATCCGAAATGAAAAATTGCAGGAAACTATAAAGAGCTGATAGCTACACTAGTCCCATACTAGAGTTTCTTTGTAAATTAGGTGTATTTAAATTTATTCAGTTCTCATAGTTAAGCAAAATATTCAGATGCATGCCTAATTCTCCCTCCATTTTGCATTTTCAAATAAACAGGCAAATAAGAGTTTTGAGGAATACAGAAGAAATTGCATGAATTAGGCACCACCAACAAACTATGAAATAAAAAGGTCAACAGTCCATCACTGCAGACAAGCCTAGCGATAATCTCCCTGGCCTCAGTACTCTTGAACAACGATTCTGACACCACTCCTGGCCTACATTAGAGAACTTGGGTGCGTGAAGAAGGGTAGGAGGAAGGAGGAAAGGAAGGAGAAGCTTCTACACCAGATTACAACCAGATTTACACCAGATTAAAACCACCAAATTGAATTACTAGCCAAAATATTTCTTCACAATGATCATACTTCCATTTATTCCTGAATTCATGCATAAAAGAAGGGCTTCTGATATGTTTTACCAATATGCCTAAAGACAGACTGTAAGGAAAAATACCCTGAGCATTAAGAAACTCAGTTTTTCATTGACTTATATGTCAAAAATATCTTAAGCAACCACATATGTTGTCATACTGGAAGAGTGTCCTCTGGCAAGAGACGACATATAAAAAGTTTCAAATGAAAAGGCGATTTGTGTATGGAGCTTGTGGGACATTACTTTCTAACTGAAAGCACATAGAATGCTTCCTGAAAGGAGCTACTGAAACTCTACTTTCACCAGAATTCTTGAAAATTTATTTCTTTTCTTTGTAGAAGGAACAAAATATCTAGAGGATCATTTATTTTTTTGCCCTGTATCATTAATTTTTTTCCTCTTACCAAAATCACTTCTCTAAAGAAAAGGGAAAAAATATTGCTTCACAAATATCTTCATAAAAAGAACCTTGATGATAAATAGTTTTCTCTCTTTTCCCCCATCCTAATTTTATTTAAAAACCCAGAACAAAACCCCTGAGTGCATGCAAATAAAGGAAGCCCATTTATTTGTTTTCAGAGGTAGTCAATTAGTATCAGAAAATAAAAGTTCCAGTCACCACTTACACTTCTGCAAAGTGTATATGCTCTGGAAACATCCTGGCTAAAAAAACTTCCTCTTTGCAGTGCATAGGAATCTGAAACTGCATGGAAAAGTACACCAATTTTTTAAAAACTAAACGTTTAAAATAGACATTTATTAATAACCCTGCCACATTAAAAGGTATCACTTAATTTACAGTAGGATACATGAACAAAATATAGCTAGGAGTTATAAACCAAGATTTTTACACATTTGTATTTGTGTGTCTTTCTTTTAAGAAGACTTTATCCTTTATTAAAATCATATCTGCCAATTCTAATAATGTAATATCCTTATCGTAACAAATCCTTTATGTAATCCATAGTGTTTAAAAAATCCTTATCCAACAAATCCATTATTTTAAAGACTTATTTCCATGCTCCAAAAGTGTTTACTCTTTCCTTCCTCTGTAGACGTTTGAACACACAAAGAATTTTTTTTATAAGGTTGAAAAAGAAAGAAATATCACATCAGTTTTACAGTAAGTGTAACACAATACTAACCATGGAGTAAGAAAGGAATTCCACCTTAGGGCATAACTAAGGGTAGACTTCCCTAGCTTCTGCCATCAGAAGCATACGGGCAAAACTTAAAAGGGTAAAGTCACAGCAGAGATTACCAAATATCATCCTAAGATCCAGAACACACAACAGAGATGGTGCTGTGTGCCAGCTCTGCTCTTCATAAGATTAAAAAAAAAAAAAAGGCATTTTAAAGCATGTACTGTGAGATAGGATGTTAGAAGCAGTGCCAACATACAGTGCTTGTGATATTTCTATGGGTCAGTTCATACAAGTAGAGGAAAACAGAGTTTTACAATAGTTCTTGTCATATTCAGATTACTAACATCCTGCTAGTTTCCTTAAACAAGCTGAAATGTGAGAGTTCTCCTCTAGAAAAGCAAAAAGACAAACAGTAACATCCATGTTAGTGCTTTCCCCACCTTCCAACCTATGCGCACACTCAGTGATTTTTAAATTTCTGTTCTGCATCTGTGCTCCTCTTCAGACCAAATGCAGGTGAAAAAAAACCCCACAATTTAAATGTTACTTCTTAAATGGAAGCAAAATAACACTGCCAAAACCAGAGTCAAACTCAGAGCCAGAAGTACTACATACTTCACACACTAGCTGGACAGATCTCTTAAGTTTACTGAAGGATGTATTAGCTGGTGTTAATATACACCAAACTTCAGACATGCTGCTCACTTTTTTGTAGAAATCACTTTTATAAACTCAGCGTTGATAAAACATCAATCCTTGATCAGAGTATCACTGCAAACAGCCTGAGTCAACCAAGGAAAGTGTTGGAATTCCCTATGTGATTCACATCCCCATGTTGCAATAATGCTTTAACTTGATTAAACTAATAGCACAAGACTTTTTTAATTCTGAAAAGCATGGTTTCATAGGTGTATCTACTAATATCCATACTTGTTCTTAATGGATATAGTACTTTGTTATTATTTTTCTAGCCTACCTTTTAGTGTATCCCTTACTGTCTCTTCATGTTGGCTCAGTGAAATCACTAGCTAAAATAATTTATGGTTTTGATTTTCATTTCCCTAATTCTCAAGGAAGTGCTTTTCTACATATGGGTGGGTTTTACTTATATGCATTTAAAATTACTGCTGGTTTAGACTATTTAGTACTTAAACATCAGGCCTTAATCAGCAAAGCCAACAAACATCAGAGCTAGTAATATTTCAGATCTGTAAGTTACTTGGCTCTTCGGTACAGCAGGGTTTTTTAAATGCACATAAAGTTTTGTGGTGATATTTGTGGTATCCCTCAGGGGTCCATATCGCGACCAATGCTGTTTAATACCTTGACCAATGAACGACAGTAGGATGGAGTGTACCCTCAGTAAGTCTGTGGACAACACCAAGCTGAGTGATGCAGTTGATAACACTTGAGGGAAGAGATGTCGTTCAGAGGAACCTTGACAGGCTGGAGGAGCAGGCCCGTGTTCAACAAGGCAAAGTGCAAGATCCTGCACACGGGTCAGGGCAACCCCAGTATCAATAAAGGCTGAAGGGATTGAGAGCAGCCCTGCCGAGAAGGACTTGGGGATATTGGTAGATGAAAAAATAGATATCGTTATTTTATAACATTTGTATAAAATTACAGTTATCACACTGTATTAAAATTCTCTGATCAGCTTTTTCCACTACCTACAATTTGAGCGTGCAATATAATATTATTTTGAAATAAATAAGTGCACATATTTTTATGAATAACAGCAGTAAAAAGGATCAATTCATAGAAATTCTATATAGCTGTCAGGTTATCCAAATATATGACAATGAGGGACATGACAGCACTATCATAATTCTGGATAAGAGATGGACAATAATTCATACAATTTGGGTACCAGGTTTTTTTGAGGGGATGGGTGTTCTCTTTAAGAAAAAGCTTACAAGCAACATGGAAACAGATATATTTCTATTTTGTTAAATGATCTTTAAAAACCATTAGATGTCTAAAGCAATCAAAATTTTTCAAAGTGTTAAATTAAGTGTTTTGGAAAGGATTTGACATAGCTTATATTTTCCATTGCCTTTGATCTTTTTAGATTAGAACTAGAATGCAACTCTTAAATTTCAAGAACAAATCATGCTCTTTAACCTAAAATTATATTTTATGCTTGCCAAAAGAATTCACCACACCCCCTCAAAAAAAAAAAATTACTTCACATTGATCTTTTCACAAAAATCCCACTTTTGGACCTGTCAGAAACTAAACCAAAGCCGCCTACTCAATGCAGATCTACCTGTCAGTTGAGATATGCCAATCAAGTCAGTCTTTCTCAGCAGGGAAGAGGCAGGGGGTAATGTCTAAACATTAGAGAATGCAGAACACTGATTTCACTCTGAAACATGTTCTGCAGAAGAGCATGAACGCATCATTACAGGAATACATCTGAATCAGAATATTATAAAATAGAGTTGATTGTATATTAGAATATTGGAGTAAAGCAAACACTAGTGTCATTTACAAAAACTAGTTGTGATGTGTTGCTTGGCACCTATACTGTGCGCTACCATAACTACAGAAAACAACCATTCGAGTCACACAGTAAACAACCTGTACAAGTAGTTATCAACCAGCTGAATATTTATCATTCTGTGAAGTCTGTCAAGAGTCTGTTAAACTGAAGTTCATACATCAGCTCACAATAATTACAAGAAATTAAAAAAAAAAGAAAATACACTTAGCTCCTGCTCTGATTCTTTTTCCATTGCCTGGGAAACAAAGTGTTGCTTGGTAACTTGAATCCATCTGTTCAAGTTTCCTTTTTATCAGAACAGAACAACACCGCTTAACTGAAAATACAATTGGTGTGAAAAAAATGTTTTCTCACTGCATAAAAGATGCTACAGATCCTTATCTACATTAAAATTATGACAGTTAAAAATATCTGCTATTGTCTCTTCAAAACAATGCTGCTTTCCCTCCCAGTTTTTTTTTTTTTTAAGAAAGCAAAAAATTTTCTGTTTTGCTCTTTTTCCTGACCTCAGGGCAATATTACCAGGAAGACACCACTTCCTTACACAGTTTAGAGACTGCATCTTTTCTGTAACTATATGCCGAACATGAACACCTACAGCCCAGGGGCTAAGGCACAGATTACACACTACTTTGCTGTGTACTTGAAATAAATGCTGATATCATAAATATCAGAAGTCTCTAAATGCTTCGTTTTCTCTAAAGATGTAAATCAAAACAATCTCCACTGAAGTTACTGGGATTATCTGCTGTGAGTAAAATCAGACCCTAAAGGAGTATTTTCAGAACTTGGGGAATCCACGTGATGATGTAAACAGCGTAAGACAGGAAAACAGACAAACAAAGAAAAAGTACATCATGATCATAGACTCACTAAGGTTGGAAAAGACCTCTAAGATCACCAAGTCCAATCATCAAACCAACACCACCATGCCTGCTAAACCGTATCTCGAAGTGCCACATCTACACATTTTTTTAACACCTCCAGGGATGGTGAGTCAACCACCTCCCTGGGCAGCCTGTTCCAATGCCTGACCACTCTTTCAGTAAAGAAATTTTACCTAATATCCAATCTAAACCTCCCCTGATGCAACTTGAGGCCATTGCCTCTCATCCTACTGATAGTTAACTTGGGAGTAGAGACCAACACCCGCCTCACTACAACCTCCTTTCAGGCAGTTGTAGAGAATGAGAAGGTCTCCCCTCAGCCTCCTCTTCTCCAGACTAAACCATTCCAGTCCCTAAGCCACTCCTCATAACATGTGTTCTCTAGACCCTTCACCAGCCTTGTTGCTGCTCTTTGGACATGCTCCAGAACCTCAGTGTCCTCAATGATGTAGGATACCAAATTCCATACAGAACACATTACCATATGTATTAAAAAAAAATCCCACCATGTTACAAACAGAAGTGGTAGCAATGCCAAACTAGAGCCCACATCCTCTTCCTTTCAGCCTACTGGACAGTTATGCCAGACTGCACACTGCTACCATTTTCCTGAAAAAAATTGCACCACATCACTAATCATATGACCAAATGCACACCCATTTCATGAGTAAAAATACAGACATTTCCGATACATAAGCAGGTACACCCTGTTGCTAAGCCACGCCAATAGCATTTCGACCATGCATTAGATCTATTTCTCATTATAAGCTGTGAAGGTAGGTCGGCACACACATTCAGTGTTTCCGGTGCAGCTACATCATCTGCCCAGTCTAATGATTGCATAGCCCCATACGTCTCACCCAAGAACTGTTTTTTTATCAGGCAGTGAAAGACAACTTATAGATAGTCCATTAGGGACATTTTATATGCCAGCAGTAATCAGAACCCAGTTTCCAGAATCCACAGTGCTGCCTCCTTCTGAGATCAGAAAAGCCCACAGTGCTTCCCTTCAGTTTCATCGCCTCTGAGCAACTCAGTGCATACACTGCTCTACCTCCCAGGGGAGTCAGGGAAGTCTGCCACCATGGGAGGCTGCGCTGGGCCACACTAATCACTCTGCAACATCTGTCTGTTTTGTTCCACTCTTGCTCTCACCCAGGGCTACAGAGAGCAGCAGGAACTTCCTCTAACATGTCTCTCTGACATTGAAAAGGATGCCTTAGACGGTTTCCTCTTAGCACAAAACTGAGATTCATTCTGAACTGAGCAAGTAAGCAAGTCATTTTAGGATTACTGGCCAACATAAAATCTAACTTAGCCAAAGAATCATGGGTTTAATAGCAATATATACCTTTACATGATAGCTGATTCAGGTTATTTACACGAATTGGATGAACATTTCTAACTTATTATTTATGAAAATATTTCCGAGCTGGAGTAATTATTTTTATTCAGTTTTGATTCAATTAGCACAGGTCATTTGTCTAGTAAATCCCATGATAGATAAATGCTAGCTATCTCATTAGTGAACAAAGATTTGTAGAATAGAAACAAAATTCGCAACATACTAAAAGAATCATGATAAAGTTGTCTTAATTAGCTGTTTCTCCAACATGTTTGTCTTAAATTAAACATATGTAGTACAACTACTAGCTAAAATTCCCCTTCAGAACACTTTTTACCCTCCACAAATGAGCCAAGCACATAAAATACCTGCAATGTAAATGAGAAAGGATATACAATACATGCTACTATAAGCAAAATGGCCAATAAAATGATTGCTCTTATTTCTACATTCTAGCTCCATGACAAAGACTGGTTTTATACAACTGTGAAGCTACCATCAGTTTAACAAGTGAATTTGCAAGAGCACAGGTTGGCAGAAGAATCTACAGTGTTACCATGGAGATTTACATTTGTATAGTTTGACTTAAAAAGAGCAATTATCTCAGGAAAACACAATCTGCTGCTGAGAATCTCTAGCTATAATAAGAAAAGCAAACCTGAAAAATTCTTGATCTCTATTTAATTGTCACATAATAAATACATTAACACTTCAGAGTCTATATTCAGAGTTGATAAAATTAGCATAATAAAAATTTGTAGATAAGCGTATACCAAGTGAATTCTTTTTACAATATTCTATGACTTAAAACTCAGAATAGAAAACAGAGCAAACCTTAGTCTGTGTGTCAGCACACAGACTATAATATGTATGATAATGAAGGAGAACGACCCTTTTTCTGCCTTTTATTTACAAATTAGTTTCACAATACATCTCACTGATATTAATAATGTATTTTTAAAGCTGTTTGAAATAGCTGAGCAAAGGTGCTAAACAATTGAAAACTAAAACACATATGGAGTAAAATGTCACTCAGTATTTGCTTTACATTACTTGTTGCAAAGTCTCCACTATATAGACCACTGTATTTTAGGGATGAAGTAATTTTATTTCATCATTTAGTCTTAAGCCCAGTTATTAGAACATAAGTATTATTAATTCATTGATTATCATGCTAACAGAAAACTTCCCTCCAATCCATCCGTTTTTCTTCTCATACTTCTCTGTCAGAAGTTAAACATCTGTTAATGCTGCCACTTCTCTTTAGGGATTCCATAACTCACACTGACTATTCTTTCATTTTTCATACTACCTTCCCATTACAGAGCAAACACAGCAACCTGGCTTAGTCAGTTTTCTCATGTTCATTTCTTACAGTTCTGCTTTATCTTAACACTGCCTGAGATGTTGCATTCAACATTTATTTCATATCTATTACTTAAATTTTTATGGGCTTAGACAAGGTCAGTCCTAACAGTCCCTTCAAACATGATAGTTTACTTTCTATGACTTCCCAAACCTCCCTGTGGGGAATTTGGTCTAGGCCTTCTGTAAATCACTAGGGAGCCAGAAACTTACATTTCTGTCACTGGTTTAAGTGCATACTACTGCTTGAACACGCCAAATCTTCAATCTAGGTAAAAATGCTGTTCATGTATGTTCCATATTTTTAATTAGCTACTTCCTGTGCATTTAGAAGCTCTCAGTGAATACAGAATGTACAATACTGTCCCTAAACAATAAAAAAAAAAAAACTAGCAACTTACCAGTTGCTAGTCTCTGAATTGATAGGTTTTCCTTAATTTAAATATAGTACTTGACTGTTAACAACTATTACCCAAGCCCTGCTGTCATCAGATAACAAAGCTTGTATATAAAGACATTTTCACACAAGATAATTCATAACAAAGAGTTATAAATAAGTTAAGGTTTAAAAACTGTAAGATGTAGGCTAACCGTACAAAGAAGAGAGAACCTGTGTAGAGTAAGAACTGAAACCTAGGCAGTATAAAAAGCTACCTGGTAGAAACTTGCCAACTACACAACTCTGTTGACATATTACAGAAACAATTTATTTCATAGTTTACTTACTCCGTTGATTCTTGGTTAAATACTATATAGTTATTTACAGCTCTCTATGGACACTGCCAGTAGAGTCTAGCAGATTTTCTAGGCCCCTATGTCTTACCATATAACCTCCATTTCCAAAAATGACTTCTTCACATATCCTGCCAGTTGACGGACTTATCCCACAAATATCAAAAATTCTTGGCACCAACTCCTACCTAACAGAATTCTCTTCAGTAATAGTTCAATAGTCGGTATCTCAGCATGTTCTCAGCTCCCTTTACATACATTATTCATTTTCTATTTGGAAATTGCTGTGTGCAATATCACAGAATCAGATGACTGAATTACAAGGCTAAAATTCAGCGGTCAGTAGGTCTCTATAAACCAATGGTTTGACTCTTTCCTTATTTATATCAGCATAAGTCAAGTATAATACTAATCAATGACATCACCACAGCAAAGTCATTGTAGATGAAATCATACACAAGTCTGTCAAGCATAACAGAATGGAAAAAGATACTATGAGGTATCTCACATTAGCTTCACTATATTTAGAGGCAACAAAAAGGAAACAGATATGATATTTTCATTTAGTAGGAAATATACCAACAATAAAACATCTTTGTAAGTTAGATCTCATATATGCACTTGTCTCTTTCACTGTTCAAGTCCTCCATACCATATCTCTGTCAGCACGATTTTGGAAGTTTATCATGTTATGAAAAAACACCAAAGTGTCTTTGCATTTGTAATAAAAATATACTTAAAAATAACTACATTTCATATATTTTTATTGTAAGCTCTTGAATTTATTGCAATTTTGTATGATAGCATTTTCTTTAGAACATTTTACAACATAAGGAAATATTTCTAAAGAAAAAAAGGAGTGTAATGTAATCCTTTTTTTCACAGCCGCCTTCTGATTCTCCTATCGTCCATGTTTTCTAGGAGGAAAACGATGGTACAACGGATGATGTCATCACAGGGGTGATCTAAGAGAAAGAATGGTACAATGATGCTTTAATTTTTTTTACAAAGCAATTAGGTAAAATGATTGTGATTCTGTACTTTGCTTTATTAAGTATATACATATATCATGCAGAATTCTAAAACATAGCTACTACAAGTCCTCAAATCAAACTGAAATATTTACGAGCCAAGGAACTGGATCATTACCTGCCTCAATTTAATCTTTCAAGCTGGGATCATATATTTCTTTTTCTGACCCTTCTTCATGCAAAGCATTTCCTACCAGATGATAAGTATCTGCAAGACAGGAAAAGAGAACCCTGAATTGATTTGTAACTCATATCATTATCCAACCCCTTAAAACCAAAGATAAACAGATAAACTGAAATATAATGATAAAGTAAATTTAACTGAAAAATTAGGGAAAACAATTATTTCAGGATGCATGCACAAATTGTTAGTTCTGTGATCACAAACATAAATAGGAGTGTGACTGACAAATAATTCATTCACTATAATAAACTTACCACAGAAAGGCTTGGAGGACTTCTGTGGTGCAGTCATGACCAGTACCCTGTGTTCAACGGAAGAAGTGGGCCACCCTGAAGGCCCCCCTTCAGTTCTTCTGCTACACCCTGATGTTCGCCCCATCTGCAGATGTATCCATACAGAATAATCCCTATATACAGAATAAGTACCAGTTTATGGGGTTCTTTTTAATTGATCAATGACTGTTCCACAAAATGAGAAATGATCAAGTCAATGAGAGTTTTTTTGCTGAGAAAATAGAACTGAATACGGTTCAAAATTTCACTTAACATGTTGGTTCCCTTTCCTATCTATAGGAAGGAGTCCTGAATCTCAATATCTTTATCTCATTTTTTTGGAGCAATATCAAAGCTACAAAATTTCTTTTACAACAGAATAGCTTTCAAAATCAGTTACTGGAAATTCTCTCAACTACCATATCTTATATGCCAGTTAACAATTAGTTTGGAATGTTTTATTCACAATAAACAATACGTTAAAAGTTAGAATTAAAGATAAGGTTTAACACATTGGGGTTTTGCTTATGCATTGCCTCTTAATTTCTTGAGGTTTAAGTGCTTTCTTAAAAAAAAAATTACAACTCATAGGAATGATTTTTACCTTCAATTACTCACTCTCCAGCCTTGCTCTTGGTGTAGGTTTTCCTGACAGTTATATGTGCTTCCAATAGCTGCACACAAAATGTTCTAGGCACACTGTTTAAGCAATCATCAGCATGGTTATGCTCAATTACCAACATCTAAATATAGATGTTTATATCCATATTTGGTTGTTCGTCATTATTTACCTTTACCCATCTAAATTTTAAAAGTTTATCTACAGATGCTAGCCGAAGGAAAAAAGCAGGCTCTGTATTTCTAATCTTAATTATCTCTATAAGGTCATTAAATATGGATCGAGGTGACTGTGTATCAAAACTTTCAAGCTTGAGCAAGAAGAGACACTGCCCCAGTGTAAGGGCTAAACAACAGAGCAAGAACAACTCATACATGGCAGTAATAAATGGAAAGAGTAAGCAAATTCTTTTCCAGATAACAAAACTTATACAAATAACCTCATGTTCTTCTCTTACTATTTAAAGTCCTGCAACACTTCAGAATCAGAGAAATTCAAATCTGAACCAAATCATCTGAATATTCTCATAGCTGGAAGGCTGGATATTTATAAAGTAAGACTTTCTGAGGTTTAGTTGTAATTTGTAAATATAGGTACTTGGAACCAAAACATTTACATGAAAACGCCCCTGCAACAGTGGAAGGTACTGCAGGTGTCTATCACTTCCTTTCTGCACATGTTCAGAAGTGCCTCTAATACTGTCAGCACTAAGATGTCGAGTGTCTTGCTCAAAATCTAGATCTATCTGAACTGAAGCATGTTATTTGTCTTCCTATTGGAATTCATTTTAATAAGGATGTTCAGAGTGTATTCTGCCCGCTCTTTCCATTCTTGAGCAACTGAAAGCCCTTGCTCCAAGGCTGTTTAATATATCATCATCACTGCCAATAACTCTCTTCTGTATTGTAGAAGAAAATGCAAATGCTGTTCACTTTTTGGAAGCTTGCATATACCTGTCTTCCAGAGAGGCATCAAAATTATGAAACAGATAATGCCTCAGGCTTGGGTAAAAGGCAGTCACTTTAATTTTAAACATAACTGAAAAAAAAGTGCCTTCCCACTAAGTATTACACTTCCATTTTCTTAGGACTGAATTTATTAAATCATCAGGAAAACACTAACATATAAAAAAAAACCTATTAGATTACTGCTAATCCAACCTTCAAATATTTATCTGGAAAATACAACATTCCCATGAATGCAGAACTTCTGTCAAGCTGTTGGAAATCTAGTGAGTTTTCACTGCATTAATTCTGGAAAATTCCGAGCTGCTACATAACAAGCATTTACCATTTTAGTAGAGCTCTGAGGACTAAAAATCTAGCGGTACACTGAGCTATCAAAGACAACTGTCCTTTCTGTTTTTGCAGATGGCAGGAGATTTGCACATTATTTAAGCGTAAATGCTGTACTTTCACGTGAATACATATAAAGCTCACTGTGCTTCAAAGATTCAGGCCCTAAGCACATCTTGTGCTGTCTTTATTTTCTAAAACTATTTTCTCAAATTTTACTTGGTGTCCTGCAAGACCAACCATAAAGAAATTGAAAACCATAAATTCCAAATACACTGAAATACCAGCAGAGCCTATTCAAAGAAGCCAAGCAAAATCTGAAACAAGTACATCTCTCTTCTACTTCTCAGACCACTGCACTGGTGATATTGCATGAAAACAGAGTCTTGAACTTTCTAAGTTATAACATGAAATATTTTCAAGACTTTGTTAAGTAATATCATAACAAAAACAGCATCATTCAAAGGGTTTTCCTTCATCAAAAAGTATTGCTGCATTTTTAATTCAAGTAATTTCCAGCAGAAAACATTTAACAGAAAGCAGTCTGGGCAGTGTTCAGATTACAAGTGTATGTACTTTATACTTTAGCTTTTACATTACCGTAACACTACATTATCTCATCTAATTAGATTTTTCGAAAACCTCTGGAAAATGAACTTTCCACATGCTCTGGATGTTTGTTTATTGACTAAAGATGCTGTGCATGAACTAAACAATGTATTGTAGTAATAGGAATTATGAAAGAGCAATACTACAGCCTAATGGACTACAGTAATAGTTCTGTAAAACCATCACATTATCTCTAGCAAAATATGTGTCTTAAACACATTAAAGACTGTAACTTTTATAGTTTTGATCTTTATATTTCTCTCTCAAAAACAAAATAAAAAACAGCTCCTATGTTAATGAACAGGCCCTTAAAAATTTTGTGACATTTGTAATTTAATCAGGGTAAATTACTGTTACATTTTTAATTTTATTCTGAAAATTTACATATTTATTCTCCACTATTTATGTAGCTATTTCAGAAAAATACCCTTCCCAGATTCCTGACTAATGGTGTTTTGATTCCACAGACCTGACTTAACAGCATTCTCATTTACGAGCTGTTCACACCATACAAAGTATGAGATGCTCCAATCACTAGATGACTGATTCCCCCCCCCTAGATTATCTGCGACTTTCAGTGACTTCATCTGCAATTCTAAACACTTAGCATTTACAGATTTCTTAGGATCAGAAGGATGATAACCCAGAAAAATCAGAAATAAATAAGCAGACATTTGCAAAAGCGCTGCATGAAACAACTGGGCCAGCAATAAGGAGAAACTCAGTGGTAGAGCCAAGCAAGAATCATATCTGAGGTCACATATAACCCCTTTAATCTATAATACCACTATTTCTTTTCTTATCCCACATCATTCAATACACATTCTTCCAGTTTCTAGAGCAAATGACACAGAACTTCTGCCAAAAAAACTCACTGATTGACTACCTGACCCCAGTATGGAACAACTGAGCACTGTCTATTTTTTCACTTTAGGAGTTCTGTCTTGTGGAAACACAGCATATATTCTGTAAAGACAAAGCCACTACACTTTCTGCAGAAAACTAGTATTTACGCTTCACAATTTCTGAGTACCTGGTTGTTCCCTTATAACATTACTTTAGTAATATGGAAAACATTTCTTTTAAAATATTTATTTTAAATCTGCCGGCTTTGAGTGGCAAGACAGTAGAGAGAGGAAAAGATAAAACAAACATTTAACAAAAAAAAAAGAAAAGAAAAAACAGATACTCCTCCATCAGAGAGTTTTCTAGAATGAAACAGAAGATTTAAGAACCTAACTGAACTTTTGTGATGTGGTATGAAGGTGCATCAGAAGTAGTTCAGATTGGGTATTAGGAAACGATCTTCACTGAGAGGGTGGCTGCTCACTGGAGCAGGCTCCCCAGCTAAGTGGTCACAGCACCAAGCCTGTCAGAGTTCAAGGAGCATCTGGACAACGCTCTTAGTCACATGGTTTAGTGTTAGGTGGTCCTGTGAGGAGCAGGGATTTGGACTCGATGATCCTTATAAGTCTCTTCCAACTTAAGGTATTCTATGACACTCTGAAAACTTCCTATTAAATCACAGATATAACTGAAATTTCTTTTAAAGATTTTTAGCGCAAGTTTCACATATAGTGAAATCTTCACTTCCAAGTTCCTGTCAAATTGTATTTTCCTTCAAAATCTAGCACACTGTAAACATTTAAGCAAAACCACAAAAGCAAGTTTTCTCTGTCAGAAGAGCAGAGAAAAAAAATCCAGCATAAATTCCCAAAAATATCCTTAGTACCAACACTTTAGGTCTCCAAAGCTATTCTTGTTATGCTTCCCAACTATGCTAATGTCATCGCAGAGTCAGTGAAAAGCTTGTATTTTTCACATGCCACCCTTCAAGCTGCAGTACAAGACTTCCTCAGCTGCCCTCAGATATTTTTCTTTCCTCTATTTCTATCCTTTTTCTCATTATTAAGCAACAGTACATGAACAGATGGTTCACTAAAACAAAAACAAAACAAAAAAAAATCATAGTCTGCAATATTATAGCCCATGTGTTACAAAAATAGAATTTAAAACTTTACTTCAGTGCTATTTTATCGTAACACTTAAAACATGCTGGACTGACTTTCTTCCATTAAAAAGTCATAGAATTGCTCATCAAAAAAAAAAATATATCCAAAACAACCAAGCCAAAAAAGTCCCACAAAAGTTAGACTTAATTTCTCAGTGCATTAGACAAGATTAACATTCATATACAAGCACACTATTTTTTTGTTTGCCTTTTATGATATGTTGGCATCTAAAACAGCTTTTGAAAGGCATTTTCAAGACAAAACAATATATTGCTTCCAGTTATCACCTATGGTGTTGGCAATTATGAAAGATTAATGACACCTCATTATTGTCACTCCTTCCCCCAAGGTCAGTCATTAACTCAGTTTCTTTTCAAGAGATTCCAAGCTAGTCCCTGAAAATCCCAGAGAGCTTTGTTCTTTACAGGTCTATTTCCTCCTTTTTTATCTTGCTATTTTCCAGGTTAGGTGAGACCGCCTCTGAGTGGGACAAGATCTAAAATGTTATGTCCTTTAGGAACTCGCTACCAAAGAGAAATACAAAATGTCTCATACTTAGTATTTTACACTGTTAATACAATTTGCAATTCTGTCACCATAGTGAAACAATCCCATTACAGATTACTTTGTTCAGGTACCAGAGTGCATAAATCCATTCGTTTAATACCACTGATTTAATACAGCTGAGAACATATTGAAAACTTTTAAAGATACTTCCTTTTCCTAGCAAGGTATTGATAGATTGTTCACTCACGGAAGCATTGAAAAAATCTTTTCCTAAGTATATCTCCACAACTGCAAGGCATTTTGTAAGAGAACACACACAGTTGCAACATCCTATATATATATATATATGTATTGTCTATCCTTCACAGTAAGTGTCAATTTTTGAATTTATTTTTACTTTACGCCAAAAATCAGAGTGTGTAGCGCTTCAAATCTTGAAAGATGGAAGGAGCAATTTGGACATCTAGAGCTCTGAAGTCATGCAAAAGGCAGAATTAATGCAAAAATATAGACAGTGTATCTTTTATTTTATTTCTGAATACAAAATAGGTACCCTATACAGAAAAAAAACCTCTACGTTAAAAAAAACACCCACTTTCTTCTTTCTGCTATTCATATAAATTTTGCTGTGTCATTAAAGAAAAATTACTTTTGCATTTGTAAACTAACATAGCAAAGCACATGACAGAAGCATGGGTATTATCATTTTCTCAGAATTATTAGAAAGAACCTCTACATATTGAATAAATCAGAGTGTGAATCTACATTGCAGAAAAAAGTGAAAGGATTGTCCAAAATATCTATAAAAGAACATTTGGCTGTCTTCAGATTCCATTTTTTTTATATGACATTTCACATAGTACTGCTATCATGCAAAAGAACTAATACAAATCATCACCCAAAGTATTTTTACAGATCCATTAATATCACAAATATCACATTTTATACAATGCTGCATATAGTATATTATTTATATTGAATTTTTAAAAACCGTGATTAGTATCTGATAACAACTCCTTTTAAGTTGCAAAGCTACCGTGAGGGACTGCATACATAACACCAAGTATGAAGAATATCTTACTATTCAGAAATAGTTTTGTATCATAAAATCCTCCGACACAAAAAGAATATAGATGTTTTATCCATAATTGCATTTATTTCTATAGTGGACATTTCATGTAAAATAAGCCTAATTTTTCTTATTTTCCAGGTTTTAACTGGTTAAATAAAAGGCAAGTATGTTCATTCTGTACACTGCTGAGCAGAAATCCTACTACTAATAATTTTTTTGCTGCTATTCGAAAAGTATCTAAACCTCGAAGTACCCACTTGAAAATCAAATTACCAATCGTCATAAAATTGAAGCAGTTACACATACTATTATAATAGCACTTCACAGATAAAATCTACTCATCTCCTGCTATAAAGGAGAAACTGCATTACTTTAAGACCCCCACAAATAAACACCTGACAAAGACCAAAAGTTAAAATAGATACATATGCACAACTTATTATTGGTGGTTCTGAAACTAAATGTAAATGAACATAAAATGAAAATATCCAGACTTCTATGTCTATGTTCCATATAACAGGTGAGTTAACCTGCAGTTAATGCATACGATGACTGCAACAAGTGTATTACCAGACTTCCCACTGCATTTCCGAATGACATTTCGAAGCATGAATAAAGATTCTCACTCTATGGATAACTATATGAAATAAGCCAAAAACATCAAGGGCTGCACAAAAAGCAGTTATCTCACATTAGAAAAGCTTTTTTTAACTGAGACTTGTGAAATAACTTATCTCTGTCAGTATTTAAAATTGTTAGTGAAAATGTTTCTCACTTCTAACCTGATATCTGTCATAGTCTTTATCCTATTAGCTATTGCTGAGTTCCAGCTTAACAATAATAGAAACCTTTGCAATTGTGAAACATCCAGAAAAGCAAACATCATGCAAAGTATCATATACAACAAAGTTCATAAGTAGCAGATTTGGCATTTACCAGTGTTTATATAAAACTACAGTGACAGAAACATGAATACACAGAAATATTGACAGTAAGAAAATCAAGCTTTGTATTTTCAAGAGCTGAACACTGATAAAGAAACAAATTAATTTTCTTTCTTAAAGGATGGGAATTGTCAACCCCTAAAATATCTGGGTGCATTACCAAACTTAAGGTAGAACTTTTCAGGTCTAGAGGAACGAAAGAAAAGAAAAAGGAGTTATTAATCGCCCTATAGCCAGGAAATTCACTTGAAAAAGACAGATTCAACTCCCTGCTCTGTACATTACATTGATTTTGTTGGTGCTGTTTGTATAAATAGTTATGTAGCCATCATTCTGAAGTAATCACTTTTTGGACTGAATGTTGGGGAATAACTGAAGTCCGAGCTGTGTAGCCAGACAGATGTGACAGCCAGCCAAACACACAAGGTTACTCATGTGCTTTGTACACCTGCAACAGAGTTCTAACAGCTGCTACTTATTCTGCACATGCATCCTAGCTACACTCACAGTATAAAGGATGGAAGAATAAGGCATGACCTATCACAATTCCTTCTTTGCTCTGAGTATAGATAAGAGTGGAAGTGATAAGGAGGGGGGCAGGAAGTAGAATACAGGAAGAGTCAAAGGGTCTCAAAGAAATCCAGAGGGCAGACAAGCTAGTAAACTTTCCTTTTTTCAGTTGCTTGTCCTCGTGAGTGTTTCCCTGTAAGTGAATCCCAAGCAGCATGTAACAGTTCGGGAAATAAAAGTTCTGAATGTGTCCAGAGCCAGATAATTCACAGCAAAGCCTTATTCAGAGAGACAGTCACATTTTTTTTAGTCTCTCAACAGGACTAACAGTTTAGCGAAGGAGGGCTTCAACCTTCAAATAACAAAGCTCTTCTGATATCTGATAAGTACCACATAATTTCTTCATGATTTGAATGTGTCTCAGAAGGAATACAGGTTAGCATATAACCTGATTAAATGCAGAATTCTGAAGCTATCTTGGGCAAAAGGGTTGAGTATGACTTCATCTAGATCACCTCATGATGAAATAGAGTACCAAAGTGGGACAATAGGGTCTCACAGAAAAGTCTCAATAGTTTCACCCTGATACTGGCTGATACTGTTACTGCTAAAGGAATTTCACTTTCAAAGTAAAATGGAAAAGGGATAGGATACAAAGGACTTCAATGCATTAGAGCTGGAATATTAAACTCAGATCTGCAAAAGGAGGGGAAGGTGTTCTTGTGGCAAAAGAATTCTTGCAGCTCTTTCTTAAATTTAACTGTGAGTCACTGCAATCTTAAGGTGCAGCAGTGTATTGAAGGACTAGAAACACTAATGACTGCCAAGCTTATAAAGAATATTTTTTACCTAGAAGAAATAGTCAAATAAATTTAGCAGTTACAATGGCAAATGTAATTATTCAAATCATGTACAAAATCTTTTTCAATCTGACATAACAAGCTTTCTTTCTAAATTCCTTCGTGCTTTTGCAATTGTCTAAATTTGACCTTTCTATAGTAAATATCTATCCAAAATGCATGCTACTAAACATGAGAAGACAGGTCAAATGGATCTGTCCTGCAGAGACAAGAAATCCGATTTGAGAGATTACTGAACATGGCCTCTATAGCCAGCATAAGCAGCCATGGAAATTCAAAGGACACGTCAATGCAGTAAATGCTAGCTGAACTGCTGCTCTGGCCACAAAAATTGCAATAATAGGAATGCAGGTGTTAGTTAACCTGACCACTGACTCAGAAAACGATCCCTTAGAGATCTCTGACCAGCCATAGACCCAAAAACTCTTTGATATTCTTGTTTGCACTGAATCCACAGATGGATAACCCCCACAACTGGCAAACTAAATATATCAAATCAGTTGTTTCGCTTCTCTTCCCTGGAGAGTTTCTGCTAAGACTGTCAGCACGTTTTAAATAACTGGCAAGCATTTTGCAAATATCAGAACATGATGATGTACATACCAGTTCCAAACCCTGCTTGCTAGCATTTGCAATTACACAGCCTACATTTTCCTTTATTTATGGAGTTTATCACTGTCATACTGCCCAACGATTCTAGCAGGAAGAGACTGTAGGAAATACTCAAATACATTTTACATTAGTTAAAGCTTCACAATGGTAAATTGAGTCAAATATTCCTGTCAAGCTCAACCACCATAAATTCATAAACTGGGAATACTCAGCTTACTAATAATGTATTCATAATTTGTTGTCAAAGGAATAAAAGGAGAAAAAGGTTTTATGCAAGTTTTGAACTCTGTATTTTTTCCCTCAAGACACAAAACCCACCCAGGTCTTCTGGAGATTTAAACTGGTATTTTTAGACTTTGCTGGAATGCAAACCATTCAGAAAAAATGGCTAATAAATTAAAGAACAAGTTTGATTGCAACAGGCTTCCAATTACATGTGGCAAAGAAACCCCTCCTGCTGAAGGGCTCAGTGGAAACAAATGATGAAAGTAGCCCTGATTTGGAATCCTTCCAGAAGCTCTGTTTTACCATCCTGAAAGGCCACTATTGTTTTGATAAATTCTACTATCTGAAGTGGTGTTAAAATGAACTCTTTTTGAGATAAGAAAAACCGCACAAGATGGAGTATACTTATCTGTTCCCAATCTCTTGGTAAGATTTACTTTTTTCTGGCCAATCATCCTGTGCCTTAATGATGCAGATGGGATGTAAGCACTGCCAAGACCTCTGTAAACACTCACAATATTGTCGAGAGGCTGAAGGGTAACATTATATTGATAATGGTTTCTGAGATTTGTTATCAGCAGAAAATCTTTTGTCTGCCAGATGTACTCCTATGTAAAAATATGCCTTTTTCAAGTTGAGAGCTGAAAATTACTCTCTCCAAGTGAGTCAGGAATAATTGAGAACAAAGTGATTGTTCTGACTCTGAAACATGCAGGTGTTCAGTCCATCAATGCTCTGAAACAGACCAACATTTTTGCTGGGAATAACAATGCATTAGCAATAAAAATCCTTCCTCCAGTGCTACAGTGGTACTACTTTTAAACAGAATATAGATTCTACTTCCTTTGTGAGAAAGCTCTCCTGAGAGAGCTCTACAAAAAGTTGTTTGTGGCATGTATGCGTAACTGCACTACAAAATCAGAAAAAGCCTCCAACACAAGTTTGTTCATAATTATGTTATTTGCTCAAGCTATGAAAACCTCCGCAAGCATCTTCTATGTGAGGCAAAAAAAAAGTGAAGAATAAAAGCTACATCTTAGGGAACTACCATATTCCCTAAGATACTGTAATTCTTCATCAAAGCAGATGTTTAATAAATGACAACAAAGGCAACAACTGAGCATATTGGGTGTTCTCATCTATCTGACACTTCCACAATCACTTGTAAAATATAAATAGTAAAAAGTTGAATTACTCATATTTAGGAAAAACTCATCAGGCATGACATAGCCTATGAGTCTTAAAATGTAGAAGAACAATAGGTTTTCTCACTGAAAACACTGTTCTTTTGGATGGTAGCTTCCTCACCATAATTTTGAAACAAGGAATGCTGGAGCCATTAGAGTGCCCTGTATGTCACAGGTGCTGTAAGCTGCAAGATGCAGTGGCTCTATTCAGTTCTGCTTGAACTCAAGATCTTGCTAAAAACTTGCTACCATCTGAAATATCCCTAAGCGGTTCCCTAATATGCTACCATAGTTTGCCTGTACACTCAACTAGCTCATAATAATTTAATTGTATTTTACTATAAAATATGATTAGGTTATAATTATCAGACATTTAATAGCAAACTTTGCTTTCAAAAAGATGTGATTGCAGGGGGGGGAAGGAGAGGGGGCCACCTTTGAGGTCATGCTTATTCCTATTGCTCCTGTGTTCCACGTATACTGACATAAGAAACAAAGATGTATATACATCAAACAAAACTTTGTTACATAATTTGAAAGCACTTTGGGTGTTTTTATGTTATTGGCTTTCCTGGATTTTAGATGAGGTCTAGTTTTAACCACATTAGAAAATGGAGGTTCACTGTGCAAAATACAAAGTAAAGCACTGAAGATGCTAGAGTAATGAGATGTGTTTAGAAACACCATTGATGTATAGCAGTCAGGCCAAAAAATCTTGATGATGCAAGGGTACAAGCAAAATTCTGATTCATCTGTCTTTTTTCTTCCCTCCCGCTCGCCCCACAAGCTCCCCAAAATGGTCACTAGTTGCTCAATATGTTCTGTCTCTCTTGTTACAGGAACTGGTTCAGAAATTCTTTTCATGTCTTGCATATATTCTAAGCTATGAGTTTCATGTTGTTTAAAAGTCTTATGTATTTTGAGTAGATGATAAATTTTAAAACTAAAAAATTTACGAAAGCCTGTTGTGTGAGCCTTCATTTGAACTTTTTTTACATTTTTTCATAGAAACAATGCATCTTTTTTGCTGTTTTGAATAAGGCCCAGCTATTTCTTTCTCAGAGAATACACAGTATTTAAGTATTATATACTACACAAAGATAATAAAGGAACAATTAATACCTAATTAATACCTAGTTGAGAGATTAAATTTTGAATAGAAGATTTAGATTTACAATTCCTGCCAGAGTTAATAAGAAATTCACTTTTCAAAAATCTTCTTGCATCTTATTATTGATCTTTTATTATACTTACATAGCCTTCTCATCTCATGTCAGGTATTTGATTTTAACATAATGAAGTAATTATAGGAAGTATTTCATATATTCCTGAAGGCTGTATCTATACATCAGCTTTCAGAGTCAGATGATCCAAAACACATCACAAACTACGTGATGCAAAGGCAGCTATATATGTGTTGCTTTTGGCTTCTTCAGTATCGTTACACGTTACCATGTCATTACGAAGGTAAGAAAACCTTCTGAGTAAGCTAAGTACTACAAGCCTATCTTGAAATGCAGCACAGCACAGCAGCATGACTTGAGATATTCTTCGCCATCCACCTTCCAGGTCCCGATCACATAGTATTAGCATAGACCTGTGTTTCAGCAGTTGGGGTATGCAAGCACATATCATGGTGAAACTCCAATCGATTCAAAAAAGGCAGATAACTTCTTGGTTTGCTCTTTTACTTTTGTAAATTAAAGTAAATTACAAGCTTTGACTAACACATGGGGACTGAATTCCATTAATACCTTCAGACTGAATTCCCGATGTCACTTTTTCTGTAGAGAGCTCCACTATACTTTTTAGTTTTTACTCCTTGGTTTGATTCTTAGATGCAGCTATTTTAGACTGCATTCAGCTTACAGACTACTATAAAATCTCTGTGAAATTGTCTTTCCATCGACTTTAAATGCAGGCAGTACTCCTCTTAATTCTATCATTGTGAAGTGAGCGAAATAGGGTGCAATTATTTGTGAAAACCAGAATGAAAACCAATCGTCATTCAAGAGTGCCATCTAGTGATCAAAATAACCCTACAGCCTTTATACGCAGGATGTGAACCGAGCAAGTCACATGCCGGCTGAGTTTTACGAATTGTTTAGACGCCCTCCTCCCTCTCCCCCCTTTTTTTTAAGAGGGGATATTACATTTCAAACTGTAAAATGACAAATGACAAAGTTTCTCATCTCTAACAGGCTACTCTTACTGCAATGAGTAGGACAGCAACTCATAGGACATTCTTAAGTGACGAGCATAATTTGAATGTCTATGACCTCCAATGCTGAATGAATTTTATATACCTGTATCTTCACAAACCTCACAGTGCATATCCATGAAAATGCACGTCTGCAAAAGTCTAATGATTGCAGAGGAAACAAAGCAAGGTGTATGTAAATGGAGAAGTGGTGTTTGGGAACGGTGCTGGCTACTAAGGAAATATGCAGCATTTATAATAAATTACACTACTAACTTTCCTTAGCTCTCATTACAAATCTCCATGTGCAGAAACTGGTTTGTGATTTAAGGAGAGGAGAGATTACATCATTGACTAATATTGTTCCCTACACTATGCAATTTTACACAATGTGCACGAGGACTATTCATACAAGCACGTGCACAGTTGCACTGAGGTTTTAATGAGATAAGGCCTATCATGTTCCCATTGTAATTCAAAATGCCAAAATTAAAACTATTCAGGAGATACTTTTTCGCATTTTTTTTTATCTCGAAAAAAGCTATACATACCAGAAGGACAGGATGCCATCCAGAGGGACCTGGACAGGCTGGAGAGGTAAGCCCATGCAAACCTCATGAAGTTCAACCAGGCCAAGTGCAAGGACCTTCACATGGGTCGGGGCAATCCCAAGCACAAATACAGGATGGGTGGAGAACTGATTGAGAGCAGCCCTAAGGAGAAGGACTTTGGGGTGCTGGTGATTGACAAGAAGCTCAGCATGACCCAGCAACGTCCGCCCGCAACCCAGAAGGCCAGTCGTATCCTGGGCTGCATCAAGAACCGGCAACATCCTATCAACAGACAAGAAGGCTGAGGTACTCAACTTTTGCCTCAGTCTTCACTGGCAACCTCTCTCCTCACCCCTCCCGAGTTGATGGACTGCAAGATAGGGACCAGAGGGGCAAAGCCCCTCCCACTGCAAGGGAAGACCAGGTTCATCAACACTGAGGAACCTGAACATACATAAGTCTATGGGACCTGACAAGATGCATCCCAGAGTCCTGAGGGAACTGGCTGATGTCATTGCCAAGCCACTCTCCATAATATTTCAAAGGTCATGGCAGTCAGGCGAAGACCCTGGTGACTGAAGGCAGGCAAACATTGTGTCCATTTTTAAAAAAGGTAGAAAGAAGGACCCTGGGAACTATCGGCCTCTTAGCCTCACATCTGTGCCTAGGAAGATCATGGAACAGATCCTCCTAGAAGCTATGCTAAGGCACACAGAGGACAGGGAGGTCATTCGAGACAGCCAGCATGGCTTCACCAAGGGCAAGTCCTGCCTGACCAACCTAGTGGCCTTCTATGATGGTGTGACTAGATCAGTGGACAGGGGAAGAGCTATGGATGTGATCTGGACTTCTGTAAAGCCTTCAACACAATTCCTCACAACATCTTTCTCTATAAACTGGAGAAATATGGATTTGATGGGTGGACTGTTCGGTAGCTAAGGAATTAATTGGTTGGAAGGTCGCAGACATAGGGTAGTGGTCAATGGCTTGATTGTCAAAGGGACGCTGGTGACAGGTGGTGTCCCTCAGGGGTCCGTACTGGGACCGGTGCTGTTTAACATTTCCATCAATGACTTAGTGAGATCGAGTGCACCCTCAGCAAGTTTGCAGGTGACACCAAGCTGAGTGGTGTAGCTGACACACCAGAAGGACAGGATGCCATCCAGAGGCACCTGGACAAGCTTGAGAAGTGGGCCTGTGTGAATCTCATAAGGTTCAGCAAGGCCAAGAGCAAGGTCCTGCATGTGGGTTGGGGCAACCCCTGCTATCAATACAGGCTAGGGGATGAAGGCATCAAGAGCAGCCCTGCTGAGAAGGTCTTGAGGGTACTGGTGGATGAAAAGCTTGACATGAGCCACCAATGTGCGCTCGCAGCCCAGAAGGCCAACAGTATCCTGAGCTGCATCAAGCGAAGCATGGCCAGCACATCAAAGGAAGTGATTCTGCCCCTCTACTCCACTCTGGTGAGACCCCAGGTGGAGCCCTGTGTCCAGCTCTGGAGCTCTCAGCACAGGAAAGACATGGACCTGTTGAAGCAGGTCTAGAGCAGGGCCACAAAAATAATCAGAGGGCTGGAACACCTCTCCTGTGAGGAACGGCTGAGAGAGTTGGGACTGTTCAGTCTGGAGAAGAGAAGGCTCCGGGGAGACCTTAGCCGTCCAGTACCTGAAAGGGCCTACAAGAAAGCTGGAAAGGGACTTTTTACAAGGGCATGCAGTGGTAGGACAAGGGGTAATGGCTTTAGACTGAAAGAAGGTAGCTTTAGATTAGATATAAGAAAGAAATTCTTTACTAGGAGGGTGGTGAAGCCCTGGCACAGGTTGCCCAGAGAAGCTGTGGGTGCCCCCTGCCTGGCAGTGTTCAAGGCCAAGTTGGATGGGGCTTTGAGCAACCTGGTCTAGTGGACGATGTCCCTGTCCCTGGCAGGGGGGTTGGAACTGGATGATCTTTAAGGTCCCTTCCAACCCAAACTATCCTATGAATCTATGTCTCTGATAAACAGTTTATATAAGCAACTTTAAAGAAAGATATGATTGCAGAATCAGATGCTAACAGAAAAACTGAACCATAAAGTACTCTCTAGTTAGCAAGTTACATGACAGCAGATTATAAATCACTTGCTAACTTGAAAAGACCTTTGAAAAAGCAAGAAAATCAGACAAAAATATGCTCTACTCGTGGACTATTGTGGCTTTTTTTATCTCCACTCCTCAACAAGAGGATATATGGAAACAGAATATGCTAAGTTTCTCCATGCCTCCAGTTTTTATAGCAGAGTTCCTCTAGGAAAACATAAAAAATTTCATGCAACCTTCCTTTTAATGTGAGTAATGCTGCAAAAGAACAGCATAATCATAATAGCTGTGTAGTAATTTCTAATAGAAATTTTAGTATGTACTGCTTACATAACATGCCATTGGTAATTTGTTCAGTTAACACAATAAAAATATCTAAAAGCTCTTCTACATTAGCCAGATCTAGGAACTCACAAAACTGAATCATGCTTTGAAAGCATGGCAGAAACAATGCATATTATCTTTTTTGTTGGCACAAACATTTATTTTTTCAAGTATGGCACTTCAGCTCTCCCATAGGAGGGATATGTTGTCAACGACTGATGAAAAAGCATCAGGTACCACACTTTAAAAACAGCCACTACCAAGCCATTTGAACCGTAATTTGACTTGTTCTGCATATAGCTACCACAAAAAATGCATTACTTCACTAACCAAACTATTGTTTCCTGTCAAAAGCGATCCTACAGAACAGATTAATTCTTATGGGCTATATATACATTTGCAATCAGGCAATTTCACTTGAAGAAGAGAAACTGAACTCAATTAAGCTTTAATCTTAAAATATCATCTAAATACTATCAGTAGTCACAAAAAGTTGTGTGGCAAATAAGGGCACAAGTTAATAACACCTTTTTCCCCCCCAATACTTTCACATATCTAGTAAACAATATAGTGTTTCTTGTTCAGCATGTGAAGACCACTGCTTTAGTCAACAAGCCTTGTAAAAATTCAGTTGATAATGAAAAAATAGAAAATTAATTAACTCACTAGTTGCAGGAACTTGCTGAAAAGATTTCATGAACTGAGAAATTACTCAAGTTCTCCATCTAAAGATCACATGTTGAGAGTACTTTTTTCCAACATATATTTTTGAGTCATATAATGAGCCAAAAGAAAAACACATCATTTAGCTTATATTCATTGTTATAAATCTAAAACCTGAGATCCACATATTTTTGTAAATAATTTTATATTCAGGGAAATAAAATATGTCAAGAGCCAAAGGCAGTTAAAGCAGAGTGACTAGAGAAATACATTTCTAACTGTTAATTATGTGTTAACAGATGAAAATAATGCATTCTGCAAATGCAGATTTTAAGGAGAACAGTGCGTGAAGCACATTGCCTAGCAGTGCTTATTTGAAGGGAATTAGGAATCAGATTGACAGCACAGCAGAACAATGGCGGCATAAGAATTTTGTTAATGGAGGAATACAGTAGCCAGAACTCAGTGATAAACCACTAAGAACTTGTTTGTAATTATCAAGTATAGCAGTAAGGTGACTAAGCATTTTTCTTTTTGTCAATTACTAGATTATTTTTCTTCTGAATTATATCAGTGGAACTCAGACTATGCACAAAATCTTCCAGTATCACAAGTGTCCAGAAGGGAATACAAACTGTATATTTAAAAAGAATAAATTCAAGGAAATTGGGTAAAAAGCAGAGCTATAAAAAACATAGTAGATGTGCCCTGTATACCTCCTGAGCCTACAGAGTAGGAAACACTACAGTCTTGTCTTTCTACATCCCCAAAAAATTGATAATTTGTTACAGTCTATAATAGGGTATTGCATATGCACTCCTCTTTTGGTAACTAGGGAAACATGACTGATTCATGCTTCCCTGGATCACATATTGTTTCTATTTATCACTTCATTTCCTTCAACAAGAACGATGAACTGTTATTAAAAGACCCGCCGGAATATTGCTCAACTCTTTTGTACAAAAACTGGAAGGAACAACCAAATGCCCAAACCCTACACATATGCATAAGAGTAAGCAGTTCCCTGAGTTCATATAACTGCATATATTAATACTGTCCTTAATCTTGGAAATGACAGACACAAGAACACACAGAACAAGTAACTGTTCTAAATATATTCATTATACATAAATGGCTCTAAAAAGTCTGGGTGGTTTTGTTTGCTTGTTTTGTAAAACTTTATGATTCAGGGAGAAGAAAATCTGAAGAGTAACCAAAATACTTTTACATAAGAGTGTTAGCATATGTGTTGCTAAATGGAGATAAGCCAAGCAGGTGAAGTAGTCAGCTCCATCTACAGAAAAGCTACAGTGAACTGCTTCCTTCCAAGCAGCGTAACCGAACAGTCACCAAGCAGTACCCAAGGCTGGATTCTATCCTATTCACCTTAAGTCACTCAATGAATCCCACTGACCTCATTTGACTCACAAAAAAACACATACAGGATTTGGTCCTCAGTACTTTCAAACATCTCCACAATTTTGGTGGATATGTCTTTCAGAGCACATCTGGGTTATTCATCAATATTTTAACCAAATTTTTATAGTGACATAGGATATATTTATGCTCATTATCTAATTTTATATTTGGAAATAAATAGTTCTACACAATCATGTTGAAATATCAGGCCCCAGCTGTCAACAGAAATTGTCCCATCATCAAGACTATCTCACAGGCCATACATCTGTAAAATTAAGATATGATCAGCTAACTAGCTAAACTCCATTTCTAGTAGATCAAAGGCTATATATTCTTTCTGAAGAAGACTGTCAGACTCTTTCAACAAGAAATTTGCATCTGTTCACTAAATCAGAAATCTTGTTTTGTCAAATGGTTTAATCTAACATTATGCTTTTCCTTCATCATACTGAGTTTCAGGTGAAACTTTAGGATGAGTTGATATCATCAGCCATATTCTACTGCCTGTAATACACTTCCACTTTTATTACTGAGATAGGCCATGTATATATAAACACAAAACTCATGTTGCTACATAGAGTTTAAGACTGGCACAAGGAAAAAGTTTAGCAAATGAAAAGCAGTATCTCCTTTTGAAGGGACGGGGCGGGGGGCAGTGGTTAAGGATGACTAAACGTATTTTCTTCATTTGGCTCTTTACATCTACATGAAAGAAAAAATGTGTGCATACACATACATACACATGTGTATATAGTTCTGGCAGGAGGCTAGCCTGTTGCAATTTTCTGGAAGTCAAGCTCATATGGCTACAACACCTGGGTTTTTAGTCCAGTTAAAAGGCTGCATGATTCCTAAGACAAAGGAATCTCAACTTCGCTAAAACTTGTGATGTGCTGGAAATAGCAGTTTTGTTTCAGAATTTAGAAGGGTACCCCTGAAAATGACAACATAGGGTTTGCTAATCCTACTGTGCTCTTGGAGCTATATACGTATAAAGGATTTAGAAGAACAGTAAGTGTTCTTCAACCTATTATTTTTACAAAACCTTCATTTTCCTCTAGAGTTCTAAGGTTTTCTTGTGAGATCACACAGGAGGTGGTGAGTAAAAGACATGCCAGCCTACAGCAACTTTAACTATAACTGAAATTATTCAGATTATCAGTCATAGTCTTCATTCATATTCTTCTGGAAATATTCATACAGTGGAAAAGCGCTGTTATCATAAAAAGATTCAACAGTAGCTTTCATTTTAAATGGATGACAATAATTTTTCACACCAATTTTCCTTCTGGGGTCTTATAAAACAATGTATCTGAAATGAAAAGGTTGGTTCTGTTTTGAGGTCCACCTCATAAGCACGTTTCCAATTCCTTATGCCTGCTGGCTGAAGGTCAGGAATTTTAATCTGCAGTAAATGCACCCAAAACAACTGTTACTCTAACACTTGCTTAGTAGTATGTTATAAAGCCTTTGTAATGTTTTTAAATAGGAAGAAAACATCTGCCATAAAAGATCATATCATTAACTAATGATATCTTATATCCTGACTTAAACATTGTCTAATGAGCTTTGCCCCAAAGGAAGCTGAAAAAAAACACAGTAGATTCGGTCAGTTGTACCTCAGTACGAAATGAAGGTAGTAGTCCTTAAAAGTGGGACACATTATTGGCATGTATCCAGCGTAAGCAGAAGATTAGTGATGTAGTTTAATTAAGTTCATTGGTTTGAGAAGTATGAACAATAATTCAGCACATTAGTAAGAATGCACTCGACTGAAGCCTTAATCCTTTGACTTCATCCTGAAAAACCTTTCTTTAATATATTGTAAAGAATAGCCTAGAACCTGCATTAATACTACGTAACCAGGTCTACACTTCTTTCACTGGAAAACAGGTCAGAGTTATTTCACAAGACTATGAAAGACAGTAAATAATAGAAGGAAAATAGAAAGCAATGGCGTTTCAGAATATCAGATCTTCCCCCTCAAGTGATAGCTTATGATGCAACAGAAAGTTATGAAATGTTAAGAATGTACACTCTTGCCCACACCTGGAATTGAACTGATCCCCCTGAATTTTCAAAATACACAAAATACTGACTGCTTTGCCCTAGGCAGAACTGGTAATCTGATAAACTCTCCAGGTCTGGCTGGCTTGAAATAGCGTGATTGCAAGCAGCAGCACTTGTACTAGAAACCTCACATCTAATGGCAACTCTTCCACCCCAAGCATTGAGCTGATCTTACATTAAGAATTGAAAACCCTCTTACCCAGGGCCTTCATATAACTATCAGCACAACCCTTTTGAAAAGCCTTTTCATTTCCAGCTGTCTCCTCCTTAAGGTGATTTGACCGTAGTTACTTACAGCAGTTTCGAGTAGCTCATTTTTTAACAAAACCTGTTTAACATGTTAGTATGTTAAAATATGTTCTTCTATTTTAAATTCAAGTCTTTGAATAAAGACAATCTTTTTTCAACTTCTGCAGTTTCATTTGCATAATGGACTGAAATGAGTAACTGTGGTCAGGGAGTACACACGGAACTCGTACAGATCCTTTTGCTTGCTTCATTATTGATTTTCTGAGAAGACCTGGGCAGCTTGCTGACTTACCTTTTGCTTCATTTTCCTCATCTATAGAAGTGCAGTATTACACTAAGAAAGACACTGAGAGGTAATTTGTTAAAAATAAACTGTGAGGCATGCAAACATTATTGGCAACACAGACCAGTGGACAGATCAATATTTTTGTTATATTTAGAGTGCTGACGTTCTGGAAGACACATTCATGCTCTTCTATGAAGTATTTCCCTAATTTTGAGTTGACTCATCCCAGTGAGATGCAAGAGGTAATAATTATTTACGATGAGCTATGTATACAGTAAAACTACATCTTAAACAATTTGGTGCTTTGTTTTGGTTTCTGTATTTGTTTTTTAAATCTTCAGTGATGGTTCTTTTTCCCCCTTTTATTTATTTTTGTTATATTTTATATGAACAACGTTTTCCCTTTTTTATTTTTTGTAAGAGGTTTGAGGAAGGTAGGAATATGACTTCTCCCTGAATGGATCAAGTGATTAGGAAACATAGCTTCTAACAGATAGCATTGTCTAGGTGTCACATTGTGCAGAGCAACTAAGGAGTTGCATAATCACTCTCAGCCTAGTAACATTTTAGTAGGAGCAGCAAATTTCTGCATTGTCTCTGACAATTTTTTTGTTTTTCTAACAACTGTTCTAAGAGAAGTCTTAGCCATGGATTGTTTAATGGGAACAGAATTACTAAATGAAAATAATTCTAAAATAAATGCTGAAGATAGCAAACAGTATGACCAAGTGACTTTCAAACGCACTTCCAAGCATCGTAAACTGTGCTATGAGCATAAAATTCTGTGGGATTTATGATCTGTATCTTGTATTTCGTCAGGCCGATAAGGTTCCTCAACAACTCTGGGCAATCTATTCCATGGCATAACTGCTCTTTGGGTACATGATCTTGCACTTAGGAGAGCGTCTAAAGCAGAAAAGTATACATAGGACTTCAAGGGTAACCAACTCCCCTCTTCCCTGCAAATTTAGCTCTGATTCTTTGTGTGAAAATACATCAACATGTTAGAGCTGTGAGTCACATATGTAAGTTATTGTCATTCACATAAACAAGGGCAAGAAGATCAAGCTAGAGAAAATTAATCACATTATAGAATAATCAAGTTATTGCCACAGAGATGAGTAGCAGCATGTTTACAGAACAGAGACTTTAAAAGATACTAGACAGAAGATGAAAGGAAACAAAATCTATGATAGAAACCAGAATTGATCACGGTTCTCTGTTTCATTATCAGCTAGTCTCTAAAATGTTTATATGCAGCCTGAAAGTTGCAAATGCATCAGATGAGCAGACAGCCCTGCAAAGATAGTATTTCCACATCTGGGGACAAGACTAGTTTTACAGCAAATCAAGACAGTCCCCAGATTACCTTCTAAAGGATGCACTTTCCAGGAATGCTGGCGGGATCAACACTTATCACCTCCACATATTGAAAGGTATAGAAAACCCAGCTTATTCATGAATCTCTGATTTTTCTCTCCGTTCCTAAAATAATTTCTTTAGTTGCTACCCTGTGACCTATCAGTTTGGAACTGACAGTTTTCTCATATTCTGGATTTCCAACTACTGGTGATGTTGTCATGGAGAGCAATCCTGTCTTTAAAGAAACTGATTTCTAAATGAACAAAGCTTTCTCATCCTCCAAGTGGACCTATAAAAACTACTGCAAACAAGCACTCTGGCAAGAATATCATCGGGCATAACAAATCTGAATGGGCTATGTTAGAAGTAAATAACTGTTCTCTAGAGCATAATCAGGTTCTGTCTGCTTTCTCATGTCTCAAGTGACTGCCAACATTGCAAAATCCTTCTGTATACTTAAGAGGCCACCTTAAAAACACATATTACTATTGATATTTTGATAGAAAGCAATTGCCTTTATAGCAACCGATTAGTATTTTGAGCTGAGCCAGGAGAAATAAAAGGAAAGAGGCACTAATGAACCTAATAAAGAGGTTCAGTCTAGAATGGTTGTTAATCTATATAACTAACTTCAGGGAAGAAACGTTTGGTGTCGATAAAGCATTTCCTCAGCAAATTACTACTGGCTCCAGTGTAAGACATTTACAGTAAACACCAAAAGTCTGCAAGGCATCTGTTCTGTTCACAGTAGAAGAAGGAACTTTGCTCCATTAATAACTTTAAAAACATGCAACAACTAATTCATGATGGCAGTTCAAATCCTATCAGCAGCCTTCATTACTTGACCAAGCCGAGTTCAAAGATAAAGCAAGCTTTAAAAAACCCTTGAAAATTTAGAAGTACACTTTAAATGATAATAAAGAAGTTGTGTTCTTCTTTCTACTAAATATAAAAAAGCTGTAGCTTTAAACCATGTGCAACAACATTATTTTACGAATACATGCAAGATAAGAGTTAAAATGTGTATATAACAGCCTATGCGATCTCAGATTCTGTTTTAGTGAAATTGTATGTTATATAGCGAGGGCATGCATAATATATGTGTATGTATATATAATAAAATACTTGCTGGAATTTTAGCATTTGACTTTAGTAGAGATTTAGTGGGACTTTGCCTAAGGCAAGTTTTTAATAGCAATAATAAAAAAATACTTAATGGTACTTAGGCTAAATAATGTGTGGTCACTATGTTTAACAAAATTAATACCAAACATCTGTGCTAGATTTCTACACGATAAAATCCCCATATTACCTACAGTTCTCCCAAAGTTATATAGCAAAAAATGTTTATTTAAAATCCGAGAAGAGACATGTGATAATCAATTTAAGAACTTTAAGGCAGGCATCTTGTGTTTTCTGACAGGAATGTATATTTAGTGACCTTCATGTTATTTTATTTTGAACATGAAGAACGCCATGGTATGACATTACGGCTTCAAGACAGATTTTCGACCATTAACATACTTACAGGGAGACTACCCAGCCCAAGAATGTCCTTTTTCTTATGTGTGAGTATTTGCAAAGACCATTTTGTTCCATACAGGATATGTTATTTCCCTATCAAAGCAAATGCTATAACATTTTGTTTCAGAAAATGTCAATAAAATTCAGCTACCTTTGAAAAACTTTAACAAAAATATTTGACTGAGGTTAGTTACAAACACAGGATTCGGTCTAACTCAGTGAAGGAAAATTGAGCGCAAACTGTGCAGAAGTTCTCAGAAACCACAGAAAAGAACTCAACATTCTCTCCTCAGTAGGCTGCATCTCCAAAACTGAAGCAGAAACACATGCTCACACTTTTTGCTATTCAGAGTTTTATTTGTTATTTCTTGCTTCGCGAATCAGCAACTAATGAAACTTGTTATAACTATTGCAAAGCTGGGAATGTAGCTATCCTTGTGAAAGCTTATTTTCTCAATTTTATATTCTTTAATACATAAAAAGAAATCTAATCCTACTTTTTGCATAGCTTATTTCCCAATATTTTAATGAACCTTACCAACACTAACAATCTTTGCTATTTCTGCAAAAGCAAGGGATCCCAACTTCAACTGAAGTGTCCTCCTCGTCCTGTTATACAAGCCTCAAATTCACCATTCCTAAGACCTTCAAACACAAAACTTGAGTAAACCTATCATCACAAGTTTGCTCCTGTGAAAGTTTAAAGATGCAGTAGACTGCACACTGCAGAAAGGTACAATCCTTGAGGGCCAGGTAGTTAACACAACAAAGTCAGCCCAAATCTGCTATGAATATGAAAACAAAGAAAAAAAAAAAAAATGGGTTGTTTGTTTTACTTTCTGGAGTTATTCCTATGCCTCTGGTACACTAGCTATTTGCATATCTCTCTCCTGTACCTTCTCTAAGAAATATAATCTAAGGCCTGGACAAATTCCAGATCTTTGAAGGCAGCTACATTATGAAATTCTGCTATGGCTACTCACAGGAAAAAAAAACAAAACAATCAATGGCTTAAGAAAGAGACATTTTTGCATGATTCTTAGATATTCAGCAAATTATTTTGAATCATAACAGTAGGATATTAGTTTCTGGTAGCGTGCATACTTACGTGAAATACGAAGAAAATGAATAGGAGAAACATTTCATCATTGAAAAAGTGGTAGAGACTGAAGGACAAGAAGAAAAGTTATTGCTCTCTACCTAGTTAACTTTGAAAAAATTACTAGCTATACAAAGACAGCTCTGGAGTGACTACGAACACATCCCTTATTACTCAATTCCTAGTACGATCAGTGCTAGCCATTGGATATACGAGTGTTTAGAAGAGAGTGCCCGTAATTGCCAGTCTTTCACAACCAGTTGCTTCAGTTTCTCTGACAACATGTTAGTTTAATTCTCTGGTTTGGTCAAAATTCCACCCACCAGTGGTTATTAATAACAAAATCAATTTCTTCTGCTTCTCCTCCATTAGCTTTCTATTCCACCATGTTGAGAGATCCAAAAGACTGAATGAACAAGAGAGAAGACAGATTCCAGCTTTGGCACTGTTTTAAAGAACTAAGAAATGAAAGCATAAGCAAGAAAGATATGGTTGCATTAGGGGAAAACATGTTCAAAAGCTCAGCAAAATACATATAAGACTTGGCCTTTCTCCAGCTAGGATTTAAAAGGTAACAGGATGGTACACAATCAGATTTCAATAACTAAAAAACTTCAGATTGAAAGTATTTTTAAAATAAATACCAACAGCATAGCTTATGAGAAGTCAATCTATATATGCTTTTTAATGTAGTATTTTTTCCACATTCAACCTCATTTCCACCATGTTCAGCTTTTTTTCCATAGACAGCACTCTCTGCTGGAGACTACAGTGGAATCTATCATTGTAAGAATAAACTAACACACTAGAAAACTCTGTTCATTGAATAACTTCATTTGCTGCTATAAAGAAGTTTATCTTTCTTAACTTGTTTCAAGTGCAGTGGCATAACGTCAAATAGCAAAGCTAATTAAAAAACAGAAACAAGCGTTCAGGATTTGATCAAACAGTATGTTACACATGAAAATATACTAGTTTCTCAGAAATACACTCAACACATGAGCTCTATGCTCCAACCTATAAAAATACAAAAAGCAGAATATTTTAGATGAAGTTCTAAAATGACAAATATTTTGTTAAAGATACAGAAAGATTAACACTATTTGAGTGAATACTAAATAATTCATTAATGGAATTAATCAAAAATGTATCCAAATTCCAGTTTGCTTTTAAGGCATTCTCAGGGAAAAAGGAAAATAAAAATAATCAAGTAACTCTATAAGATCATTTACACAGTTAGGATGAAAACTTACTAACACTAGTTCCAAAAATACAAATATTAATCCACTGAGGAGACTACTGCAGCAGATTCAACACAGTAATTCCTGTTTTATCATGTTGGAAAATTGTATTGTGCAGGATGAAGACTACATGCAGCGACAGCAATTCAAATGAGCACTGCAGAACAACAAGCACCTAACGAGCTACACATGAAGATCAAAAGTTGATCCATTTGGACTTTTAACAAATGGATAGAACTACACAGAGTATCTGATATTCCCTGAAAGCATGGAGACAGCTTCCCATAAAAAGACAGAAAAAGACAAAATTTGAACCCCAGAACATTTTTCCAAGACCTCACTTGAGCAATCAAATCCAGATTCCTGGAAAAACAAGCAGGCATCTACTGAATATTTAGTTTCTAAAGATTTCATACACTCAACACATCACACTTCCAATCTCCCTACAAAAAAATTCAAATATGCCCGGAGGGGAGGGAATCAAAACCCATAAATACCAGGTGCAACAGGAAGAGAGCTCTAGACAGGCTTCACCCAAAGCCTTGAATTCTTGTAACAGCAAGTAAATTGTTAGCCAGAATCTCCAAATCACTACATGGTTCCTGCCAATCTGACAGGGACAGATTCCAGACAGTAAACCTAGTAAATTTTTAACCTTGACCAGTTACCAAGGCATATCAGCATGTCATAAGCAACAACTCCAGTAAATCCCATTCTATACTTGCAGTACTCCAGATGAAAGACAACCTCTACGTCCTCATAAATTGATAGAAAAATCATTTTTTTCCTGGCCCCTGAGGGTAACCCACAGGGAACTCTGAAACATAAAACTAATTCAGTACAAATATAGGAGGAACATGCACAGTCTGTAAGTAGTAATATGATCTCCTTTCAACATTCCTTGGACTAATCAATAAATTTGAAGCCCACGGACTTTACTTGGAAGCTTCAATTTTCTCTACTTTTCAAGCTCTATTTAGTTCTATTTCTCTCACTACTCTTGACTACTACGCTAATTAGAAACTTTCTCCAAATTTCCCCTGTAAATTTATCCATGTCCAATACATACCCAAATTGGGATTCACAAACTGAAGTGATACTGGTGCAACAGACAAAATGCGAACACTCACATAGCAAAACAAATAGTAAATAGCAAAACATCCATCCTTGAAACAGATTGTATGCACCACTCTGAGAATAGCAGATATAAATCCAGAAACTTGTCTGCTAGTCTATAGACCTTCTCCCACAATCTTCCCTCATCACGGTATCATTAATTTCTTACACAACTCCTTTCAGGATCCATTGACTTTCAGACTTCATTAATGGGTGGCATCGCTTTTTAAGTAAAATTCTGCCTGTGAAAAGATTCGGGATCCACACTTTCACAAGAAAATTTTACTGAAACATATCATTGCGCCTTGCAAATTTTCCAGTTTCCAAGCTTCAGGTGGGCCCCAAATGCGACTGAGTGCCCAGTACATACTGAGAAATGTTAAAGACTACCAAAAATATATATATATATTATAACATATCATACAACTAAATATAAAAGAATTTTTCCATAGGAAACAAAATATTTTGACAGCATTCTATAGATCTAAATAATGTCTAGCATTCACATGCTTAGTGATACACAGGAGCCAATAATACTTTTCTATGGTCTTATACTAATTTTGTTCGTGCTTTGATTTGTCAGGCAAATCAGTGTTTTTACTAGACTGGAAGTTCAGTCAGACTACACTGTTTCTAAGGAAACAGACCTGTTTGTCCTGATTCCTCTTACTGTGGGTAGCTTGAACTCTGTCTCCCTGCATTTTCACTCTTAGAAGGACGCAATAGGGTCTTTCCGAGGAAGACTCACACTGTCTTGTTTGCCTGACACTAGTCACACAATAATGCCGATGGGCTGCTGGGATGTAGAGAAGCAGACAGACTTGACACCATGCCAGATGGCTTTTTACCGTGGTTTTTTTACCCAAAAAGTTGGGGCACCACACATGAAAATACATTAGAAATGCACACAGGCAGAAGCCTTTGTTTATATGGAAGGCAAAACATTTTAGAACACTCAAACACAACGGGTATAAAATTAAACACAAAAGTAGCACTCATGACTCTTTAGCTTATAGTAGCAGCAGATGTTACTTCCCTCTTCAGTAGTTCTAGTCTTCATTTGCCAAATACTGGTTTGCCAAAATACAAAGAATACAGAAACTATGCAAAGCAATGTCAAAGACAATAAGCCCCAAATACAATTACTTTTCTTCCATAACTTCTTATACTTGCTTTCAAACGCCAAAAGTCCTGTTGTGTTATTTATTACAGATATAAAACAAATGGGTGTTATCTTCTACAGCAAAATGAAAGCAGAAAAAGAAACAACTTGGATACTCTAAAGTATATTTCTAAAACTGCAATAAGTACTTTGACAATATATTTTAAACAAAAAAATGAGTTTTTCCTTACCTCTCTAAGATGCATGTTTTCCTTCTCCTTCTGATCTAAAATCACTTCTAAATGATTAACCTGAGATTCAGCCTCTGCCATCCTTCGAGTTCTCTCATTGTCGTCTTCCATTCCTTTAGATGGCAAACCTTTACTTTGCAACATTTCCAGCAGCTTTTTTATTGATTCATCTCTGGCATTTAGTGTTTGCTTTTGTGTTTCAATCCTAAGCTCCATTTCTTCTAGTGTTTTTCTCAACAGGAAGAGCTCTTTAGCTTGTCTATCATGTTCTGCTTGAAGTCTTCGAAAATTCTCCTCTGTGAGCTCAATGGTAAAATGCTCAGCCCCTCGGTTTCCACTTTCTTGCTGGAGAAGATGGTTAAGGTCTCTCTGGGTTCTAAGCTCATCTTGAAGTGCCTGGATTGTCATTTGCAGATGCTGCAATAAAGAAAAGAAATTTTAAAAAAAATCAATTAGGACATGAATGTCAGATTAGTCTTTGATTAAACTTTTGTTGTACGCTGTTACAAAAATTCATTAGAATAAATGATGAAAGTATATCAAGTGATCTTATAAAATAGCAAATGTATGTGACAATATTAGTAATGATATCTTTCAAGAGCTTCTAAAAAAACAAAAAGACAGCACACACACAAAATAGTGTCAGCTACTGACAAAATAAATGGCAAAGAAAGGCAAAGCAACAAACCCAAACACAAGGCAGTGACACATCTATTAGTACAGTCAATGTGTACCTATAAAGCTGAAAGACTCAGTATTCCATGTTTTCTAACCTACTTCATAGACTAAAGGTAATTCTGCCCTTCATGGTGCTCAACGGTACTGTTGTTTATAAAGTCAATCAAAGCATTCACAGTAACTGAAGGGGCTTTGGGGAGTGGCTGAGTTGGGGCTGGTTGGTTTTATTTTTTTCTTTTGGCAACTAAAGCTATGAATGTTTTAATAAACAGGATTACTGCATCTCTAACAAACAAAAAACCACAATAAGCAATACTGCATTTAGAAAAATAAATTGACTGCAAATAGTGGACAAACCTTTGTTCTCCTGGCATCCAAAAACTGAACAGCATGGTAAATGAAAAATGAAGCAAAATCAACATAAATAAAGGTCAGATGCAAGCAAAGGAGATTCAACAGAAAGAACTGAATTCAACAAAAAGTACCTTCAACAGAAAAATAATTTTATTGAGTTCTACATAAGGGCATCAACAGCTTCACAGTACTCAAATATATAAACGTTAATTATAGACAGACTTTACTCAATAGATGTGACAAAGAAAAACATACAAGAAATAATTAATCTCACAGTGACTAATAACATTCCTATTTTATCCTACTGTTATTTTTCATTTCAAGGTTTTTCAAAACACAGTAACTTGTCCTAAATTATTTGTACTACATTTGAATACAGAGGTCTTTTTCTGTTCAAGAGGTAAATCTTACACTCCTTATTCAACACAAATCAAAAAGGATTTTGTCCATGTTAAGATTGGAACATAGATAATTATCCTAAATTAATATGGTTTATGATGTTAATTTCAGATTATATTTTTATCTGATTATTTGTTTTTCTTCTTATTTTTTCCCCTCTATTCACCACCTACACAGCATACTGAATTTATAGAAACATGAATTACTGAATAGGCACATGGTCTGTACCAGAATACATTTACTTGAAATAATTAGATGACTTAAATGCATGGCAACAGACCTTTTTGCATTAATGAATATTCTGCAACTCCGTATTCTAAAAATAAAACAAAAACAAACAAACAAACAACAAAACAAAACCAGAAAAAAAACCTCAAAACACACATAGAGCCAACAACAAACCACACCCTAAAAACACCCCAAAAAAAACAAAACAACACCACCATGCCACAAAAAAAAAAAACACACCACATCCACACAACCACATAATTCATTAATGCATGAACTCAGTATGGGAGGCTTCTTCATTTCATTTGGAGGACTTGGCAGTGTTAGGTTTATGGTTGGACTCAATGATCTTAAAGGTCTTATTCAGTCTAAACGATTCTATACTACCTTTACATTTAGCACAATTACTAAAGCTGTCAGTTTGTAACAATAAATTAAATGAAAAATGCAAAACCTTAAGAAAATAACCTTTTGAAATCATGTCTTTTATCAGCTACTTCAAATGGAAAAAAGTATTATTGGTGGTAGAACTCTGTACAGTTAGGCACTTTGAACCTGTTCTATTGTTAAATAGCACTGTTTTAATAAACGTCTAGGTCTCAATTCTCTTTATATTTGCATCATATTAGGCACACACTCAGTTAAGAGCATACAAATGTAGGCTATGCATTTACAGCCCGGCTTTTATTTAATGGTAATTCCTATCTTCTCTAAATCTCATCATCTTTTTAATCATTTATACAAACTTAAAAGCTTATAGTCAACTTAAAACTCCTCTAGATATAGCAATTTTCCCACTTTAAATTTACTAATATACTATTTATGACCCCAAGATTGACAGTTTTAGCGCAGAAATTCAGTGCATAAATCCAAATGAAATTTGCAAATAGTACAGAAATTATATTCAATGATTGTCATGAATGAGCACATTAACAAAGGACGGCAACGACAAAAAGGGACAGACGCTGCAAAGTAAACAGAATCAAAAACATTTATTTTTAAATGCTTTATCACAGTGTTAAGTCATAGGGATATAATTTTTATAGATTACCTTAACCAGTCAATACACTGGTTTTGTGATGATTTCAAACTAAATGACATTTTGTATTAGAGAATACAGACTTACTGTATTCTCTAATTCTGTGTAGCTTTGTAAAACTGAAAGTTGGAGAACAGATGCTTGAAATTACTGAATTCAAAATAATTCAATTTTTACTAAAGTTTCTTTTCTACAAAAAAATATTATTTTTCTTCACTAGCATTAGAGCAGAAATAGGGATGAAAATCCTGGTTCAAGAGTATTAAAAAGTAAAGGAAAAAGAAAACCAGAAACCACCTTCACATTACATTACATTACATTCTTCAATATATGACTATTGAGATGGAAAAGGCAAGGAAGCAGCTAAAAGTAACATTTCACTTTTTTAAAAATAAAAAGTAAATTCTCAGGAAAAAAGATGAGATACACCTTCAAGAATATATTGGAATATCTCCATTCTCATCTTCGATAATGATTTAGCTTAGCTGATAATGCTTCAAGCTAATTTAAAGTTACACTCAATAGTTTGTTTCAGTGGCATGACTGAACAGTGTTTTTTCATAAGTATTTAAGAATTCACAATATATATTTCTATCTTAAAGCTCAAGGAACAGGTTTTTTTCTGTTCAGGTTTTGTTGTTGCTACTGGTTGGGGGTGGGGAGGGAAAATGGTGTTTAAATCCCAGCTTCTGACAAAAAGCAATTATATATGAGAGTCACGGCTTCCATTGACAAAAATACATTTTTATTCAAAGGCAGCCATGAGTGTGTGACAAATGTGACTAAAATTAAAAAGACCACAACCAAATAAAAAAATAATTATATAAAATTTTTCATTCAATCTTATTATTTAGGGAAGCAGCTTAATTTTCTACAACTTTGGAGTTGGAATCATATTACTGACCTGATGCTTCTCTACTTAATTTTCCTGTTATGGAATGAAGCCTTGGTTAGACCTTATTGAAAATTTTCAGATGAATAATTATGGAAAAATAGATTTGTATCCATTTAAACTACTTATAAATTTGCATCAAGCTTGACAACAAGCACCTTTCAAAAGAATTCAAGAAATATTTTCTTGTTTTTCAAATTAGAAGTTTAGACTTCTAAACTTTTTCCTGATATTTTTAATTATAAATTTTCCTCCTTTTTTAAATTTAATTGGAATTTTCCTAAGTTAAACGTTTCCTTTTGATCAAACAAAATTTCATTTAACATTATACAAAGAAATTTCCCTTTCAATTAATTAATTTCCATGTTGGTGTCCACATCAGCTATTAGCCAGAGTTTCAGTCCCAGGGCATTCATCTGAAGAATGAAGCTCATATCTATACATTCTTCAAAAGAGTAACTGCCTGAAATAACACACATATAAAATTTATTTTGCATAAGCACAGTAAACTAAATCCTCCACATTCCAAAATTATTTCACTACTAAGCAACAGTAATATTCAGCAACTACAAGTAGTCTTGAAATAGTCAAAAGGAAAGAATTGTTTTCTCCAATTTGAATAATGATTTAAGATAAGTCCTCCTAATGTTCAATTGGACAGTATTTATTACTTGATCGTAAAAACTATTTACAAATAAACGTTTTCGCAAATCCAAGCAATCTCTGTAGACCAAATGCCTATATGTCTATAAGACTTTAGCTAAGCAAGAGAAACTCATTCCTAAAACATTTAAAATGTTGTAAGACAAAATAAAAGCAAACAACATATGTTACTAATGTAATGCCCTTCTGAATGCAAGCTGGAAAAGCCAAAACTGTTGGATTCATACACAAATCATCAGAAATCAGAATTCAAGCAACAATTCTAGTAAGATAAGCTAGAAAACTTCCTTTTCTGTCCAAACTGTGTATGCGGTTCTTAGGTTCTACCCATAACCATGGGTGTCACAGAGCACAACAGTAGTTGTGGCTGCTTCTCAGTAATTATGCTAAAACTAACAGCCTCAACTGCAGCAGACTACTGCTACTTTGACATAAGTGAATCCATTTTTGTACACCTTCAAGGCTTAGAACTCTCTTTGAACATAATGGACCCGATTTAGACTTGTGCTGGCACAGACTTTCATATCTGCAGCTAGCTAAGAAAGGAAAGAACAAATGTTGTGAGGGTGGAAAGAAATAGTATAATTAATTGCAGTGGGAGAGGAATGTAGGTGTTCTGTGAGTATCTGTCATTACATAGACATAGAACTTTATAATATTTAAAAAAACATGCAAAACCTATCCTATTTTTCATAATTTCTACAGACTAATTGAACAGAAATATTTCCATGCCAATTTCTTGGTAATAGATAAATAGTTTTCTCAGAACTTTTTCACTCCTTCTCTGTAGCCCGACTCCAAGAGACAATCCATGGAACTGCACGGGAGGTTCCATTAACCTTTCTCCAATTTAAGCATAGTACAGGTTTTCAAAAGTTGCCCCCATAAAGTCAAACAAAATTATAAAAGGAAGATGAATTAGTAGCCCTTCCCAGATTCAAAATCATGTTCTACAGAAGGAAGTTCCTCTACTCTGTGCCAGCTGGCTACTGCAAAGGAACTGCCTGGAGAGAACTGTCCTGCCACAAGTATGCCTTGAGCCAGAGCGCATGAGTGCTTTCAGAGCATCCCAAAGCCTTAGATATATGGTGAATAGTGGAAGAAAAGCAAATCACAAGGAGCCTCACTGATTTAAAATTGTTAGTCCACCTACAGAAGTCCACAGCTTCTCGTACTTTGCACCATCAGCAGAGAACATACATACAATCCAGTCTATTGTCATGTAAAAAATTGCTTGCTACTGACATGGAACGAAGTGACAAACCTCATGTAAGGTCAAGAAAGAAATAAATTATAGCTGCGGCTGCCCTGACTGGGAAAGGCAGCCTCAAGGATTTGGTGGCAGACAGTGGTCTTACACTATCATGAAGTAATAATTTTGAAATATACATCCATTCATATACAATTTGCTAGTAGTTTCTGTAATGTAGTGATAATCTAACAAGTTAATTCCTCAGACAAGAATCACTCAAATGGGGGCACCAGAGCTGCTGAAGAATTCTGAGTATGTTCTTTGATAGTTTCTGCTTTAACAATTCAGTAGGGAGCCCTACTGACTAAAGAGGGTGATGGCAATATCATCCAGTAGATTTGAAACAACTATTTCTGTAGCCGTCCAAGACAATTTCTTATTTTGGTGCTTTATCCAGAGACCTATATCTACTTTATTGGACTTCAGTGTTTTTTCCCCACGTAATGCTTCAACCCTCCCTCTCAACCCTCACTGTCTTTTTATTGACTTCTAGTTCTTATCTCTCACAATTCCATTTCTAGCTTCCAGTTCTCCTGTTTCTTTCCCACTCCAAACACAAGGACAAAACGTATTAGCTTTGTCTTCTGGGACCCTCTTACCTGGCTTTACAACAACTGAGAAGGAGTGATACTGCCGTGGTACCAGTCTCTGCCCTCTCAATGCCAGAACTTCTATATAATGTGATGGTCAAACAATCTCACAAAGTCAAAACCAACTGACAGACAAACCCTGCAAGTTTAAAAGAAACAATCAGAGTCCAGGAAAGAGAGCAGGTCCAGGCAACACAGCCACACACTGCAGGGTGGGATGTGAGGTGAGGCTGAACTGCCTATCGCTACACCAGGCAGCTGGCAGTATGGCAATACATAGGAGTACATCAGGATGGATTCACGACAGAGACTTCCAGAAGAACTGGAAACCAAACCAAACTGAAGATTTCAATACACTCTTTCTTTTTTCTCTTTTATTAATGCACATAAAAGTAACAAAGGACTTTGTTGGTTGTTTATGATCTGTTACAGCCTTTGAAAGGGCATGGTCTAACACAGTATTTTTCTGAATTTATTCTTCAAACTACTGGTGATTGTTTTAAGCAGCCTCTGCAGCCAGCTGCTTGATGGTATGGGATATCTTAATAAGCAGCCTTGCATGATGACATTATCTCTATGGTATATGCAATGAAAACAATAAAATGTACTAACTAAAATGCCCTGTGTCTTGAGACCTAAATATAGAATTTACAGGGCTAGATAAGTTGACAAGTCTAATGTCTTGAGAGTGGCAAATACATGATGATAGAGGAGACTGGGGGGGAAAAAATCCTACTGTGTAACTTTAAACCATAGAAAACTACAACTATAACTGTATACATCTGAACAAGTATAACAGCAAATTAGACTATCAACTATACTCTCATTTTCTAAAATCAAGCTTCATTATTTATTCTATAATCTGCCACTGCTCCATTTTCATTATTCACTGTATGAAGCTCTATCATTGAAAGCTGACAAACTACTTAAAGCTTTCTTATGAACTGCACCTAAACCAATTTGTATGTTAACTTTAGTTAAACTACTGAAAGAAGTATGAGCATTAGACTTGCAAATATTTCTAACCAACATCGTTAAGGACAAACATGCAAATCTTTATTTTCTTCTGTGAGAGAAAACCACAAAGGAAATTGGAGACACTTTCTTCATCAGCACAAATTAAGAAATGGATTCTCCCATGCATTTGCTCCGCTGTCTAATATAATCTAAAATTCCAGCATCCAAACAACAACACTGAGGATCCGTTGACAAGAATTTTGCTTGAATAAGACAGGACTGACAGAAACAGATGTAATTTGCAAGGAACGACAGGAGATTGATAGCACACACACAATGCATTTTCAGCATTGAAAATTCTAGAGGTGCAACAGATGTGAGACAACTTCTGCATGACAGTGTTTGCTGGTAGAACCATGTATTTTAAGAGGGAGAAATCTTGTTTACTGACTTTCCCTAATTTTTCTTTCCTTATGCTTTTAAATTTGGTGCCCTGTCAAATCCTATAAAGCTTGCCCTTAATATCATGCTTTGCAAGTTAAATAAGAAATCTTGTCATGTACATTTAAATATGCATTTCTTAATAGAAACGCTATATTTAATCTGAAACATCAGACTGCATTACTACTCAGACAGCTTCTCTTGGTCATCTTGCACAACTATTTTGGTGAAAAACAACCTGATTAGAAAGACAAAGTAATGCCTAAAAACTTGAGGTCATTGTACAAAAATATATCTCTATAACTGAAGGGTAGCTGTAGCCTAAAACACTTTAGCATTGCAAGTTCCATTGTAGTTTTGCACGTAATTCTTAAGGCACAATCTGTAAATATATTTGTTTCCCGATTCCATGGTTTGCTGTGGGCTGAGATGTCATTTTTCATTTATTTCCTTTGCTTTACCATTTGTCCTAAGTAGGCCTGCTATCACATATACAGTTTGTCGTTCTGTCAAATAATATTTCTTCATAATAGATATTTACAGTACCACAAATCCATCTCTAAAGCACTAAAGCTCATTTATTAATTTGGAGTATTTGGGGGTAGAAAAATCTGTGTCTGAAATATCTCTCCATGCAATCCTTTCCTTCTTTTCTTCCATTTCATTTCTCCAGTATAACCAATACTTTCTGTATGTCTTTCAAACTCACCTGGTCTCTAAAATGCAGTACTTCCTTTTTTTTTTTTTTTCCTTTTTCCCCCTGAAGAAAGCTAGCTGAATACTATTTGTTGAATTATTTATTCAATGGAGGATTTGTGATATTTACCAAGCAACTTTAACCAAAGTCAGAACACAGTCTTCTCTCTGCAGAAACACAGTACATTTTACCTCAGTCCACACTTACCAATGGGAATTCAGTTATGGTGTACCTTGCATAAAGTCATCAGTATCTCAAGAGCAAAAGTTCAGTACAACCCTCTTCATCAACTCCTTTAAATTAGAAAATTTGAATTAACCTATATGTTTTCTCCTACTGATAAAAATCACTTTAATACTCATGGGTCAAATCTTGTAGCCTATACTCATAAGAACCAGAAGGCCAAGAGGAAGTGACTTTTAGAAATGTATCCTTGAGAGCAGTAATCTGTAAAGATACATGTTCAAAAAAATGTCCACATCAAGTTCTTTAATTACTATAAAAAAGCTTTTTTAAAACTTGCAAGTCATCAGTATCATAGCAAAATACAGAATTTTGTATTTAGGTGATCATTACAGGTACTATTACAACTTTTAAACATTCCAACTATGCTATTCTCATGAGACTGTGGCCTCCTCTTTTCCCCTCTTCCCCTTGGAAAAATGCTGCTAGTATGTTTTTAGGGCTGAGCAATGCCAGAATCACTAAAGAGTATTTTAGTTGACTGAAAATCACCTGCAACACATATTTTGGCCAATCTGAACACATTTGAAGGAATCTGTTTCATGATTACTTGTTACAACTTACCAGGAGGAAGAAACAAAAGTAATTTTAACAAGGCCTGGAAATCAATGTTATCTTAAGAAAAGCAGATTTTTTCCTGCCCACACACAAATTCTGTCTGTTACATTAGCTAGCCAGGTAAGAACAATGAAAGTTTTGGGTAGTCAAAGATAAATCTTAGGCATTCATATTTAAAAACTATTCTCATCAGACAAAGTAACTATATACTGTGAGAAATCCTCCATCCCCTAATGCACTGCAGTTTCTCTGATACTCTTTTCTTGCCAGTATAAATAATTTCCACTCTTTTTGGGGACTGAAGCACTTAAGGCCCTCTAAGGAAGCTTTCAGGCCATTTGGGACCATAAATCTCTACCCTCTCCACACAAGATTTCTTGCATGACCTAGGCTCTACATAACCAATCCTCTCAATTTGTATTCTGACTGCCCATGGTTTACCAAAGATGAGCAGAATCTCAATCCTACAGCTAATCCCAGGAGTAACTGCAGTCACAGAACAGAATCCTCAGGGCTTCCCATTATCACAGCAGAAGTCTAGGAAAGTGCAAAGGCAATCAAGTCCTTTTCCAAAGAACAAAGAAAATTCCACCCCCCCAACAACCCCACTCCCAAATCCCACTGTTAATGAAGAGATACAAGATGAAAAGAAAAACAAAAAGCAAAACAACACGTTATTCCTAGCTCTCTTGCTTATGAAACAGCAGATTTCCAGTTATCTCCTCAGCCTTTTATTTAAAAGCAATAGAAAATTTGCAATTCTGCTGATACACTGTCTGGTACTTCTGGAAACCTTCATTTTTGGGATTGCCTTCTCTGCTGTAGAAATCTTCCTTTACAAAAAAAAAACAACATCATAAATATGCCTCTGAAGTAATAATTACTTGCTTTCAGAAGGTAACAATTTGCAGTTGTCAAGTATTTTCAATATATTCTATTTGGAGAAGATACTTACAGACACACACAAAGCTCTTAAAACTTTGTGGCAGAAAACTTTCTTAAAACTCAATGAGCAAAGTGTTTTTCATTAACAAAACACTGTATTGTGTGTTTAGAACTGATTGAAATTTTGTTTCCGTTTTATTTTAACCAAAAAAAAATGGAGGAAATGCAGAAAAAAATAAATTTCCTCCCTGATTTCTGGCAAGTTCAAGTTTCCATGAACAAAGCAGGTTTTTTTCCCCAGCACAGTGATGTCAAGTTTTTTTATGAAAGAGCATTACCTTCCTCTTTTGTTATGGTTATAATTAGTGGGTTGTTATTTAATGCCCAGAACATCAAGAGTGCCGTACCTGGAGTAAGCTAGTAAATCACATGGAATTTAGCCAACACACTATATTTTAACTCTCCTCTCATTGTGAAAAGTGCATATAGGTTCATCGATGATTATAAGAGGTCAGCACCTCTGCTTTATGTCTTGTTTAGGAGTCCAAAGAAAACTACATTTTTTTCTATCAGCAAAATCAAACAAGTGTTTGATCAAACATGCTTTTAATCATGTATGGTCTAGTAAATTTGTCTCATTCATCAAACTACTAATATTATTCTTATTATCCTTTAAGGTAAGTAATTTCTAGTGTTTCCATTCTAACATTTTCACCTATGAAAAAAAGCAGTATACTTTTGTGGTATTTTACCACTTTGCAGTGTTAGGCATTAAGCAGATCTCACCTGCATGCCTTTGAATCAGCCCACTGCATGCAGCCTTTCTCAGAAAGGCCTTTACCTGTTGCTTAAAGATTGCTTGCTTTTGAGCCATGCAAATATAATACTAAGTGTTTCAGATTGCAAACAATTACAACTGCTTTCATTAAATCATTCCCCAACAGAAAATGCTGAGTAACTTCCAACAAATTATTTGAGCAAAATTACACAAGTCTTAAAATAACTTTTTTCCAATATGTAAACTGTACATTAAAGATGAAAAGAGACAATACTACATCACTATTCCACCACAAAAATGGCAAAGGAAGATATTCAGAACATTACAATCCAGAATATTGTTGAATTAAGATCATATATAATTGAGCATGTTAATGGAAAATAACAAAGTCAGGTCTATGATAAAATTACTATTTAAGGCTTCCAAAATGTTAACAGCCAAATAACTGAGACCAAGTGAGCAAACATTCACAGAATTTTCAAGGATATTGGTATTCCAAATATTTTTGGCTACCTTTTTATACGCAAACCTAAAAAATATTTACACAGAAAGATCTAACATTTTTCATGGTTGTCATTAAAAATTTTAATTCCTCAAAGCCTTAAACCCAAGTTTTATTTCCTTCCCTTGGGTAGCACTCCTCTAGTGCTTCAATTGTGTCTGATGATAGGACTGAAGTTTTAAGCAGTATTAGGTCCTGAACATACTGGGATTTTTAATACCTCTGCAATAGCTCAGAGTAGGGGATGTTCTGAACCATTTCAGCTGTACCCTCCAATAAAGTGTAGTAAGATCACCAGCCTTCACCTATGGATGACAGTGCTACTGCGAAAACACTTCTGGCTGTCTAACATTTAAGAAAAGCCATAAAACTCAATACTTCAGAATTTCCATGAGTATTTCCTATATTACATATTGTATATACTGAAATGATACTAATTCTTACTGCCAAAATAGGATAGTTGTGATGAAATCCTACTAACTGCACTATATCAGTTTACTACTTCTTGCTCAGAAAAGATTAGTAATAAAGAGATGGACTGCTCCAGGCACCAGAAATTACACTGTGTAAGAAAGGGATATGAAGAGATTCTTCCCTGATGTCAGTCTTGTCAAACCAATGAGCAAAGAAACAGAGGTACATACTGAAATTTCAATAAGAAAGGCTACTGACCATTCCCTAATCTTCAAACCTGCCAACATGTAACTAAAGTGTCTGAAAAATTATTAAAATATTATTTGTCTCAGTCTCACCATAACTACAAGTTTTAAATTTTTTTTATGCCATAAAATCAGTTACAAATTCATGTCATCAATACAGATATTGACTAATCAAATGTTGGTAGAGAGCAGGGGTGTGTTTTGGTTTTGTGGGGTTGTTTTGGATTTTTTTTTTTAAGAAAAAAATAGAGAGCTCCCCTTACAGTGAAATCACATACTATGTCCTCAATGGACCAGCAGCAGACTGAACATTGCCGTGTCAGATTCCAGTATAGATTACTGATCTACTGGAATGCAATGTTCTTTCTCAGAAGAGCTCTAGGGACTCCATAATTGGTTTTTATACAGTAGTAGAATGCCATAGGATCAACATTCTTCAATGCTGTTTTGGGGCTTGAGAAGAAGTTAGGTTTAGCAATGATCACAGTGGGCCCAAAAGCATATACTGGGAATGTTTACTTAAAAAGCAAGATTGCATGTGAATGAAGATTTGCATTTGTCATAGGGAGCTGAGCTCTATTCCTCATTCTGTGGTCACATACAATTGAAATCTACCTGTTTGTAAATCTGGGAAATTATATTTGCCTTCTTCCTGGTATATCCATGAAATTATATTTGGTAACACCAGTTCAGTATGAACTGTTGTGCAGACTTCTGTTAATGAAGCATAGGCAGTTAAGAATTCATCGTTTCTGATTGCCAGCTTTAAAAACATCCTGATAAACCAAAAAATATTTGCTAAGTAGCTTCCTCTCTCTTTTTGGACAGTAGAATATATTATCCAGCTTGTTGATTCCATCAAAATAATAGCCTAGCAAAAATCTTGGATGCTAAAAAGGTCTATTATTTTCTCATTTCTCAAAAACTGAGGTCTAGCTACTTTAAAGCAATTCTTATTTAGGCACCGAGTCAAGAAACTTCTTACAAATGGAGAGCATTGAGAGTAAACAAGGTCACGTTTCAAACACTGAAAAACCTGTGGTGTTTGATATTCAGCCCCTCCCTTTATCTGCTTGATCTTTTGCTATAAAGTTTAGGGGCTTCTGGCTTACTATTACCTTGAAAATAATAAAAATAAAAACAATCTTTTTCCTAGATAAAAATTGTGTGAACTGGGCTCCCTTTTCCTGTTTTGCAGTCTGCCTCCAAATTAAGAAATATCCCACTTCTTTCATTTAAAGAAATAAAGTACATCTGAAAACAGGGATTTCTGTGGGAATAATATAGGTTCTGCTGAAGCTATCAAAGAAAAATGTGTAGCAAAACTATATAAGTATCCAAATGGTGTTTCCAATAATAAGGTCATAACAGACTGAAATAGAGATGGTTGCCATTGTCAGTAAGCAGTAATGGACAAAACACTGAATGATATCTGAAATACGAAAACAATTATTTCCATAATATAAAGCATTTGTGTTTGTTTCTCAGGTGACCTTATATACACCACATACTGTAAAAGTTAACATTATGCATATCATATCTAAGAAACAATATGGGAAAATGTAACAGCCTGATATGGCTTGTCAGGTCCTTAAAAAGATATTCCAGAGATTATTTTACTCTACATTGAAAGACACAGAATAGGAAAGAGAGAAAACTAGACAAAACCTCTGCACTGCATTGCAAACATATATGTTTAATTTACATGTGAAAGCTTGACGTTTCTATTCAGGAAATCTTCATTGACATAAGAGAAATGCATAGCATCACTGAAAGCTGTGGGAGTGGGACATCTTAACATTTGGTATGACCATCTTATCCTCTCCACCTTTTGATTTTGAAACTTTCCAACTATATTCTTTTAATGCAGCCACTAGAAAAATCATATGAATATAAGTTATTCACATGACAATTTCAAACACAGCTTTTAGTAAGCCAGAAATAACAAAGTGATAAATCAACTTCCAGTTTCAACCTCTCCCTGCTATATTTTAATCAAGCAAAATACATAAAAGAGCACTCTTCATCTTCCGTTTTTTTTTTTCTTTACTAGGAATAGTACTGTGAGTTGATTAACCATAATACATAATCATTTCCCATTGAAACAATTTGAAAAGGAGCTTTAGAACTGTGTGTTCTGCTACAGTTAAGGAAAAAAAAAATCAATATAGAGATTTCAGTATCCCCAATCAAAACAGTGTTCAGTTAGATCCAACAGAGAAAAATGATGCATCACAAAGCAAGATGGCCATCTGGGAAGACATTTCATCCTGACCTACTGAAGAAGTGCAGAGCAGCAGGAAAGAGAAATTAGTAAGGAAGAAACAATATTTTGGGCTCAAAAGGTCTATGCAGTTCGAAAAAATATGCTTTCATAAGGTGGAAGACTTTGGTTTCATGATAAACTTTGTTAAGTCTATGTTTATTCTTGTCGGAAGTGACAGGAGTGTCTTCTCACTTCTGGCCTAAATGAATCCAGTACATTGTCATAAAAATACAGGCAGTTCTTAAGTTTTCCCACAAGATGGCACTAAATCCATATCCTACAGAAAATCATTAACAAGCACAAAAACACGGGGAAAACTGGTCACATTCCGAAAATAAATAAACATAATAAATAAACAAACCTAACTAAGAATTAGAAGTTGTAAGTATGGAAAAACAAAATTAACAGCCTAAGCCAGGTCTTTTCTTAAAAGGGATAGCAATTTTCCCCTCAGCAACTGCCAGGGGCGTGGGGGCAGTGCACGACACAGCCAACATCACACACACATATGTATATACACATACACACACTCAGTGCATACTTACACATACTTACTTATACTTAATACATACTTAAAGATACATGTCTGTATATATGTATACAAAAATAAAAAGAATGTAAACATTTGTTCCTCAATGTATAATACACAAAAGTATCAGTAGAAACTGAAAATCCAACCCCAAGTCTGAAACTGCATTGCCTTGCAAAGGATAATCATTAAAAAGCAGACAGGAGACACAACTGAACTTAAAATCCAGTAGCAAAATGCCCTCTAACATGGAGCACCCCAAGTATCCTCCCAGAATTACTTAAATGAAGACCAGGGGATCCCTAAACTACAATACCATTCAAATTGAAATCAAAGCACTATTAGTCTGGAACTTTGTTTTAATTCTTAAGTTTGAAACTTAACTCACAGGCTGACTTATCATCACTAATCAAAAATAGCGTCTATTTTTTTCCAAAAACTATATTTAAGGCTTCGGGGGCAGGGGGGAAGCGTTGGTGGTTTTTTTCTTCCCATTGAAGTTTTTTAGAACTTACTAATCCGTGACTTACAGTTAGCACTTAACAACAAATCAAGTTAGCCTTGTCTCTTTGTTCCAAGTTCTGATACAGAACCACAATATTTCTAAGCTAGAAATTATTTCATTCCCCTGGTTACTCTAACACCGGTCAGTCAATGTCAAATATAATCACACTGTTTGCACTGCAAACACTGTCAGGTGCAATGTTTTGTACTTCCATGTTTAAATACGGGATAGCCTTCATTCCTAAGAAGCAATTACAAATATAGTACAGCTATGTACATCAAAAAATGGTTAAATCTGTATGTCTTCCTAATCACCATTAACCGTCAACAACTCAGTACTTCACAGAATACTTCATTGACTTTTAATTAAGCAGTTAAGTATTTAGAATTTTAAGTACTACTGACTTACATTCTTTAAATATGACTATAAAACCTGCTGTATATTTCTGTAGGGAAAAAATATATCAAACTAACAGCATGATTTTTGAAACTAATCCACAAACAGCAAGAAATTTCTCAGCTAAGACTACAGATACACGACTAAACCACTACAGGGGAGCAAATGAATGCAGTAAATACTCCATTTAAACTACTCGAAAATTCTTCACAGTTAGGATTTACCACTACCCTTGTCTTTATTTCTATGTTGGTAGATACTTTTTCCCCCAAGCACATAGCACAATCTTAATTATTACAGTGCTGAAACAGTAGTGCATACATGTGCTGGTCTACTATTTAGTAGTGGTTCAAACTCATGAAATGCCCAGAAGCCTCCAGGGAGCCTTTTGTTGCCAACTCCAATTCAATAAACAGGTACTAAGGGTCATGTGGGGCCAAGAGCACTCCACAGTGCTGAATTTTAAATTGTTAGCACTATCTTCCACCAACAGTCCATCTACTCTATCATACTTTTTCCTTATTTCTCAAACTGCTCTTAAGTAAGCATGCTGTAAGATTATTCTGTTTATACAGTTATTGAGAAATAACGATTAAGGCAAGAAAAGGTAAAGTGATTTCAGGACCTGGTCTGTACTCCAAGCCTTATATTCAGAAAACGCAATGCAAGCTCCACAAGCACACCACTACTACTGATTTCCTTTCAACCACCCCACGTTGCAGATAAGACCACCACAAGATCTGTGCGGCGGGTAAGGCATTTTAAAGCCACCTTGGAGTGCAAAATGCTTATTTAGTTGTAACTGCTAGGGCTTTTTTTCCCAAATCACATGCTTACACATCTGTTGGCTATATGATGTAAACTCATTGCAGTTTAAGTACAGATTTGTGATCAGAATGAATATCCCCTTCAACATATCCTCCCTTTGTGATCAGAATGAATATCCCCTTCAACATATCCTCCCTTAATCCCCAGTTTTCGCACTGTACAACCAGAGAGGATTTGTTCTATGGTGTATAAAAGGAGATGAGTGTATCATATCAATACTCATGTTGTCATCCAAAACACTCCATGCATCCTGCTCAGCTAATGTCTGCTTCTGTCAATAATTTAATAAAATGTATGGGCTCTTTCTGTTTTTTAAGAAATCATGTAATCTTATATCTTTCTACTTTTTAAATTCATGCTCAGATGCATCTTTATAATAAGATCATTTTATCTCACTCTTGAGCAGCACACAAGAGATAGAGCATATTAACCATATGAACTGGTTTTACAGCTGTTTTGCTTGAACCTACCCGATTCCTCCCTTCTCTTCCGTAGTCCACATTTTCTCTAGCTGTACCTATACGTTTGCAACAAGTTCTCACTCTTATATCTGATTTGCTTTGCTCAACACATATTTTTTCCAATTGCAGCTTTTCTTTAACCCCTAACGTTTCCCAGACAATGTTGTATTTTCAGTAGACATCATGCAGTAGCAAAATCTTGAACAAGAATATCTGTGTTATTGTGGGTAGGGGGCCTGTTACTTCCCCAGGTACACACAGACATGATGACTTTGCAGTGAACCAGCATACACAAGTAACCATAACCCTGTGTGGGGAATTAAAACCTTTTTCAGAGTATAATCTTTAGAGACAGAGAAACTCCACTGAGATCATTAGGTTGAAAGCAAAACATCAAGTAACAATTATAAACATCAGAGAAACACAATCATCTTCACTGTGTACACATGCTTTTAACCTCACTTCTAAGAAAAAAATAACTACATAAAAGTAAACTAAACTTTATGACTGAATGCAGCTAATCTACCAACTTTCATTAGAAGAACATTTGATTTAAACAGAAAGCTTCTTGATCCTTTATTATGCTTGCTTTGTGGTGTTGCAAAGATTTTCAAGTTTTAATGTTTCTGCTATATATGTGTTTAGAGTGCACTGGCAATCATTATTTTGTGAGACAGGTGTGCCCATACAAAATGTTTCTCAAGGAAAACAGAAATACTTTTCTTCTTTTGAAGAATTACAGTGTTTTCAGAGTTCTGTTTCACAATGCTGATTGTAATTTCTATCCTGACTCTCATAAAAGACTGAAAATAAACTAGCAAACTCATAACTCACTAATTGCTGCAGTTAATCTCTCAGAAGCCAGACTACCTAGGTTCAGTACTGCACTTCATTCATGTTCCTACATCACTTAATCATTGTAAGATAAATTATTCTGATGTCAGACATCACTCAGGCTCCACAATAGAATTCTAAGGGAAAACTAGACTTTTTTCAGCACAAATTACTACACAATAGTCTGGTAAACCAAAGACACTATTGAAAATATAAATGAAAATAATCAAAGGGTTATCATAATTGGAAGGTTATTGGACATACATTTCTATGTAAAGGCCAAGGGAGATAAAGCTTCATTCTGCTCCTGTTCTGGCTGCTGTTTGTTGATCCTTTGGTGCAAAACAGTTGGAAATCAGCTGAAATCACGAGTGCTTCCCTTCCCATCTCCCCCACCCCATATCCTATAGGGCAATAAAAAGACCACTACCACTGAAGGAAGAGTGTTACAAGCAACATGATGCATTAGTCTTTTTTCCCCCCATATGCCAAACTAGCCTTTATAATGCCTTCTCTTAGCCCAGCTATCACTATCAGTCCTGATTGTTCTTGCATAAAATCCAGAAGAGCTGATTCCAAGCCTTCCATCTGAAATTCCTTCTCCAATAAACAAGAGAATTGCCAACACTACAAGATGGTATTTTCACACCACAATCCTAGTAACAGAAACAGTATATTCCATTATTCTTGAACAGGTTTGTATGCTTTGATTGCACATAAAAATTAATATTTGTAATATTTCAAACAACTACACTACTGCTGAAAGTAAATATTGAATTATAGTTCTCTAATTTAGGGCCATCTAGCCACACTAAGAATTGGAAGAGGTGCTGCTCTGACACAGTCTGCTGTACATGCTGTACAGATGAGATCATTAGTAGCAGCAAAGGATTAATCATAGGTGAATTGCTCTCCACTATGCCACGTGCTGTGGCTCCTATAATTTCCAGTATGCCTTATCACTCAATCTATAAAGTAGTAAATGCACTTATGACACCTTCTAAGAAGTGTAACGCACATGTTCCTTGAGGTGCATAATCTGCACCAGAACTCTCTGGATTAAACATTTATGCTAGTCAAGGGACCAGAAATCCCCATCCAAAGGAAGTTCTAGAGTACACAATCTACCATAAGTGAGAAATAAATTTTTTTAAAAGTCTGCATCTTAAGATACTTAATGTATTACAAGTAATACTTCTGAAGAAAGCAGCATTTCATTTTCAACTGAAAAACAGAAAAAAAAGCTGGTTTAATTCTATAGGTATTGTTTAACTCTCTCTATCATCAGAATTCTATTAGCCCAAGAAGGCAAGCTTGTATACAGTCCTACATTTAAAATGTGTGAGACAAAAGAAGAGCTGGTTAACTAAACAGTATTATTCCAGTCAACTGACATGTTTTATCAGAGATGCATAGAGAAGCCAACATTAAACACTACAGTGTTAGTTTGTGCTTCAGACTAGAAATCCTTAATTGCAGCCTGTAGATGAAGTTGCTGCTGAAACCAGTAAATGGATTGATGATCATACGCTAATTTACTTATTTGCAATTTACTCTATGGGGGGAAGATGAAGTGGCTAGTAACAACAGGAAGCCATCTCATGCACCTTTATTAGAAGTTATTTCTACAAAAGAAAAAATTAATTAAGACCTTTTCTTCAGGAATGATGCCTCTTAGTGGTATGGAACTGTCAGCCAATGTGGTAGAGGTGCAAAAAAACAGAACGGCCAGACAGTGTGTTCAAAGATACAGAGAGGAAAAGGACTAGGCATCATGGAGTTCAGGAAAGAGATTAGAAGTCCTAGACGTGAGAATAAAATGGAGCTTAAAAGGTGTTACACTACCTTTTATCACTAATAGGAACACTTGCCAGAATGATGGCAGTGAAAACTGCATTGCAGGCTTAATTTTTTTTCCATATGATCAACTTCTGTATCTGATACGGAGATTTGAAATGATCACAGAAGAGAACAAAGGTGGTTAATAGAACACTGTTCTTTTGTCAAGCCTTAAACCATTATCTCAGACAAAATACGATATAATTCCATAATGCTTTCCCTTCTCTTCCTGCTTCAATTCCTCTGTATTATCATTAGTTTACCTCATTCTATTAAAAAAAACACAACACCAAAATGAAAAGATTACAGTGTTAAAACTGTAATTTTACTCATAAACATGAGGTACTGACCTCTTTAATGTCTGCAGCAGTGAACAAAAGAGCTGCAGCTCAAAGGACTATTTCGTACCTTTTTTTTTTTAATAACTTTACTCCCAATTCAAAATTCAACAGAATAATGAACCACTAGGTATCACTTCTCACAAAAAAACCCCAGGACATTCTATCTCTTCAAGCCCCGTCAAAGGTAGTCTTAGGGGTTTTTTTCCTCTCCAAACTGTTCCCACTACTGAAACAGCGACCAGCTACCATGATTCATCTGTCACACAGACTCTCTATTTAAAATCCCAGTTGTATTGGGAACACAAGTTTAATCCTAGATATTGAATTTTGTCTACCAAGAGAAAAAAGTCCAGACCACTTGTACTCTGAAACTTTGAGAATATGAAAAAAGCCTTTATTGAAAAGCATACCTTAAATAGCACTCTGCCATTTCTACTACTAAAAACCTTATTAAAACATACTAGACTTCTCATAGAGGATTTTCTTCCTTTGACAAACAGAGTTTATGGAAATCCTAAGTAAGTGCTACCTATATTCAATATGAATCAAATATCTGGGTATGATGACACAAATAACCATTCCATTTCCTCTGTGTTCCAAAACTGTTCATCACAATAAACACTTAGTGACAAAGCAAATTCTAGAAAGTATCTCAAGTACTTTTATTATTTATTACTTCAAAAGATAAAGGCTGTCCACTCCAGAAACCACACCTTTTCCTTCTACGCATATATGAAAATCTTGTTAGTTGCAGTAAAATGTAAACATGTATCTGGTTTAGCCTCATTCCTTTTCATCCCTCAACTCACTCAAATCCTAGAAGCTCTTCTATAGGTTACAGTGTAATCTATGCTGATTACTGGTACTTGCATGGCGTCAACTGAAATTTATTTCTGAGACAAAACAGTAGAAGGATATCCACAAAGTCCACTCGTCAAAAAATGCCTTTGGAAAGGCTCTGCTGGTTCTGTTCAGTTTAAAAGAGAAGGAAATATAACCCTCTTAGGGAAAAATACTTCTGTGGTTTTCACAGTCCCATGAAGTTCACAATGCTTTGTTGTCTATGAGCTTAAAGCTCTTTAATTGTTTAGACCTTTCTCTTCTTTATAGCAAGTAAAATTGCCAAATAAAGTAATTAAATAGTCAATTTATATTTCCAAGCAACTATTCTTCCATGATTACTCTGTATCCTATTTAGCACAAGAAGTATTTGAAGGGTGAAAAAAAGAAGTTAAATTTGTATAGTCCTAAACTCTAATTAGTCAATAACATTTTTCTTGCTTTAAGACCTTTGCTTCTTTTTCCTCCAGCGCCACAGGAGGTTTAATCAAGCTGGACCATAGAAGATAAATTCCAGGAATTATGAAATGCAAAATATCCTGACCTCCTTGGAGAGTAATACTGTTTACCTGCCAAATGAAAAATCTTCAGCCAGCTGGATCGTTTATTTTTAACTATCACTAAATAGAACCAAGGAGAAAATGGTTCCAGACATTTCAGAAAAATGATACATTTAATTACTTTTGTAACCAAATAGACTTTACATTAATATTTTGTTCTGTAGAATCTTTTATTACCTTTTTTCCTCACAAGATCTAGAAAGAAAATGCAAGTCTTCAGAACAACAAGTTGATAATTTCTCACTTGGGTAGTCTGACAAGACATCTTGGGAACCTGGCGTTAGAGCTCTGTTCAGCTAAATTTCTTAGTCTAACTGAGAGTTTAAGAATAAATCCTAATAATCAAGCAGCTCTACTCAGAATTATTGTGCAATTTCATTTGTGTACTCTTCTACACTAAATCCATTTTTAAAAGTTTATTCAAAATCAAACTGTGATGAAAGTTATCCCAACGACAAAAGTTTGATAACTACCTACCTACAAAAGGATGTGTGCTTGTAGTTTTTATTGTGTTAAAATTCAGTTGTATGAGACAAAATAACAGAAGGCGATGACTGATGCACACATACATTTTTTTCTGGTCCTGAAAACATCTGATAAAACCATTCAAATAAATAAATTAATGCACTGTAGCTAGTTACAAATATTACCAGAATATAGCACACTTTCACCAGTCAGTATTCAAAATTTTTTCAGCAGAAATAACGCAAATATCTGCAATAGCTCAAGGCTAATTAGATTGTTCAGAACATTGATGTTTTTGCTGGCTCTTACTCCTCATTGGGAAGCAGAAAAATCTAAATTTACCTGACATCAAAAGGAAACATGAAAATGTGCTTATTTAAAAGTTACAGAAAAAGGAAGCATTTTTAGTCTTTTGATTCTAAACTTAACAACCCTTTTGACAGTCTTCCTTCCTCTGAACAGGATATTACTTTCTTAATTCAAACTCATATGTTAAATCTGAATAATTTCTGGTACTTCATACCTGGTGCCTTGGATTTTAAGTGCTTTCTCAGATAACTGACATCCACTTAAAGGAAGCTTTGTCTATAAAGGTCAGAATAATCCTGACCAGACGGTATACCTCAACATTGTTATTCTCCCTAATAAAATGTAACCTTTATTAAACCCAAATGTACTGTGTTCTGAAATACCCTGTAACTCATCTACTTGCCAGTTTCAATATTAAGCATGTATTTGATAGTGGCAACTCTTGTTTAGAGTTTCAATGTTTTAGTGTTTGAATAGTTTTTATGAAGTGAGTTAACACAATCTGCCTGTGAACAAGAGTATCTGCTGTAATTTTGCTAACAATTAATTTAGTTTCACTGTGAGCGTGGTTCCAGATAGAGATGTACTTCTGGCACTTTTTCTCTTGATTTGGAGACAGAATCCCTTGTTGAGAGAATCAGCATGAAAGAATGTCTAGAGCACAGACTGATGTATATGCTCAGATGTCGTCACCATTCATTGATGACCTTATTTATGACTATAATCACTCTGTTCTTACTAAGATCAGCGAGAAGTTTGGAATACAGTCTAAACAGGTGTTTCATCTTTTAAACTTACAGACAGGGACAGGTAACCACAGTTTAAATGTAGTTCAAGCAACCTAAGTGCTTTCTTTTTCTGTGCTTTTACAGAAAAGCTTGTGATTGCGTGTTGTAATAGAACATGTCTTATATATCAAAAAAAAAAAAATTTTGAGCCATCTTTTGAACAAGGGCAAGAAACAGTGGGACTCCTAAGTCAGACACTATAGGATGTTTCTGTACTGGATCCAAGGAGCCCATACTGCATGTGTAGGGAAGAACATAAGAGACAGAAGCAGATGTGGATACAGTTTCCAGTAGTCTTCAGCTCAAGGAGTTCTAGGTCCAGATTGGGGATCTGTGTGCTTAACAGTCCTTGAAAGACTTTTATAACTCTATCTAATGACTTCTTGAATTTGTAGAAGCCATTGTCCTGCAGTAATGAGCTACCAGCTGAACTCCACACTTTCAGTTTAAATGTCTTTTTGCTGATTCTGACCATGCTACTTTCATCTGGTATTTCCCAAATCTCATTTTATGAGATATCAGTTATTTGTCATTCTTTTTGTCATGCTGCTCAAACTCTTGCAGATTTCTATTACATGCCACTTCTGTCATCTCTTCTCCAACCTTAATAGACCTTCCAAATTTGTGTTTATCCTTCCTTCCCTCCTCAGTAGTACCTTCTCTAGTTTTACCATATCCTTTTTGATATGAAGGGAATTTGAATTTGCAGAGAATTCAGGACATAGATGAACTACAAAATATAAACTGTCACTGTAATGTTCTCTAGTTTACGTGTCATTGCTTTTCCCCAATTTTTTCTATTTTTTGACCAGCTTTTTTGACTGTACTGAGCATGCAAGCTGACATTTTGGTAGAAAAATTTATTACAACCCCACACCATCTTTTCTGTGTGCTAACAGCCCAGTAAACATCACTCTCTACGTAAATTTAGAATTGTTTTTCCCTCAGGTGCATCACTTCTCACTTATCATCACTGAATTTCATTTACATTTTTATCAAACATATATTCAGTACACTCATGCAACTCTTTCTAGTCAGTATTCACTGTTGTTATCCTGATTAAGAACCTCAACAAAAGATACCACCATATTCTTTGCCCCCTTTTTCATATCATTAATATGTTGAACAGAGGACACCCTTTTGGATTTTATAAGCAATCTCTCTGATCCATTTCAACCTGTTGTTATCCCATGAGAGTTGTTCTACAAGTGATTAATACATGTGAAGGAACTTTCATTTCACGTCAGATTAGATTTTTTAAGAACCTTTGACAGGTGACTTTGAAAAAGCTTTTGAAAGTTCTATATGGCCATATCAACTATATCATCATTATCTAGGTAACCAGTGTTTTCAAAACTTAGTATACCAGTGAACTATGAAGAGGAGGCCAGGAATTTACAGTATGTTGACTGGCCATAAGGTATAATTCTTTTCTACATCTCCAGCTTTTCTTTTGTACAGTAAAGACTACACGTTATACAAAATAATTTGCTATGATCAGTTTTCTACAGAACCAATGAATTACCTCTGTTAGTAGATTATGAACAATAACATACAAGGGTATGTAGATATTTTTGTCAATCCTTCTGCCAGCTACAATTAATGAGTACAACAGCAGCCCATTTTCCTGTTTGTCACCTAAGTGAGAACTGGGCCTGTACCTCTATAATGAATAGAGCCAGGTTTAGTTTTTGCTTCTTTTAGCATCTCTCCAATTGCTCCATTTTCACTTCGCAGACAACAGCTTGCAGAGCAGAACTCTCCAGTAAAGGGGATGTGTAGAGCTCCCCCTACTCTGCCAGCCTCCTGCACAGATCTGAGATACACAGTTCTGGCCTTAAATGATTTCAGAGACTGCAGTGGTGACTTGACCCACAGAGCACTCCAAATTACAAAATAACACATAGAAGACATACAACAGTACATGACAGAGTATCCTCTTGGAACCATTCCGTACCAAAGCTCCAGTAGATGGTTACTTGTAACCATGTGAGGCTGAACCAGTCTGAATACAAAAAACAGTTCTTCCCTGTCTATCTTTCTATGTTAGCTTTCACTATCTGTAATTTTTATCCTTTATTTCAACTAAGAGTCTAAACTATTTTGCCCAACTACTCTCACAAGCAAGTATGTTTTAACTGGAATCTCTCAGCAATATTGGTATGCAAATAAATAATTCTCTTTCAACCTATACTACAAGCCTGTTACTGAAAATGTGACACTAGAATTGTTTAAACATTCTAATGTACCTGTCTTCTGCATTTATCAAAATACACTACATCTGTTACATCTTAGTTGAAATACACTGACACTTTGGAATAATTTGCAAGTTTCTAAATTAAATTACTTGTGTGTCATTTTTAAGCTAATACTGCATCCAAATTTCCTAACTCAATAATAAAACTGCACGAATTACATTTGAATTTATTTGTACTTTGTAACTGCACTCACATTAAGCTCATTTTAAAATATGTCAACAATATATCCTAGTCATGTATTTCCACAGGTGGTAAACAACAGGAATAATATCTTAATAATGACATAAAAATGAAATTAATTTTTTTTTAAGTTAGGAAAATAACTCTTCGCAGCCATGTGGAAATTTAATCTAACTTCTCCAAAATATCAACTACATGTTTTTCCACACATTTCCTATTAAAGACTACAGCAATATGTTAACAACAATGAAAAATTCTTACGCAAGCCCATTCATTACATCTTTTTCACAGCGATTTTCCTTGAGTAAGAACTGGAAGACTGAATGTAGTTTGATTTTTTTCCCATCTATTCACCTAGCTCCTGCATTAGATTATGGCTGTCCCATACCAAACACACTGAGAGAAGAGCGCAAAGAACAGATGATATCACAAAGTTTCCAATTACACTGTCACTGGAGGAAGCAGCTATTCATAAGATACTACACCCAGAGGGAAAACAGTCGAACAACAGGGAAATATTAATTTTAACTGAAAAGTTTAAAAGTTAAGGATGTGCCATAGGTCTTTCAGGCATACTTTCTGCATACAGAAATTGTATTTTTCCTTTATACTGCTCCTGACCATTTCATCACCAGTGAAAATGAAATCTCAGCTTGTCATCACTAAGTAAGAAAAAAAGTCTTTCTCAAGTAAAAATATCAGGAACCTTTCCATCTGTAAATGGAGTGCATTATCTAACTTTGTCAGAAGTGAGCTAGGGGGGTTGATAGGAAGCCTGTGAAGTCTCAAGAACCCCCAAAGGTAATCCCAAAAATAGGATTCTTCAAAATAAAATATTTTAAAATATTTTATAAATTTTACGAATAAAATTCTTCTGCTCAACTAAGTAGAAAGACTAGATTCCTAGATGGTGTAACAATACCCTCTTGAAACTACACCAGAGCAATGCTAATGAACAGTTATCTGCAGGAAAAACAAAAAACAAACAAAACATACCACAAAAATACCCAACAGGTTTTCCTTTTTCTCTTTCTTAGCTGACAGGTCTCAGTTGCTTACTCAACAAGTAACAGTTTAACTAACTGGAGTAACTGGAATGCCTGTAACTTTTGATGAAATAGCAAAACCACAGGCTCTCAACTCATTGCTAGGTAATAATAGGAACTAGTAGGCAAGAGAAGCCATCACAAGCCTTATACTTGGCTACAGAAGTCATTAGGTCTCACAATACAGATCAAAAAGCACACGGACCCACCAAAAACCAAGGTTCAGAGCAGAAATTTCAGCTGATCTTAAAAGGTGGCCCAGAAGCAATATAGGAAATGAAATCATGCAAAATAAAAAAACCAACAATATAATAAAACTAGGTTTTTTTCTTTTCTATTTATTTTACTGTGCCAGTCACCACAGCAGCTAGCCATTATAATGTGTGTGTATAAATAAGAAGTATGCATAATTAAAATCTTTTAAGCACACCAAAATTCAGATCTCCTTAGATAACAAGTGAAGGACCTCTTGTAGCTCCTAAGGGGATTGCTATAATGGCCTCATTTCTACTCATCAAAACATATGTATTAAAGGCTGACATTTTAGTCTATTCAACATAGAAGCTTTGACTCCACTTTCAGTAAAAGCTCGTAACAGAAAAGATGGACTCCCTTCTGCTCACTTTTTGTAAAAATTATCTCTGACCTGGATGTACTGCAGAATACCTACAGTAAGACTAACATTCAAACTTCCTATGTTCAAAAATTCAAAGATGAATTTTATTCTAATCTCATTGCTTTTAACAGGAAATCGGAAATTTTACAGAAACACATTGTAGTCTTAACACCACAAAAAATATATGTCATGGATAGGTATTAATTTTTGTGAATTTGAATAAGGTTTTATGCCCCTAGTCAAAAATAAGATTCCATATAACCAGAAAAAAGGTTGAAGAAGAGTAATTCTTTAACTGGATTCCATGATCTCAAAAAAGCCTGTGAAGTAGTTTCTGTTGCTTTTACAGTACTACATAAAGCAGCTACACAGCAACAGATAACACATCAGACCCTCTCTCAGTTCTGATTAAATGCATAGTCCTGCCAATCTGAATTCATTCACAAAAATAAAACACCTCAAAAATAATAATCACAAGGTTCATAAAATCTCAAACAAAGCAAGGTTTGATCACACTTAGTGAAAAATGTAATTTCCTCTTCCTTCTTTGAATCATCTTGACTGTGTTTCACCATTCCTTATTTTCTACTATAAGCACTGAAAACTTGATTACATTTTCTAGAATAAACTTACATCATCAAATAATCTAGCCACTGAATTTAACCTTTCTATACAGAAAATTCTTAGTTATAATATGGGATATAGTAGGATTGATACCATCAACAGGTACTTTGTAACATGGTTCAAAAATTATTTTTATTTTATTCCAGAGTGAAGTTCTCTTGGCTATCAAGCTAAACATTGAATGAACTTCAAGATCACTTTGCACACTGGGATATTCACATGTTATTACAACATGAGCATTAAATAAGTGAAGCTCTTCTAATATTATTTCACTAAAAATTATGGAAATGTAATCTCTTGCATATATGAAACTGGGAGGCACATATTGAATGAGTTATTTTACTCATACATAAAAGGAGTCATGTGAGTGTTTAACAAATTATTATGACACAGAGCATAAAATTAAGACAGAACAAAATTACACCATTATGGTGACACTACTTAAGAAGTTTCTAATCTGCTATTTCAATGCATATGTAATTTCTAAACCACAGAAGGGTGAACTCAATAGAAATAATTCAAGACTAAAGTCTCTTTTCTGTGGAGCTTTCCAGGAGCTGTAGTGCTGTAGAGAGAAAACTGTAGAACTTTCCTTTCTTTCCCAGGTGGAAAGTCTCCCAAAGATTTAATGGAAAATTGTCGTTTTCATTTTCAGACACACGCAGAGACCCCAGCAACTTCCACAGGAATCTATATAGCCTTCATTTTAATGCAAATAAACATTTCTACAGCAACTAGAAAATTAGCTAAAAAGGAGCCATCACAAACATGCTTTTCAAGAGGCTGTCTTATAAAGCAGTGACGGGAACAGTAATCAGACCTAGCTGCCTGTGAATGTTTAGTCCAGGTACCCCAGCAGCATAACTGAGAATAGCTTCAGTCTCAATCTAGAATATTCAAATGCTATGAATATGTAGCATAATTCTATTGCTGGTATCCCAGGTTTGGTTTTTTTGTGGGTTTTTTTTTTTTGGTGCATTTTTTTGGTGCTTTTTTTTGTGGGGTTTTTTGGTGTGGGTTTTTTTTTGGTTTATTTTTGTTTTGTTGGGTTTTTTTACATATTGGAATCCAAACTCCACAGAAACGTAAAGAAGGATTTCTGTGGAGTCAAAAGATGGGGAGTATGATCAGCCACCACCTCATCTCTTTTTTAAATTAAAAAAAATTACTTCCTGTTTGCAAGAATCCAGATGTTGGGGGTTTTTTTTTCTATTATTTCCTGAAGAAAACCAAAGGGATATGTAGCCCTCAATTTCCTGCTTAAGAAAAACTGCAAATGACAAAATTTTGACTTAGAATTGTAAGTTTTGACTCACAGTAAAACTGAAAATGCCAGTTTATTTCCTAGTAATCTATATGGCTTTATTTACTGAATATGGTTTTAAAAAGTATGTATTTGCCTCAGTGCTTGAAAAACATTTAAGTTACTCTGCCAAGTTTCAGTTTAACTTAATTATAAAAATTTAGTTGCGCTGTAATGATCATAAGATATGCAATGCAAGATTTAAATCAGTAATTGCAGTTCAAAATCACGACAGAAGAAGTTCCCTATCTTTCAATTTGTTCATCAACCGTTTTAAAATAAAAAGGGATGAGAAACAGAAACTGATTATTTCTGCCTAAACATCAAATTTTTGGGTGATCTGCTTTGTTAATCCAAAACTTGTTCTATCAGATAACTGAGTAATTAAACAGGCTTAATTTACAACTACACTCCCATCAACACCAACTGAAATGGGGACATGTTTAGGTAAAAAAAGATTATACTGGAGCCTAACTCTTCTTATACTCATTATTCTGCAAATCTGGAGTAGTTTCATTGAAGCCTACAGAATGACACCACAAAGAAAAACACGAGAGAATAGGATTAGATACTTACATATCATTTGTTATTTCCACTACAAATCTAAGACTTTCAGTCCCCAAGGCTCCACAAAGTAAAACCAAGTGAGTTCTAATTGAGCGCATCATATATCTGAACTTCACCTATACACTATGAATCAGTGAAACTTCTATATTATTTGCATAGAGAAATAGAGAAACTTCTATAACCACTCTTAAATCCAGTGTTCAACAAAATATCATCTTTCCCGTCAAAGAAAAAAAAAACACAACACATTATTCCTCACTAGTGGGTCAGTTGGCATGAAGTACTACAATTTATTTTTTAAATTCCAGGTAGGAGGTAAGAAAATAACTTAAAAAGAAATATACTCTATAATTCAAGTAATTCCCACAAGCAAAACTGAAGGTTAACATTCATATCCATTATCTACCCTATGCTATGGCAAAATAATTGAAGCCAGAATCGAAAGGGAAATCTTAGCAAATATATCCACTTTCCAGTGCATAATAGCCACACAGGCCTTCTAAAACCCATTATTTCCCCAGCAACACCTACATAGTCTGGGATACACATACATTTCACTACAAATTGTGCACCTAGAAGCATGACCCTTCTTGTGCAAGTAATATTTGTTACAGGTCTTCAGGACATTTGAAGCCCATTTTACACCCTTCCCAACTGCCAAAAAGCACACAGAAAATAAGTACAAAAAAAAATTATTATCAGGGATTATAATACAGTAAACACTATGCTCAAACACAAAGATAGTTCCTCTGAATTAATCTGAAATATAAATTTGGGGCTTTCCCCAACCCTTGTAAAAAGAAGTAAAATTTAGGTTTTGTATGAATAATACATGTATTTTTGCATGCCCCATGGTTTTATTATAGAAAACAAATGCACAGTAACATATGGTACATCTGTTTCATATTTTCCCTTTATGCTGTCATACTACTACTCTCAACGTTCAGTAACACACTTCTGTTGGCTCATAATAATTATTGTTAAGCTGCATACGAAACCCAGCCTACCACTACTGTCCTTCCAAGAACATGATATTCCTCCCTCCCTCCCTCCTCATACAAACATAATATTGAATATAAGTTAGCAAAACCAGAACTAACACAAGAGAAACCAGGAGTCATTATCAAATACTTTACACTCCTTCACTTCCAGAAGCTTGTTTTTCCAAACACTCCTATGCTGTAAATTCACAGGGAAAGTGATGGCAATAGAAAGATGACACCAACAGAAACAATAATTGCAAATCATTTAAGTAAAGCCTAATACTTGTTTAGATGTGTACAAAGACATATTCTCTAACTGTACAGGCAACTTCAGGCACAAAAGCCATGCTACAATTTCTGTGAGGCAAAAACCACAAGATCTGGAAGAAAGAATGGTAAAGAACTGAAACCGGAAAAACATCATTAGCTGGAAAAAGGCATGTGAGATTGGAAAAATAAGCAGATAAGAAGATATATTACCTACAGGGTGGACTTAGATACAAGCAACACTGAAAAGATACACAGAAATGCATATAAAAAGAGGTCACTGAAAAATAATAAGCCTAAGGGGAAATAACATGGCAGGTGTTGGAAATAGTTTGACCTAGAAAGAGGCATAAAAAGACACAATTGGGAAAGCAAGATGGAAGCCTAGACAGAGCAGCGAATACAGCAATAGTCAAGACATAAGACAAGTTTGAGCACAAACCTAATTGAGACACCTACTTTTTTTACATCTGCATACACACAGAACAGCCTAGGCAAAAGAGAAGACATAGAGAGAAACCAACTAGTAACAGTCTTTTGTGAATCCGATACTAGTAGTTGATGATGTTGTCATCACATCAAAAACACAATAATCAATGTTATTAAAAAAAAAAAAATCTTAATTTGCCAAATTTTTTTTTTTCTGATCTGTCCAAGAAAATCTAAATACTTCTTAGCAGCTGTCCTTTCCTTTGGGCTTTATATCACATTACACAATAGGGCACTGATTGGCAAATCTGACTACCACTTCGTTAAATAAGTAAACGTTCAATAAAAATAATACAGTACTATTGTTGAAATGCCAATTTCAATTGCAAGACTTCAACCCTTTTTATTTCTTTGTGAAGCAGATGGCAGTTTTGCTGGAAAGCAAAGGACTGGGGGTAGTTAGATTTGGCACACTGAAAACTGCCACCGGAAGTTGAAAATGTTCCATTTCAATTTTGTCACAGAGAAAGATGAATCTACGAATTAGATCATAATCTGTGAAGTAGAAACTAAAGGAGCATTTAACTCTCCAGCCAGTTCACCATTATAGAGTCTGAATAATTTCCTCTTGGGCCGATATATTATTAAACATACCTTACAACATGCTATAAACACTATAAATTAATAAGCAACTCCATTTCTAACTTGAGTCACTCCTATCATTCCTTCCTTGTTCTTGTTGCATAACCAACAAAATAACTGAATTTTAAAAAAAGGTTAACACTTGTGCATATTAAAAAAAAAGAAAAAGCATCCCCATCACAAAAGGGTTTTTAGGTGCCTGTTGAGAGAATACAGTATTATTTACAGGAGGAAAAGCTTTTTTTAGACATTCCTTGATTCAGCTATGTAACACTGATGCGATATCATATATCATACTTAATTTTTTGATAGAATGAAAACATACGGTTTTCAGTACACTATTTTATGAATTGGACTGCTGATAATGAATAGGCTTTCCAGATATGCCATTGGCACTACACTAAACTGAAATATTAAAGCAGTTTCTTATATACTAAAACATAAAAATCCCAATACGCTTCATTGTCGTATGGAAAGTCCTTTATATATAAAGACAAAAAGTATGTGTTTATATATCTTTAAACAGAAAACACAAAGTATTACAAAATTGTTTCTATAGGATGATTCAGAATACCAATAGAAAGGATATCAGTGGAAAAGCTTTAAGAGAAAGATCTATAATCAAAAACTCCAATAAATATTCAGGTCTTGTACAGATAATATTCCAGAAGGTTTTAATTTTTATTAATAAGAGTTGAGCCATACTTTTTCAGTATTGTTTTAACAGTAAGGGAACAAGGCACTACTAACACATAACATGCAATCAATTAGCAAGTTTCTTCTTCCTGGTTACACTGCTACATTTTCATTACTGTGAAAGGTTAAGTGCTATAGAGTATGTATTGCATCACTTTTTCAAAACTTATGTTTTACTTTAGGACGGGATTTTGCAAGACCTTAAAAGAATTTCACAGCACAAATTCAACAGCTAAAATTATTGAGATCTGCTCTCAATTTCCCTATGCATTTTTCACAGTCTCCTGTCAAAGCATTAAGTACATGCTCGCACAAACTAATTTTAAAATGAACGTTCTTCTTTACCTCAAGGAACGATATATCAAAATACATTGCTTGGGCCAACCGTGGCATTGTACAAGTAGCATTCACTGCAGTTCAAGGAATGAGAAGCCAGGGCCTTCATCACTCCTGCTTTCTTACCATATTTAGTATTAAGACTATGTTCACATCCTAGATGTAGTCAGTAGCTACCTTACTATATGCTATTGAATTTGTTTTTTTCCTTTACCAACCTACAAGCAGCAGTTACAAAAGATATTTTGATATCACCATAAAATCATGTTCACAATTTTTCAATTCTCATTTTTATTAGAATATATTTATAGTTTCATTCATATTTTGAAGCCATAGCCTTCATCCCTCAATGTATACTGATTCAGTAATGACAGACATGTTTTTCCTCAACCATACATGCGTTTAAGTTGCCAACTTCAGTGCACAGCAAGAATGATATAAATAGTCTCAGAGCATAGTAAATTCAGTTATAGGCATGCATCTAAAATATAGCACAGTATTCCTAATAAAACAATTTAATTGCTTAATTAAATTTTTAAAAATAAATGTTTCTGTAATCATGTTATGAACATCTTTAATGTAAGGTAACTGTTCAAAATGATCACTTAATAGTTTTTGGATTTCAGATGAGTCGTTTACTGCCAACTTCTGTGGTAAGATATTGCCTTCTTTTTGCCATGCCCCCACAATATCCAGAATATCTCAAAATGATGCAGGCAGGCAAAATCCAGTCCTTTCACTGAAACCACCTTTGGAAATGACACAAATGCTCAGCTGACATTCAGCTGGTGGCAAAATGCCAGCCTGGACACACGCCAGTACTACAGCAATGTCAGCAGCTGTAAGCTCTGGGCTCTTAACCACCACACACAGTGCCTTTGCCAATGCAATGTCTCTCAATGAGGAGAGACACTAGCAAAAGCAGCCAAGCATGCATGTGCTTCAGCAGCGCAGCAGAGTTGGCAGCTGAAAGGCAACAAAAGTTAGTGATAAAATTTCTTTGTGGTAGACATGACCTCACCCAACAGAAACTGGTTGGGACCACAGGATGTGACACACCAAATACACATCTCTTTCCCCACCTAACAAAATGTCTGAATGAACATTCTAATACTACTCTTCTATGTTGGAAGAGGTCAGCTATGTATTTAAAAAAATAAAATAAATAAAAATCCATCAAACTGCATTAATATCTTGTAAAAGGAAAGTTAAATTAGTATGTGAGATGTAAAGCTACATTTGCAGAAACATTCCCTATTTCATGTGGCAGAGGAAATTACTCTAGGGATTCATTTCTGTGCATATTCACAACCATTTTTCTAATACAGTCATAAAATTCTGTTTTATGAATCACTGTTCTCATCTGGGCTAAAGAAATTAAGTACTCAAGACAGAACAGTAAGTGTGCTAGGGCTAATTAATATTCCCCTCAGGTCAGCCTAGAGCTTGCTTGTGTCTCCAGCACACCTGAGGTTCGCATTAACAGAGATAACTATGCTCTCTTGGCACCTCCCCAAAAATACAAACTAGGCATTTAGGATCAAGTTTCTTTTCATTGGTGTGTGCCCTCACCAGCTTTCCCTGCACTAGTCCTGAGGTCAGATGTGCTTCTAACCAGCATTTTACCTGAAAAACTGCAGTGCTTCCCATCTAATCCACAACATTTAAAAGTCCTTAACAACATGATTTTAGCAATTTACGTTAATCTCTTCATGAATCTGACTACTTCACTGATTTGCCAAAAGACAGATTTGCTATGATCTGATAAGATGAGAAAAAAATGTCCCATATGTATGACATTTAAGGAAACAACTAAGAGCCACAGAAAACCTCTGAGTTTGTATCAAATCCTGAAAAAAAATAGTTCTGGCTGTTTCTGTATGCCAGCTACATTTTTCCTCCCTTCGAAGGTCTTATTAGCCCACTGGTCCACTGACAAAACACTGACAGATTTTAGAAAAAAATGTGGCTTGTTTGAATATTTTACTATTTCAGCCTCTGCCATGAGGTAGGCCAAGAAATTCCTCTCTTTCAAACATTTGGGCACAAAATTTAATCTCCCCATGAGTTTTTGGTGGTTTTGGTTTGTTTTTTTTTTTCAATAAGCAACATTTGAATTGGGCTTCAGAAATAGTTTTCCAGTTACACTACTGATGAAGATACTATATGTAAACATACATAATTTCTTTTTCTCATGTTGTTTTAAGTTTGCTATGTTAGTTTATTCTTAGTGTATATAAAACACTGTACCTGTATGCACAGGTAGAAAAGTTGTACTAACAAAAAATAGTTTAAAATCCTTTCCTGTTTTCTCTGTTAAATTAACAACCAGGAAATACTGAAGTGTTATAATTTTTAAGTCTATAGGTTTTGATTTAGTTCATTAATTCAAAGTTTTCTCAGAAAAATCATGCAGATTTTAAAATTGAGAAAGCTTTGAGTAAAATCCTTTAAATTCTTGTTTAAAAAATAAAACCACAGTTACAGGGTTGTGAGCAGAAATTTGATTTGTCTTTATAAAGAGTGCTTATCTGTAACTCCTTTTTTTCCTAAACCACAGATGGGGTCATCTTTAAGATACTCTAGTTACTTCTAAACATAAACCTGGAAAAAAGAAATAGAGTGACTTTAGATGAACTTATTTCCTAACCTTAAATAGATCGGATATTTTCTATTACATCAGATTTAATGCAGATTTAAACACATTTGCATATGTAGATACATGCATAAGTTCCACAGATGCTGCTGTTATCAACAAGTTTAATAGCACAGAAAACCGTTCACAGAATCACAGAATTTTTGGGGTTGGAAGGGACCTCTATGGGTCATCTAGTCCAACCCCCCTGCCGAAGCAGGGTCACCTACAGCAGGCTGCACAGGACCTTGTCCAGGCGGGTCTTGAATATCTCCAGAGAAGGAGACTCCACAACCT